>OGZA01002216.1_pt1 | contig 12208 bp, 14 predicted proteins | sample 1576591 | NCBI WGS metagenome assembly OGZA01 (sample SAMEA3541565, study PRJEB24748) | human gut metagenome | biome: human gut; feature: human-associated habitat; material: faeces | place: China | collected 2012
ATGATCTTTTTCATAGTGTTTAGTTGTTAAGTGTAGTGTAAAAGTAAGAAAAAATGTCCGATTAAAAAAAATTTTTCACCCGAAAAATTGAAATTATTTCAATCCAATTCGACTGTGATTGTGTCTAATATGTTGGAGGGTCGCGTCCAGCCACACCTGCCGGATCACTTTGATTGCTTTCCCCCCTGTTGGTCGTCGCTCAACAATTGATCTTTAAGAGATTTATTTTCCTCTTTCTTCTTTCTTCTTCACATTTGTCATTTAGCCTAGATCAATCCTCGGATTTTGTTTCTGACCGTGTGAATGCTGATTCGAGTTCTCCGCCACTCCCTTTTCCACACACCTCTCTGTAAAGTTTTAAGTTTTCCTCACTTTCGGTGAATTCTCTTTTGAAGTTTGCCCATTCGGTGTCTGCTTCCAGGAATTTGATGATCTTTTTCATAGTGTTTAGTTGTTAAGTGTAGTGTAAAAGTAAGAAAAAATATCCAATTAAAAAAAATTTTTCACCCGAAAAATTGAAATTATTTCAATCCAATTTGACTGTAAAAAACGGAAGAAAAGTAGAGGCTAATCCTCTACTTCTTCACCTTTGTAATTTACGAATTTAGCATCTTGATAACCGAAGAATCGAAGGGCCCCGAGGTCTTTGGTTATCGTGTTCAGGATCTGGGCGAGCTCCTGGTCGGAGTAATCTTTGCAGGAATTGACTGTGTCTACTGCCCAGTAATTCGACTGTCTAACTGAGGTATAGCCCTTCTTTCCGACAGTTACTATAAAAGCGTTAGGCCGGTCGGATAACTTGTTTTCTTTGCTTCGGAATATGACCGAGACTTTTTTGTTGTTGGGACAAGCAGCTTTTGCCAGACTTTCGATTCGATGTTTGTTTTCGTAGTTCATAGTGTTATCGTTTTGTTTGTATCACAAATATAATACTTCTGCGACAAATACTACGATGTTTTGCGATATTTTTTCAGATATTTTTCCACCCTCGCTTTTACAGCTTCCATGAGAGCATCCTGCCCCCGGGTCTTCGCTTTCTGGGCTCTTATGACGTCCTGGTCCACTGTCTTCGAGCATACCAGTTTATTGACTATCACGACCTCTTTCTGTCCTTGTCGATCAAGCCGAGCATTGAATTGTTGCTCCAGCTCGAGAGAATAGGTCTGCCCAAACCAGATGATGCGGTGTCCTCCGGCTTGGAGGTTGAGCCCGTGACCCCCCGAAGCCGGGTGCATCAAAAGAACCTGAATTCTGCCAGCATTCCAGTCGATAATGTCCTTCTCAGTTTTGAGTTCTCGGGGCTTATACTTGGCCAGAGCCTTCATGAGCCGGTCTCTGTCATGCTGGAAGGTCCAACCTATGAGGACTGACTGTCCCCCGGCATCCTCAATGAGTTCCTTCGTGGCTTCAATCTTCAACGTGTGCACCTCATGAGCCACTTTCTGTTCATCGTACACTGCTCCATTGGCAAACTGGAGGAGCTTAGTGGACAAAGCTGCTGCATTGACGGCCGGGATCTCCACTGAGCCCCCGAGCTGATCGATCATGCTGAGAACTTGTTCCTCCTCGAAGGAGTCATAAGCTTTCTGGATTTCCGGGGGCATCTGGATCTCTACTATGTTGTCAATGCGCTCGGGGAGGTTGAGGTAGTCCTTAGCTTTCATGCTCATGCAGATGTCCCCGATCTTAGAATATATCCGCTCCTGATTCTCTTTGGATATGTCGTACGAATACACAATGTGCCCGTTTCGACGGCCAGGCTTAAAGTAGTTGTCCCGGTAGTGGGATATGTACTTGCCCAAGCGCTCTCCCCGGTCCAGAAGGTACATTTGAGCCCAAAGGTCCATGAGACCGTTAGGTGCTGGGGTACCAGTCAAACCTACTACCCTGGAGAGTGAAGCTTGGACGTGCTTGAGAGCTTTGAACCGGATAGACTTTGGGTTCTTGAAGCTGCTGAGCTCGTCGATGACCACCATGTCGAATGGTAGACAGGATCCCCCGTAGAGTCCACATAGCCAAGCCACGTTGTCTCTTCCGATGGTGTATACGTCTGCCTTCCTGGCAAGAGCCTCCCGACGTTGACGTTCTGTTCCAATGATGCGGGAAACTTTGATGTGCTTCAAGTGGTCCCATTTCTCGACCTCCTGAGTCCAGACTGATTCGGCTACTCTTCTGGGAGCTATGACTAATACTCGTCTGACCTCGATCTCTTTAAACATGAGCTCGTTGATGGCAGTCAGAGTAGACACTGTTTTGCCCAATCCCATATCCAGGAACAGAGCACAGTGCGTGTGGCTTATTATGTGGTCAACAGCTTGTAGCTGGTATTGATGGAGATCATTTTCTGTCATATTCCAATGTTAACATTTTACAACCCATGGTCGTGTCTATCACCTCGACTCGAAAGCCCATTGCTTTCAGTTTCTGGTGCATTAGTATCTGGATTTTTCTGGGCTTTTTGCCGAATGCTTTCAACTCAACAAAAACGACTTCGCCACCGGGGAACAGACAGAGTCGGTCGGGGAGGCCAGCATTGTGAATTGCGGGGAGTTTCAAACACCAGCCACCAACTCTCTCCACCTCAGTGACGAGTCGTTTCTCAATCGAGTTTTCGCACATAACACTTTTGTTTTCCATAGATGGGGAATCTTTTACTAGTCTTGCACGGCTCCCATTCTGGCATGCTCTTTAACAAGTCATTGATTTCTCTGGTCTTATACCGGTCCATGTCCTCTCTGTTCCGCCCGAGACACTCACACCATATCTCAGCAACACACACGTAGTCTCGGGGGGTGGTGCCTTTGGGGTTTAGTTCGTCAGCCAGGAAGTCTCTTCTCTGGTAAATGTCCATCGAATCCCAGTTGTCAGGGAGTTGACGGTCCAAGTACGCCTCAATAATGCCTTTCCGTTCATCTGACTCGCTGTGAGAGCTTTGTTCGTTTTTGGCTATCTTTTCGGCTTCATGGCTCAAATAGAGCTTCTCCTTGGATTTGTACAGGACAACTGCCTCAGCCCATATCTGGTCTATCTCATCGTCCAGTTCCATGAATACGTCTTTTTTGGCGTTGTTGGGCACCACGTCTACAGGCATGAAACGTCGGTTGCCAGTGGGGTCCCTCAGGAATTCGCTGTCGTTTGTGGTGCCGAAGAAGACACATTGCCGGGGGTATATCTCAGAAGTTCTGGCATAGGCTGGTCTAAATGAATCTTCGGACTTGGATATGAAATGCTTCACTGACTCGACCTCCGCTTTGCGGAGACCGGAGAGCTCGGCTATTTCAATAAGCCATGCCCCCTGGATCTGCTCGAGAGCCTCTTTCCCCTGGACTGTCAGGAATGTGTCGCTAAACCAGGATTTTCCCAGTTTTTTGATGAACGTACTTTTGCCGGATCCTTGGGGTCCTACGAGCATTAACACAAGGTCGAATTTGACCCCCGGGTTCATAACTCGGGCAACTGCTCCAACCAGCATCTTGCGGATGGCTTCGCGGGAGTCAGCCCCCATGTAGTTAATAAGGAGTTCGTCTACTCGTTGGACTCCATCCCATTTGAGACCATTGAGGTAGTCCAGAATCGGGTGGAAGTGGTTGCGTTCAAATTCCAGAGCCATGGCATCGTCGATCTTTAGAGAGGACGTTATGCCATATACGCAACCTAAATAGTTCCGGACCCCGGAATAGTCTACGTTCTTGACCGGCTCCGGCTTAACAACCCGACGCCACGGGAGATTCCCGAAAACATACCTCTTACCGTCAAAGTCGTTCTGTCTGAACAGTCTTTTGAATCGGGGGTCGTTTGCAAATATGAGATTGAGGTTGGCATCCGACGACAGGTATGTTCCCCGGGTGTCGACCTCCAGCTCCTTCATCCACTCGACGCTCTCAGCCTCCGGGTCAACCTCCTCCCCGACGACTTCCTCCTGAGTCCGATCATGCTCCGGATCGGCAAACTCATACTTGGCACTGTTGATGTGGTCGTTGGCTATAGTCGTCTTGGTGTCGGGATCGTTGCGTACGAACTCCTCCATTGCTGACACGCTTGGCAACTTCGACGAGGGGTCCTTGACCTTGTCGTCAAGGTGGCCGAATTTGTGTATGCGGACCAAGTCAAACGCATTGCAAAGTTTGCCCCCACACGGGTCAGTCCCGTGGTGAGAATAAGCGAACTTGTCCTCATACACTATAAGACCAGCCGATGCACTGCCTTTTGTGTAAGTGTATCTGTCTTCCAATGCTGACCGGACATAAATGTCGGAGAGGAAGGTATCTATTGCTTCGGGGATGGAATAAGTCCTACAAAATGCTCCTATGAGTCCCCTCTTTACTATTGGGTCCTCCTGCTTCTTAACGGCTCTGTCTACAGCTTCGAAACGGGACGAAGCTGTGGGCCAAAGTGACGAATCTTTCCAGTCGGCATAAGAGTTGAGAATCTCGTCAGCATCAATCCATGGGCCGTCTTGGACCTTAAAATAGTAGTCCATGTCCTTCGGCGTAGAAGGCCAGAACATGAGTCGGTTGGTCTCGAAGGTTGAATTGTCGAAAAGGTCTATCCCGATTATCCCGGCAATTTTTCGGCTTATGGCCACATACTCATCAGCCGTGACTTCTCTGCTCAGTGGCATTATTAGTCGGTACCGGGGAGACGCATCCGAGTGTTTGTGAGTCCCATGCAGAACAGCTGCATTGTCAAACTGGAGAGTGAAGTCGTCCCAGAGGTCTTTGTGGGCAAAGTCCAAGTCGAGGGTCATCAACTGTCTGTGGACCACATTGGCCGGACTTCTTTTGCCTCCTCTCAGGTAGCCCCCGACATATCCGCCTACGTCCTTTATTTTGAGCTGATCCTCCTTGCTTGCAGAAACAAATTCCTTAAATGTTTCGGTGGTCTTATTCTCCTCCCCGAGTCGACTGACCAATTCAGACCATTTCAGTTTCCTGTTGCTCCATACTTTTGATCTTGCACTCAGTCCGATTGCAATATCAAGTTCCCCGTCGTATGTCATTAGTCTTTTTTATAAAATTTAGTAACGTATCCGTCTGCTTTGAGAGGTAATCCCATTGGCAAGCAGTTCAGCCAAGGAAGATCCTCCCCCATGACTTTACACATAGTTTCCAGGCAATCCCCGGCTCGATCTTCGTCTACCTCTGCAATGACTTCATCATGGACGTGCATTACTATTTCGAAGTCTTTCATAATGCTTAGTCTGTACATTGCTTCGGCGAGAAGATCCCGGGAGACTGCCTGGACTATGTTCTCCACCAGTTTGCCCCCGTATGTCTCTACCTCAGTCCATCCTACTGACTGGACCATGCCATCGTAGACAATGCCAGTCTGCCCGAACCTGTTGGGTCTCACCCGGGGATTTCTGTAGTATAATTTTCTCCCAGCGGGGAGAGCTATTGTCAAATTGGTCCCGTCATGTTCAAAGACGAGGCAACTTACCTTCTTGGTTTTCCTGGTCTGGACGCACTCGATGGCCTTCTCGTTCACCTCAGCCCAAAACTCAACGATTTTAGGATTGGCTCGACGCCAAAGAGCTACGATGGAATACATTTCTTTTTTGGACAGCTTCTTCTCCTTGTCCATCTTCTCCATTGCGTTGACCGATCCTTCATATCCGAGTGCCAATTCTGCCGTCTTGCCCCGCTGTCTGAGGTCCGATCCTTTCGTAACCTGCTCAATGGGGACCCCGAACATGAGTGATGCTGATGCCTCGTAGATCTTGCCATGGGTGTTGAAGACATCGAGTCGCCATTTCTCCTGGGCTAACCAGGACAGGACCCGGGCCTCAATAGCACTAAAGTCGGCTACTGCAAACATTTTCCCCTCCGGGGCTATGAAGGCTGTTCGGATGAGCTCGGACAAAACACTCGGGATATTGCCGTAACACATTTCGATAAGGTCGTAGTCTCCTTTCCCTACCATGCTTCTGGCGAAGTCCAAGTCCTTCATGTGATTCTGGGGGAGATTCTGGAGCTGGATCATTCGGCTCGACCAACGTCCTGTTCTGTTGGCTCCGTAAAACTGGAATAACCCGTGAGCTCTCTGATCTTTGGCAGCACAATTGAGCATAGCAATGTACTTCTTAGTTGAGGTCTTGGACAGTGCAAGCCGACCAGCGAGGACCTCCTTGACCAAGTCGGGAGCATCGGGGGTATTTTTCAAATATTCTAGGATCTCAGGTTTGCCAAGTGCTGGAAACTCGAGCCCGAAATTAGTGCTAAACCAAGTCTTCAACTGGGCCAAGCTGTTCGGGTTATCCAAGCCCGTCAGTTCCTTCATTCGGTCGGTCATTTCCTCCGTGTATACCTCATCGAAAGAGATGGCGTTCCCGGCCATGTCGAGATCTATCAGGATTCCCCGGTCATTGATGCTTTGGTCTACGAGGTAGTTCCGACGTTCGAACTCCGGGAATGGGAATTGGTCCAGCTGTTCCACGATGTCGCGTTCGGCAATCACGTCATATTCGGCATACGTCTTGAACTCGTTCCACTTGCCCGGGTCGTCGTCCGGAATGTTCCGAGTCCTCATCCCGTTGGACTTGGTTGGCTTGCACGGGGAGCAGAAAAACCGGATTAAAGCTTTACCCGTCGACTTCTTCCCGTGCTCCCCGAGGACCAAAGCTTTGGAGAGTTCATCCAAAGCCAAAGGCAGTCCGCAATAGGCCGCTTTGGTCATTGAGCAATACAATTGATCAATCGGGATAGGTAGTCCTATACGCTTAAATACGAGTCTCTCAAATACTGCGTTATGCGCCCATTTCTCGATCCCCGGATCAGTTAAAGCAGAAACGAAGTAATCGGGGAGCTCCTCTCCTTTGGCCAGATCTATCACCTGAACGGGAGAGGAGTCAAAGGCGAAAGACACCATAAGGAGTTGAAAGTCCCCCGATTCTATGTATTTATAGGCGCCCGTGGATTTAATGTCCTCCGGGCTATATGTTTCTGTATCGAAATATAAGCGTCTCGGCATGTTGATTATTGTTAAATTTGTTGCTGGGCGGGGATTCGAACCCCTAATCCCAGGTAAGACCCAGCATACCAACCTACATAAGGTCGTCGTCCCACGGGTTCTGGCCGAAGTCCTCTTCTGCCGAAGATCCCCCGGAGAGACGTTCTCCGTCAGCCAACTTCTGGAGGTTGTTCAACCCGCAAGCAACGCCTTTATTGCCATTCGTGTTGAAGACGTAGAAGTTGATCGACGCCCGGCCGTAGCATCCAGAGTAGAAGTCCTCTCTTTCGATGATCGGGTTGAGGTTGATGTCCACGATGCCAGGACGGTTGTCCGAGTTGGCATTGACGAACATGTGCCCTGCATACTCCGGATTGTCAGGTCTTTCGGTGTCCCCATCACGGAGAGGATTCTTCCACGTGGGAGGAATCTTGCCACCCAATTTGGCGATGCCTTCTTTGAGAGCCGTGTCGATGGCTTCCTTGACCCGAGCCAGAGTTGCCGAGTCAGTCTTCGAGATGAGAATGGACACCGAGTATTTTGCTCGGTCGGAACCCTCCATTGCACGGGGTTCCCATACGTTGGCGTAACTGAACCGGACTTTGCCGGTAACTACTTTGGTTGTTGCACTCATAATTGTTGGAGTTTAGTTATTTGAAAAATCGAGTTTTGCTTGTTCTATGCCCATTGCCGGACGTTTGTCAGACTCAGGGACGAGAGTGGGTTTGCCAGGAGCTTTGATGACGAGGTCCCCGACCAGTGAATCGAAGTCCTTTTTGAGGAGCTTCTCGATAGCCGGGATTCCAGCCAGTTTGACAACTTGGAACTGCTCCGGAGTGTAGTCGCATGCGGTAAGAACTTCCTGAACTGCATTCTCGTCAGTCCATTTCCGCATTGACCTTCCTTCTACTACCTTATATCCCGGGACCTTCTCGCCCGAGATGGCTTTGGAGAGTAGGTGCTCAGATACAGCATTTACCCAATCTTGAAGCATGGGTGCTTGCTCGAAAATCTGGGCGAGCTCCTCGGTTGTCAGGAGTTCGGGTTCTTTGAACTCGTGTTTGGCCAAGTCAAGATTGTGATCTGCCATTTTGCGGCACAAAGCTTTGACTCTGCACCACCTGCACCAGTGTCCAACTTGGAGTTCACCGTCTCCGGAGTAAGCGAGAGCTGCTTTGGGCTTCACTACTTCCTCACCCCATTTGTAGAGGTCCTCGGGAGTAATCTCCCATGATGAGATTCGCTCCTGTCTGGGCTGTACAATAGTCAACTTCACCATGTTGATGTCGTAGACCATTTCAAATTTGAACAAGGCCCCAAGAGCATACAGCATCAACTGAGCATTGTTCTCAGCGAAAACCGGCACTCCAGTGCCAAACTTGAGGTCAATGATCTCCATGACCCCGTCAGCGATAATGCAAGCGTCTCCAGTGCCGAATCCCTGCTCGACCCAAGCCGAGAAATCCAGTCTCTCCTCCAGGAGAACGAGAGCGTCTTTGGTTCTCCGCAGAGCTTCCGCATATTGGTCCGTTACGTACTGGCAATAAGCCATTACGGGCTCGTCCATGTCCTCAGTGTAGAGGCCGTTCTTCTTCAGCTTCCGGAGTTCAGCAGACGTAACGTCAACGGGCGTTATGCGGAACCTTGCTCGGAGGTAACATTCTGCCATCTCGTGAGCCAGAGTACCCTCTTCGGCATACTTGGAAGGCTTACCGGTTTCCTCAACCTTTTCCTCCAGTCTGGCACTGGGGGTGCAGTTGATCCACCGGTCTGCCTTTGATGCCGAAAGCATAGCGTGCTTACGAGATGAATGATCCGGGGCTCCCATTACGCAAGGTCTTTGAGAAATTCGTAGAACGCGTCGTAGTTTCGGGCATCCAGTCCCGTCACATTCTTCGCTCCCAGTTCAGTGAGCTTTGCCCGGATGGTTTCGCGGTTGTTGTCCACCTTACTTGCAAGGAGAGTCCGGATGTCCTGAATGGAGACAGCGGGGTCGGAACCCAAAGAGGAGTTCGCATCCATCGGCATGGGTTCGGGTTCCTCCGTCTTTCTGGGGGCTGGAGCCGGAGCTGGAGCCGGAGCTGGCTTCTTCACGTCCTGTGCAGGAGCTGGTTTCTTGACGTCAGTCGTCTTGACTGTTACAGGATTTGATCCTATGACCTGACAGATTTTGCGGGCCATTTCGAGATCCTGAGGCTCTTCGAGGTTTGCCTCGAACTTAATTTCTACTTTCATTGGCTTGATGATTTTTAATTATGGTGTTCAGAAGTTCAATGTACTTGCTGAGGGGTATAGCTGGGTCATGGAGAACAGTTTCGTGAAACAAGGACCCGAGATGGAACACCTTCGTCTCTCCTGTTTTGACTGATAACTCTGCTCTGTAGTTTCCGTTTGTCAGAATACATGTCTCTCCATTGAATTCGGAGCTCCATGCTCCTTTGTAGAGGTTGTCGACCGATACCCCAAGCCAAGCTGCTAATCGGGAGACTTGCTCCGAGTTCAGCAATGTTTTTCCGTTGAGGACCCGGTTGAGAGCTGCTCGGGGAAACCGGTTATCGGGGAACAGAATTTCTGCCACTTCTTGAAGCCTTAGACCCCTCTGTTCGACTAGTTCTCTGAGATTGATAGTCATTGTGTTGTCCATGTTGTTTATCCTAAATATAATTAATTTTCCCCACATATTGAAATTTTTTCAATATTTTTTGTGAGAATTGTTTACTTAGTGAGAAGGTGTACCACTTGAGCAATAAACATACTCCTTCTGCTTGGACTGAGACGATTGTATGCTTCTCGTATAAGCTCAATGGCTTTCTCGAGCTCGAGGTCTTCTCCTTTCCTCTTCAGTTCCTTGATGGCTCTGTAAACCCTGGTCCTTTCCTGCCACTCCAGAACGTCCTCCTTATCTGACCACCAACCCGCCACGGGGACGAATTTGGAGCTGAGCACATAAGCCAATTTGCCATCCTCCGAGAACGGCTGATGAGTGATAGCTCCCGGAGTACAGTTGGGGTTGATCTTCTTCCCGAACGAGATGGGCTCCATGTATGTAGGTCCCTCTCCTGGAAGCTTGTCCATTATCATGTAGTGAAATCCGAACTCGTCTTCGTACTGGAACACTACGTATTTTTCGATCTTTTTCATAATAGTTATATGTTTAAGATTCTTGCTGATATTCTGCATTTCTCGCCGAAGTAAGTGAAGGTCTGACCGTTAGCTGCAATGTCTTTCAGTTCAGTCTCAGTGTAAGGCTCGTACTCACCTTCAATGTTGATTCGAGTGGCTCCCCGGGAGTTAGCCAAAGCTCTGAAGGAAGTGAAGACCCCCTCAATGTATCCCATTCGAGTGACGATGAGTACTGATTTCATTGCTCTCATAGTTGTGTAGGTTTTTTGTTTACACTACAAATACAATACTTCTGCGGTAAAATCAGCATTTTTTTCCGTTTTTAAGAATCCCCCTAATGACCATTTCGATTGGGTCGGGTGAAGCTGGTTTTGTCTGTCTCTGGATTTCCACCAATCTCTCCCACATTGAGCCAGCCTTAAACCCGATGAATGCCAGGAGTTTCTCCTTTCTCGTGAGGGGCTTGTCGCTTTTAATGCCTAACCTGTCAAGGATGGTCTCAATCCCCTCATTGACAAAATCAGACTGATTCTCGACTGACTCTCTGTGGATAATCCCAAGGAGAACCTCTCCCACATTGCTGGGGTCATTCAGATCCTTGGATACGATTCCGTTGTAATAGTTGTCCGATTTGGGATCCGGGTCTGCCGGGAGGTCCCAGTTGAATTTTTCTTCCATGTTTTACTATTCGTTAATTTCATACTTACCGCAGACGTATGCCTCGCCAGTCTTGAAGCCCTAAACCATTGCTGTTAATGTAATTTGTAGTTGTCATTGTCTTATCCTTTTGTTTGGATCACAAATATAAGAAAAGTTTCCTGAAGTAAAAAATTTTTTGATTGAAAAATGAGAAAAAAGTTGGGGTCCCCGGGATTAAAACTGTTTGATTGAGTTTATGTTCCAGGAGCTGGAATTTCATATACCCCATGCCGTTGTGGTTTGATGTAGAATTTCGATAAGATACAACCACTCGATGGCAGTGTGCATCCTGTTGGCGTTGTGGTTTGATGTAGAATTTCGATAAGATACAACCCCCGAGCCTTTATTCTCAGCTGCCCCGGAGTTGTGGTTTGATGTAGAATTTCGATAAGATACAACCGCATTGCAAAGTTTACCCCCACACGGGTCGTTGTGGTTTGATGTAGAATTTCGATAAGATACAACATGGGAACCCCGAACCATTCATCTCGTAAGGTTGTGGTTTGATGTAGAATTTCGATAAGATACAACATATTCCCGATTCATAGTTAACAACCCAATGTTGTGGTTTGATGTAGAATTTCGATAAGATACAACAATCAGTCTGATTTTGTCAATGAGGGAATTGTTGTGGTTTGATGTAGAATTTCGATAAGATACAACGGTCACCTGGGCAATCTGCATGTCGACTGTGTTGTGGTTTGATGTAGAATTTCGATAAGATACAACCAGCTGTATTGCGGTCGACCGTAGATTGAGTTGTGGTTTGATGTAGAATTTCGATAAGATACAACCAAGGCGTTGGAAATCAAGTTGTCGGCGATGTTGTGGTTTGATGTAGAATTTCGATAAGATACAACAAAAAGTTTCCCGTGCGTTTTTCGAAGTTGTTGTGGTTTGATGTAGAATTTCGATAAGATACAACTACGTTAAATGAATTTCACCTGGCCGTTGGTTGTGGTTTGATGTAGAATTTCGATAAGATACAACGAGGTGAATGAGAAGGCCATCGAGTGCGTCGTTGTGGTTTGATGTAGAATTTCGATAAGATACAACCTGCCCCGAAAAGAAGGTGCTGATGCCGGATGCAAGCGCGGACTGCCCCATGGCGCACATGGTAACAAAGGCAGAGGTGGACGCGGCAAGAGAAGCCTACGAGGATTTGGCGGTTGTCTGCTACATCAATTCTACAGCGGAAATCAAATCCTGGTCTGACGTAAGCGTGACCTCCGCCAACGCGGTGCAGATTGTCCGCAACCTGCCCAATCAGAATATCCTCTTTATTCCCGATCAAAACCTCGGTCGCTTCATTGCGGCGCAGGTGCCTGAAAAAAATATCATTCTCGTCAATGGCTACTGCCCCATCCATCAGAATATCTCTCAGGCAGAACCGTTAGGAGCAGTACCGTCAACATGATCCATAAATGTTGAAACAGGG
>OGZA01002229.1_pt1 | contig 12173 bp, 6 predicted proteins | sample 1576591 | NCBI WGS metagenome assembly OGZA01 (sample SAMEA3541565, study PRJEB24748) | human gut metagenome | biome: human gut; feature: human-associated habitat; material: faeces | place: China | collected 2012
ACAGAATATGACTCCAACGGTATTTGGAAAAAGAATCTGGACTCCTGGGGAAATACAGAATGGTTTGGAGTTTATTATAAAGATTGGAGTTTCTCCCAAGAACATAATATAAGTATCAGCGGAGGGGGTAATAAAGTAAACTATTATATCTCCGGTAATTTCCAAAATTTAGGCAGTGACCAAAATTTTGGAAATGAAGACTACAAAAGATATGCATTCAATGCAAAGATAAATGCTAAACCTTTTGAATGGTTGGACATTAATGCTAATGTTAAATTCTCACGCAAAGATTATCAGGCTCCTTCTTACCAGATGAACCAGGTATATTATCACAGTATGCCACGCCGACGTCCTTCCAATCCGGTATATACTCCAGATGGTATCTTCAATAAAGAATCGCAATTAAATGAGATGGATCACGGAGGTATGTATTTCGAAGACCTGGACGTGTTGTACCAACAACTACAGTTAGTTGTTAAACCATTAAAGGATTGGCAGATAATAGCAGAAGCCAATTATCGTATCGACAGAACGGAAAAGCATACAGATGTTCAACTCATCATGGAAAAAAAAGAGGACGGTTCCTATTTTGCTATGGCCCGCGACGACGGTTATGGAGGACGGTCTTTTGTGAAAGAAGAAGCATTACGGACAAACTATTTTAATCCGAACGTATATACTCAATACAGTAAAGAGCTGGAAAACGGACATTCTTTTACCGTGATGGCCGGATTCCAAGCAGAATTAAACCAGTACAAACGAATTTATGCCCAAAGGGACGGAATTATTTCTCCTGAAATCCCATCATTAGGAAACACAACTTCCAGTACTGCATACGAAATGGGAAGCGACCTGAACGAATGGGCTACCGTCGGTTTCTTCGGACGTCTGAACTACAGTTACAAAGGCAGATATTTGGCTGAAGTCAATTATCGGTATGATGGAAGTTCACGTTTCAACCGGGAACAACGCTGGAACAGCTTCCCTTCTGTTTCCGTTGCCTGGAATCTGGCTCATGAATCATTTATGACAGAAAATCAGGATTGGGTCAATACTCTTAAAATAAGAGGCTCTTACGGTAACCTGGGAAACCAAGCGACAGAAGAGATTTATCCATTCTATTCGTCAATGATATTAGGAATGGGTACTGGCGGCTGGTTATTGAATAATCAAAAGCCCAATAAAGCAGAACCAGCCAAGCCCATATCACCGTTACTCACATGGGAAACAGTTACATCTTATGACCTCGGTTTGGATTTAGGAATGCTCAATAACCGATTGACCGGAACATTCGATTATTTCTGGCGAACAACCAATGATATGGTTGCTCCGGGTGAAGAGTTGCCAAACACTGCCGGTGTTACTCCTCCTTATACCAATAATGCTAAAATGAGAACAACAGGATGGGAACTCAGTTTAAATTGGCGGGATGTTTTGAATTCTGGTTTTAGTTATGGTGCCACATTGGTTCTGTCCGATAATCGATCAAAGATTCTCAAATATCCCAATACGACTAAAACGATCTTTGACAGTGACAACAAAGTTCGTTATTATGAAGATGCTATGCTCGGAGATATCTGGGGATACGAAACAATTGATCTGGCACGCACTGAGGAACAAATGAAAAAACATTTAGCCAGTCTGCCTAACGGAGGACAGGATGCACTAGGTTCTAACTGGGCTGCCGGTGATGTTATGTATGCCGATCTCAACGGAGATGGAAAAATCGATGGAGGAAAAGGAGTCGTAGGCGATTCCGGAGATAAAAAGATTATTGGAAATACAACTCCACGTTACAATTTCGGTCTAACCTTGAACGCTGCCTATAAAGGATTTGACATAAGTCTGTTCTTTCAGGGAACGATGAAAAGAGATGTATGGTTGACCGGACTCTATTTCTGGGGAGCTGACAATGGGTACTGGCAATCAACAGCATTGAAAGAAACACAAGATTATTTCCGTGCTGCGGATACGGATAGCTATTTTGGCCCGAATGTCAACGGCTATCTTCCACGCCCACTTTTAAGCGGAGATAAAAAAAACAAAGAAATCAGTACCCAGTATTTACAAAACGCGGCCTATATCCGTTTGAAAAATATGCAAATCGGATACACACTTCCACTTCAGGTTATAAACAAAATTAAAGTAAGTAATCTGAGAATCTTCTTATCTGCCGATAATATATTCACGATCAGCGGATTAAAAGCTGACGCCTACGATCCGGAAGTATTGGACGGATACGCTGCCGGTTCAGGAAAAGCGTCCCCGTTGAAAACTACGATCTCATGTGGATTAAGTGTTACACTATAATTACAGATACTTTAATATAGAATCAATATGAAAAAAGTCTATTATATATTAGCAACGGCTCTTTCTCTCATATCATGCAACGATTTTCTCGATCGTGAGCCTCTAGATAAGATCACTCCTGAAGTCTATTTCTCAACTTCAGAACAATTGGGGACTTATGCAATTACCTGTTATGCTTATAAGTTAAATGACAATTATACTTTTAACTCAAATAATAAAGATGGTTATGGACTAGGAGTTTTCAAATTGGATAACAATACCGATGTGCAGGTTGCCACGGAAGGTGATCAGGACAGGTGGGTTCCAGGTATTCTTAAAGTAAGCGATGGTGACGGCGAATGGGAATTCGCAGAAATATACAACATAAATTATTTCTTTGACCATGCAATGCCCAAATACCAAGCAGATCAAATATCTGGAAGCAGAACGGATATAGAACACTATATCGGAGAAATGTATATGTTAAGAGCCAGGGCATATTTTGAAAAACTTAAAAAATTTGGCGATTTCCCCATCATTAAAACCAACATAAACATTGCAGATAAAGAAGCATTGGTGAAAGCAAACGAACGCCGTCCGATGAATGAGGTCGGACGCTTTATCCTGAATGATCTGGATTCAGCTATCATACTAATGTCATCTCCCGCTTCCGACGATATAAAACGTAACCGATTGACCAAAGATGCAGCATTACTTTTCAAATCGCGTGCCGCTTTGTATATAGGGTCATGGCTGAAAAATTTCAAAGGAACTGCTTTTGTTCCAGGAGGAAACGGCTGGCCGGGAGTATCAAAAGACTATAACTCAAATTTCAGTATCGATATAGATAACGAAATAAATTTCTTCCTCACAGAATGTATGGAAGCATCCAAAGAGATAGCCGATCGTATTCCATTAACCGAAAATACGCAAACAGATTATTCGTTTAGTAATAATCCATATGTACAAATGTACACAGATAAAGATTTATCAGTGTATCCGGAAGTTCTGTTTTGGAGTGCTACCAACTTAATCGGCGGAGGGCTGGGATATGGATTTGCTCATAGCAAAGGCGGATCAGGAAGTGGATATACCAAAGGTTATATCAATAGCTTCCTGATGAAGGATGGAATGCCTACCTATGCTTCTTCCTTATATGCCGGAGATGAAAATCTGAAAAATGTCAAACAAAACAGAGATAACCGGTTAGTTCAATTCCTCAAAATCAAGGATGAAGAACTTTCCATAAAATCAGATGGAAGCAAAGCCTTATTACCAGCTCCTATGATTCTGACAACCGCAGAATATAAATCAGTAACAGGATATGATATAAAGAAAGGTCTGACAATGTCTGTCGACGATAAGACAGGTCCGGTACAGGAATCTGGCGTCATCGAATATAGGGCGGCAGAAGCATATCTGAATTATATTGAGGCTTCCTACATAAAAAATGGAAACGTAGACGGAACAGCAGAAAAATACTGGAAAGCACTCCGGGAACGTGCAGGAATTGATACAGATTTCCGCAAAACAATCCAGGCAACAGATATGGGAAAAGAATCTCATCTGCTCTCTGCATATACCGCTGGTCAGCTAATAGATGCCACCATGTATAATATCCGTAGAGAAAGGGCATGTGAACTGATGTCAGAAGGCTTCAGATGGGATGACCTGAGAAGATGGCGATCAATGGATCAACTAATCAACCAGAAATATATCGTAGAAGGATTTAAATTATGGGGAGAAATGCAAAATTGGTATGTAGACGAATCCGGACAGTCATTATTAAAATATACTGGCGGAGATGGTAGTTCTAAAGAGGCCAATGTATCGAGTCCGGCAAACAGTAATTATTTAAGACCCTATCAGATTGTAAAAGAGAATAACAATTTGTATAATGGTTACGGCTGGATGGCAGCCTATTATCTATCTCCCATCGGAATGAGCCAGTTCAACATAACATCTTCGGGTAACAGTGGAAATATAGACTATACCATCTCACCATTATACCAAAACCCCGGATGGCCGACAGAAGCCGGCGCATCTGCTGAAGCGGTAAATGGTTTCTAAAACATTTTGATCAAACGCAGAATTCTAAGTAATCTCCCATTTAGGATTCTGCGTCTTCTACAGGATTAAAAGTAAGCTCTATATAATAACACCTGCATAACACCACAGACAACTATGATTTTGTTTTCACATTGCTTTCACATGAATACAAAAAAAGCAATTATCAATACGATAATTGCTTTTTCAACGTGGTCCCACTTGGGCTTGAACCAAGGACTCCCTGATTATGAGTCAGGTGCTCTAACCAACTGAGCTATAGGACCGGTGTTTCAGAGGCTTGCTCTGAAATCGGGTGCAATATTACGACTTTTAATCGGATTCTGCAAGTATTCTTGTAAAAACTTTACTTTTCAGTTGCTTCCTCACCGCCAAATTCCATCAGGTAAGCCTTGATAAATTCATCGATCTTGCCGTCCATGACACCATTTACGTCGGAAGTCTGGTAGTTTGTACGATGGTCTTTGACGCGACGGTCATCGAAAACATAACTGCGGATCTGTGATCCCCACTCGATTTTCTTCTTACCGGCTTCGATCTTTGCCTGTTCTGCCAAACGATGTTTCAATTCCTTATCGTACAGGATAGAACGCAACTGGCGCATCGCATTTTCACGGTTCTTCGGCTGGTCGCGCGTTTCAGTGTTTTCAATCAGAATCTCTTCCTCCTCACCTGTGTAAGGATCTTTGAATTGGTAACGCAAGCGTACTCCTGATTCTACCTTGTTCACATTCTGCCCACCGGCACCGCCTGAACGGAAAGTATCCCATGAAATAGCTGCTGTTTCAATCTTTACCTCGATCGTATCATCAACCAGCGGAGTAACGAATACAGATGCAAAAGATGTCATTCGTTTTCCCTGTGCATTGTAGGGAGAAACACGAACCAAGCGATGTACGCCATTCTCACTTTTCAGATACCCGAAAGCATAATCGCCTTCAATATTGATCGTGACAGTCTTGATACCCGCCTCATCACCTTCCTGCAAGTTCGCAATGGATACTTTATAATTATGGGATTCCGCATAACGCAGATACATACGCATCAGCATGGAAGCCCAGTCCTGACTTTCCGTACCACCGGCACCTGAATTGATTTTCAGCACACAATCCATTTGGTCGGCTTCCTGACGAAGCATATTTTTCAACTCCAAAGATTCTACAGCAGTGAGCGCTTTGGAATAAGCGACATCCACTTCTTCCTCGGTCACCAAGTCATCTTTAAAGAAATCAAAAGACAATTCCAATTCGTCTGACAAAGTCTTTACCTCACGATATCCGTCAATCCATTTCTGAATCTCTTTTACTTTCTTCATCTGTGCCTCAGCTTTCTTGGCATCATCCCAAAATCCGGGCGCTTGTGTACGAAGCTGTTCTTCTTCCACCTGAACAAGTTTATTCTCAATGTCCAAGTATCTTTCGAGGGCAGCGGTACGTTCTTTTACGTCTTTCAGTTGCTCTATTGTTATCATTTTGAGGAATTTTTCTTTTAAGTTGCAAAGATATAACAATTTAGGCACTGATTACATGGATTTCACTGTTTTTAATGAAAGAACAATGCATTCCGTACAATCCGTGCCTAAAATACAAATGAATCAAATTCTTTATTCTTCGTACATCTTTTCTATTTCGGCAGCATAATTCTTATTCAACACATTGCGCTTTATCTTCAACGTATTAGTCAGTTCACCGCGTTCCATACTGAAAGGATGGGGCAATAAGGTAAAACGTTTAATCTGCTCATAATGTGCGAATTGCTGTTGAAGCGTATCAATTCGTTCCTTAAATAAATCGATAATCTGTTGGTCCTGCAACAGCTCTTCCATAGAAGCATACTTGATGCCTTTCTTTTCGGCGTACTCTTTTACCAATTTATATTCCGGAATGATTAAAGCCGAAACAAACTTACGCTCATCCGCAATAATGGAAATCTGATCGATATATCGGTCCACCACCAACTTAGCTTCGATAGCTTGAGGAGCAATATATTTCCCATTTGAAGTTTTAAACAAATCCTTAATACGCTCAGTAAGGAATAAATGTCCGTCCTTGATATAACCGGCGTCACCCGTATGAAACCATCCGTCTTCAGTAAAGGCAGCCTTTGTTGCCGCTTCTTTCTTATAATACCCATGCGTAATGCCGACACCGCGAAGCAATATCTCATTGTTTTCGCCAATCTTCACTTCCACATGCGGCATAATACGCCCTACAGAGCCTACCACATGATCAAAGTCATTTTCGCAAGACACGGTTGCAGTTGACTCTGTCAATCCATATCCCGCCACCATATTAATACCTACCGACAATATAAATTCCTGAACAGCAGGTGGAATGGCAGCTCCGGCAGTCGGAAAGAAGCGACCATTCTCAATACCGATGGTCTTCTTCAGCAAGCTATAAATAGTCTTCTCATAAAATTTGTATTTCATGTGAAGCAAGGCCGGAGGCGTAAGTCCCTTGCATACATATTCTATATTATGCTCACGACCTACTTTCAATGCATCCAGCATCAGTTTTTTCTTCAGTCCGGTCGTTTCATTGATTTTCTCCTGAACTCCGGAATACACTTTCTCCCAAAAACGAGGGACACTGCACATGGCTGTCGGACGAATCTCCTTGATGGTCTTCTGAATATCCACCGGACGCAAATTGATAGCCAACTGGCAACCCATAGAAATACACCAATAACTCCAGGCACGCTCAAACACATGGGTAAAAGGCAGGAAATTCATCACTACTTCTTGGTCACCCAATTGCGGGAAACGCTCATTGTGTGCCTTGATAGCTCCTTCATAACAAGAATGATGTAACATTACCCCCTTGCTGTCGCCCGTCGTTCCACTGGTATAAAGGATATTGGCAATATCCCCATTACCCGATTCGGCAATGCGCTTGTCCACTTCCGCCTGATGTTGACGAGCTTTGCCCAACTTCAGGAATTCGTCAAAGTAAATCGAAGAGGTATCACGCTTATCGCGCTTTACATCCTTATCAAAAATAATAATCTGCTTCAATTGTGTGCCAAGCGACATCACCCGGAAGGCAACATCATACTGTAACTGTTCACCAACAAAAAGGTAATGGATATCCGCATCCCCCAGCATATAAAGCACTTGGGCCTCCGAGCTTGTGGCATAAAAAGGAATAGTCACTGCACGAATACCAAAAGCGCCAAAATCCACATAAAGGCATTCGGGCTTATTTTGAGAAAAGACACCAATATTTTCTTGTACACCTACACCTAACTCAAGAAGTGCATTGGAAGTCGTTGTTACCGTTTCGGCAAATTGTTTCCATGAGACCGGAACCCAAGTTTCAGTATCATAATCACGATATTTCAGGGCTACACGGTCGCCATATTTCTCAGCCTGACGCTGAATCAGGACAGATAATTGGGAATTGCTCATTATAAATTATTTTAAATACGTGGCAAAGTTATCGTTTAATTTGGAATTATCCATCATAAACAGGCATTAATTTTCCCGACCAATCAAAGAGTTACAAGAATCCCAACTTTAAAATTAGTTGCATACATAACTTAATTATCACTACTTCTAAGCATACTTTACCGGGCAAAAATCGTATCTTTGCCGCACAATAATTATAAAATCGATATGATTGACTTAGCATATTACACTTCAGAAGCAACCACGTTGCTGAATTCGCTAATAGGCATCCCTTCGCTGAGCAGGGAAGAGGAAGCTGCTGCCGATTTTCTTCAAAACTATATTGAAGAGACCGGTATTATGACAGGTCGTTCGGGAAACAACATTTGGTGCATCAGCCCTATGTTTGACTTGAACAAACCTACTATCTTGCTCAATTCGCACATCGATACTGTAAAGCCTGTGAACGGCTGGCGTAAACACCCCTTCACTCCGAAGGCTGAGAACGGAAAAATTTACGGACTGGGCAGTAATGATGCGTGTGCCAGTGTAGTATCTTTATTTCAAGTTTACCGCCATTTATCTACCACCGAACAGGCTTATAACCTTATCTTTTTGGCTTCATGCGAAGAAGAAGTGTCAGGCAAGAACGGTATTGAAAGTGTTTTGCCCCAGCTTCCACCCATTGCATTGGGTATTGTAGGAGAACCAACAGAGATGCAACCTGCCATAGCAGAGAAAGGTTTGATGGTGGTCGATGTGACAGCTCACGGAAAAGCGGGGCATGCAGCACGCAATGAAGGTGACAACGCTATATATAAAGTATTGGAGGATATCCGGTGGTTTCGTGACTATCGTTTTCCAAAGGAGTCTCCTTTATTGGGACCGGTCAAAATGAGTGTTACCCAAATCAATGCCGGAACCCAACACAATGTCATTCCCGATATCTGTACGTTTGTTGTAGACATCCGCAGTAATGAATGTTATTCCAACGAAGAATTATTTAATGAAATCAGCACTCACATCAAGAGTGAAGCCAAAGCGCGTTCGTTCCGTCTGAATTCATCCCACATTGATGCCGGACATCCGTTTGTCAGACGTGCTATTCAGTTGGGCCGTGTTCCATTTGGCTCGCCTACCTTGTCCGATCAGGCTTTAATGAAATTCCCATCGGTAAAAATGGGACCGGGCAAATCCTCACGTTCTCACACGGCCGATGAATATATTATGGTATCGGAAATAGAAGAAGCCATCGGGCTGTATATAGAATTGTTGGACGGGCTGGTGATATAATTAATATGATAGGAAAGGCGTGCCAAAGTAACAACACGATAACAAAATCGGCTTTGACACGCTATACCATCAGAACATTTCATTTTCAGAAAAGCAAAAAAAACAGTTGATACAGTAAGTAAATAACCCAAACAGCTAAAGCCACAAGCAGCAACAATAAATAATTATTCTTTATCCATTTCTTCAAATTAATCATCAAGTATTTAAAACCATTGGCTTCCACTTTAGCAACGTATGCCCGATACTCGCGCTGTATTTCGCTATATTTTTGCTTCCAATCAGATAAGGCACTTTCCACTTCTGCCAACTTCATTTGCATATTCTTTACCCGTACTTTCTCGTCACTCAACTGTTCCTGCAACAAAAACTTTTCTTTCATCAGCTCTTCCATCCACAGTTGTTCTGCCTTCAATCGTTTTTCTTGCAACCATAGTTCTACTTCCCGTTGTTTTTTTTGCTCCAGCTCCTCCTGCTGCCTAACTTTCTTTATTTGTTCTATCTTTTGCAGTTGCTCATTTTCAAAGTCATGCAATCTGATTTGCAAAATTTTAACCGTATCCCTCTCCTTTGACAATTCATACCGAAGCTTTGTACTTAACTTTGTCAACCTCATTACTTCAGCACTTTCACATTCCTTGTGCCTCAACTTGGGATCACATTTCGCCCGTTGCCTCACCTCCCCATTTCTCAGCCTGGCACACACTTCCCTCATATTCCGATTCAGTTTCTCCAGCTTTGTCACATTATCCCGCTGTTCTTCTATAAAATTAAAGCTCTTTTTGCAAATACGGTCAACAGTATTCTTGTATATCTTCAATGTAGTCTGAAGTGTATGAGAATATTTTGAAGCAATCAAATCCAGCCGTTCTCCCATACTGAGCGACAAAAAGATACCGCGTTCTTCCTCATTTCTGATAAACAGGGAAAAAGCCTGCACAAATGCCCGATAGACACGGAATAAAATCCTTTGTTGCACTTCAAAAGCAACGTGGGTTTCATTGCAAGCCCTCAATTCTACCTCCAGCATTCTGTCAGTATCACGCAGCTGAGCAATGATTTCCTTTTTATCTTCTATCTCTTTATGCAAATCCAGATAGGAAATAAACGAATCCTCATCTATCAGTTTTACCTTTCTCCCAATTTGGGACGAAGTAACAACTTTCCGTACAATCAAATTACAAATATAATTTTCATCTATTTGATATTTCTCGGATATATACTTTATAGGTACCCAGTGACTCATAGTATTACATATCATTTTTATAAATCCCATATCAATTCTTCTTAAGAGACAGAAGCTGATGAACAAAGCTATGCATTTTTTAATGCAAAAACAATCTTTTATCAAGAAAATTGTTTAACATTTTAATAATCGGGGTATCCGATAGAAATATGAATTATTTATCAAGAGAGAAAAGTAAATGTTTTCAAAAGACCAAAGAGTTTTAAAAAAAGACTTTGAGATTTTAAAAGAAGACCTTGAAGTTTTCAGAAAAGACCAAGGTCTTTCGAGACGAGAATGGAAACAACATTCTCCTCCGTCAGAAAAGTTGATGCGATGTGCTTTCACACATAACAGATACTTAAATCTCCTATTCATGGGATTTTTGTGTGAAAGCAATTCCTGCTTGCCACAAGCCGGGGAACTTATCTTCCCAACCAAAGCTCGGGGTTCAGCTTCGCTGTCTCTTTACGCAGTTGGAAATGAAGAACCGAATTACCTGAACTATCAGTATGAATAGTGCCAAGTATAGTTTTCGTACTTACTTTACTTCCTTTGGACACAGCTACAGAAGAGAGATTGCAATAAACCGATATATAGTTACCATGGCGCACCAAAATATTATTCAAGCCATTGTATTGGAATATAGCCGAAACTTCTCCATCAAAAATTGCACGTGCCTTTGCACCCGGTTTGCCTTTGATATCAATTCCCTTATTATCCAACTTCACATTACGCAGTCCGTCCACAGCATACTGTCCGTAATGACTCACAATGACATACGGTCCCGTGACAGGCATCGGCAATATTCCGCGGTTACGCTCAAAATTGCCTGACAACCGGTGATCTTCATTATTCAAATTGAATTTTTCCACCGGTGCCACCTTCTTTCCCGAAGTTTTAACACCCGATTTTGAAGTAGAGGCAGTTTCCCCACTGCTCTTTTTATTCGCTTCGGCTGCTTTTGCCGCAGCAGCCTTGCGTGCAGCAGCTTCGGCAGCGGCCTTACGGCGCGCTTCCTCTTCAGCACGCTTACGGGCTTTTTCTATTTCAATCTCTATCAACCGATCTATCTGTGCATTCAGTTGTTGTGCAGAACGTTTTTTCTTGGAAATTTCATTCTGTATTCCTTTCTGCTTCTTCTTAAGATTAGCCAAAAGTGTCTGACGGTCTTTTTCCTGAATTTCAAGCTTGGCTTTTTCTGTTTCTCCTTGCTTTAAAAGATTCTCTTTTGCTTTGCGGGTTTGTTCCAGTTCTTTCTTCTTCGACACTACCTGACGTTGCTTACGCTCTATCTCAAGTCCCTGAAGACGCTGATAGTTGGCATACTCCTGCACATAACGCATACGACGATACGTTTGGCTCAGGTTTTCAGCAGAAAAAATAAACATCAGTTTCTCCTGCACAGACTTATTGCGGTACATATACTGCACAGATGCCTCGTATTTCTTCTTTTTCTCCTTCAGGTCCCGCTGCAAGGCGGTCAACTGGCGTTGCAAAGTTGTTATTTCCTTTGCCAGTGTATTCACATCCGTTTCGATGGTATGGATATATCTTCTACGCTCTTCTATCTGCCCGGTGAGCAGAGCCAGATTTTCCAATTGGCTTTTCACATCCTTTTTGGTAGATTGCAACAGAGTCTCCGACTCAGCAATCTGCTGATGCAATTCTTTCCGTTTGTTTTCCAGCTCCCTAATCTTCCGGGTGCTCTGTGCCGACAGTGCACTCAGAAAACAACAGGCGATACACAGTAGGAAGATACGTTTCATTTCTTAATGAGCTGTTTGAGCAAATCTTGCAATTCAACTTTATCATATTTCTTGGGCACATCGGTATGGGTTTCCCAATCACTGCCGGTAGACAGACGGGAAAAGTCAAAAGTGGCCGTGACGGGCTTCTTGCCTCCTTCAAAGG
>OGZA01002230.1_pt1 | contig 12171 bp, 10 predicted proteins | sample 1576591 | NCBI WGS metagenome assembly OGZA01 (sample SAMEA3541565, study PRJEB24748) | human gut metagenome | biome: human gut; feature: human-associated habitat; material: faeces | place: China | collected 2012
CCCCAGATGGCCCAGAGCAGGCTCTGCCAAGCGATGGCCCGGAATTTCGGGTCTTTGTTTTCTTCCGGCAGGAGATAAGCGGAAAACCGGCGCTTGATTTCCAGCAGCGCATCGAGGCTTTCCGCATTGGCAATCAGGCTGCGAAATTCCTTGGCAGGCTCCAACCACTGCATAGACAATGCACCCCGCACCAATACCCCCAGCGTCCATGGTTGAAACCCAAACTTCCGGATCAAGGCATGAAGGAATTTCCCTTGCAGAGAGGAGTGCTCGTCGTCGCAGAGATCCAGATACTCCGTTACCAGCGGTGCCCACCGTTCTCCCTCCAGCCCCAGAGCGAACACAGCAAAGGTGCCGGGCATTGCACAGGCTTCATCCGCGAGGTTTTGGTACCACTCAAACTCCCGCATAGCCAGACGAGCATATCGCTCCATAGCTGGATGCAGACTGGGGTACTGCACAGCGCAGGCAAAGAGCTGATTGACTCCCTTCTTGGGCAAGCCGGGAATGGGCAGATAGATTTTCTCCTTTCCTCTGAACTCCACCGAGTAACTGCGGGGAAATTCCTCCTGAGAAAGCACCGCGCACAGGTAGTCCAGGGCTTCATCATAGCACTCCTCCGTGGAATCCTTGGCGGTGATTCGGATAGTAGCGAAAGCGTCGTTGGCCGAAGCGGTCAGGTGCTTTGTTTTCCGTTTTTGGATGTTAGACGGTAATTTGCCGCTGCCATTGGTTTTCAAATCCTTTACTATGTCGGGGCGGATCTGGGAAACCAGACCAAGAATGTGTTCGGTTTTGAGAGCTTCAAAACTCTGTCCATACACCGTGTAGCAGACCGCCACATAGCAGGCAAAGTGCAGCAGCCCTTCGTCCACATCCTCCGGGCGCAATTCCGGCAACACCGTGCAGGGCGGAAAGACTGTAAAGCCATCTTCACGCTCTCCCACAAGGAAATAGCGTTCCTGCACCTGTTTTTCTATGTACTTCTCCAACTCATAGCAGATCTCTTGCCAGCCCACCAGCCGCCGCATGGCATCGCAGAGAAAAACAGCATCCTCGTTGGGAAATCCCTTCAGTGGCAGACTGGTCAGATAGCGTTCCAGCAGCTGATCCGGAAGGAAGGGCGTTCCATTATGGTTTCGCACCACGGTCGGGTAGGCGGAGTGATTTTCACGGGCGGTGCCGTTCAGCACATCCTGAATACAGATATCCGCTTCCGCCAGCACCTCTGGAGAAGTGTCCGGTTTATGAATCAGATAGTAGCGGTCATTTATGCCGTCGCGTTTTGGCAAACTCATGCTTGATCACCTCTGTTTAGACAATAAAAACGCCCTGCGACACCCTGTCACTTGGACAGGCTGACGCAGGGCATGAAAAGGCCGCAAGGGAGACGCCACATCCACCGGCGGATGTGGTTTCTTCTTCAGCCAAAATCAATTTTTCATATTTGAACAGAACAGCCATGGACTGTCCCAGTTTTTCTTCCATAGCAAGACCTCGGGTTACAAATCTCAAAATGGGTAAACTTTGTTACTCTATTATATCACATCATCTGTTTTCTTTGGAAGAGGGATTTGCTCCTCCGCCAAATTTGTGATGTGGATTTTTCCCTTTCTCTTTCCAGTCCCAGCATACTCCAGCAGTTCTTTGGCATTGCTGGCGGGATGCCGCACATAGGCGATGAGAAAATCGCTGCGCTCCACCATGTATCGGTTTGCTCGGATGATGGCAAGCCGTTTGGGGACCGCTTCCAGATCCGGCGGATAGAACAGGGCGTCGAATGCCTCCGGCAGATCCACCTTTCTGTTGACCGGGTAATATGGGGTCATCAGCATCAGTGTAATATCCGGGTGCGCTCGCTTGGCCTGTGACAGCGCCCGGATCACCAGACGGTCGAAGTTCCCATACTGTCCCACCACAAATTCAGCTACGCCATATTCCGTGATATGGTGTTCTATGGTTTCAAGCAAGGCTGGGTACACCTGGTCCGGTGTCTCCCTATGCCCTATAAAGAAGCAGCTTCCCATCTGACAGCCCTCATACACAGTCGCAGTCATATTTTATTGATTGTAATTCATAATAGAACTATAAAACCGACACCCATTTTAATGATTATATCACCAATTATTCGTTGTGTGAAGCGAAAGTTGATGATTTAAGTGCGAACCCGTGACGCTCCCTTATATTAAAATAATAAGTAAAGATTGGAGGGAGAGGATCATGGACGATAACCGCCGCTATGAAGCATTTGTGCGGGACCGCATCACAGAGCTGCGGGAACAGAAGGGCGTTTCTGAGCATCGGATGAGCCTGGAGCTTGGAAAGAGCGGCTCCTACATCAGAAGCATCACCAATGGAATTTCTATGCCCTCTCTCCGGGAGCTGTTCAACATCATGGAATACTTTGATTTGACGCCAACTCTTTTCTTTGCCCCCATGGACGATCCGGATTCCCTGCGTGGGATCATAGGCAGGAAACTGCTTGCCCTGCCGGATGAGGACTTGGAGAAAGTAGTTGTTTTTCTGGACTGGATCAAAAAATAGACGCTCCTGCTGGCGTTTGACATGAAAAATATGCCGCTCAGTCAGTTTCTGATAGTTTCTGACATGGGCGGTTTCTTTTTTGCGCTCTTGGGGGAAAGAACTTCCGGCTATTGAAATTTCAAGCTCTTTCCACTAAAATGGATTTCATCGTCTGTTATCAACCGTTCCGATTACAAAGCGAGGTAGGAAAAAATGAACCAAAAAGAAATCAATGAGCTGCGGCGCCGTTTTCGCCCGGAAAAAAGCGCCATCAGCCGTGTTTATGGATGCTATGTCAACAGCAGTAAAGAGATCGTTTCCGATCTGGACGAATCCCTGGGCATGATGCCGCAGGAGGAGTCCGAGAAGTATTTGAGCCTTTTGAAGAAGGGACTGTCCGGTTCCCTGGGGAAAAACCTCATTGATATCGTATTCTCCACTCAGCAGGTAGTGGACAGTGAGGAACACCGCCTGCTCACCACACTGCGGGATTCCCAGCTTAAGGACAACGAGGCCCGCCAGACCTTTTACCGCAAGGTAATTGACAGTCTGGACATGGGGGACAGCAGTTACCTGCTGCTCCTGACCTGTGACAGCTACGATGTTCCCCATCGGGGCAAGGATGATTCCCTGCAAGCGGATGCCTCGGATGAGGTGTTCACCTACATCGTCTGTGTTGTGTGCCCCATCAAGGAGGGCAAGGTAGAGTTGGGATATTTTCCAGGTGACAATGAATTCCACTGTGCTGCCGGGCAAACCGTCGCTCCTCCTGAGCTGGGTTTTCTGTTCCCGGCATTCGATGACCGGGCAGCAAATATCTATAACGCTCTCTTTTACAGCAGGAAGGCCAATGAAATTCACCAGGAGTTCATTGACGCGATCTTCCATGTGGAAGCGCCGATGTCTGCCGTTGAGCAGAAGGAAGCATTCCAGTCAGCTCTGAGCGATGCGTTTGACTGCAGTCTGGAAGTGATGCAGACTGTTCATGAACAGCTGCGTGAGAAAATCAAGGAGCACAGGGAGAGCAGGAGTTCGGAACCTCTGGAGATGAGTGCCTCAGAAATAGGGCAAATCCTTCAAAGCTGCGGGATTGCGGATGAACAGGTGGCAGCATTCCAGGAAAACTGCGGCGAGCAGTTTGGTTCGGGGGTTGTCCTGAATCCGGCAAACCTGATCGACAGCAGCCGCTTTGAGATCAAGACACCTGAGATCACCATTTCTGCTGATCCAGAGTATAGTTACCTGGTGGAAACTCAAATTATCAACGGGCGCAAGTACCTCCTGATTCCCGCAGAAGATGGCGTGGAGGTCAACGGTTTTGCTGTCAGCATTACAGCTGCACAGAAAGACGATTAAATTTCAAAAGCCGGACACAACGCAAGGCGGTATAATCTTTAAGGCCAGATGTTGTTTGTTATTTTCTGTCTTAAATAAAATCCTTAGAGTGGGCGCTTCTGGTTGGTTCATCACGAACCGGGACTCGGTTCACATGATATGTAGACCCTCCCCTTGGCGGGAGGGTTTGCTTTTTACAGGCTATCTCACCAGACGGTTCCTTGCTTCCAGTGCTGATGCGCAGTCATGGCCTGTCAAATACTGTGCCGCATCCAGCCATTCCCATTCGCTGCATGCACCTAAAGGGATCGCGGCAGTGAGCCTGTGCAGCTGTTCACTTTGCTGGGACAGCCGAAGATCAGAAAGAACTCCGCATCCCATTTGATAAGCCAAATAATCCAGTAGATCGATCTCAACCAGCATTGGACACCTCCGTCATACCACATGATACAGATTGGAAGTAAGACTCCCATTTTCCCGCCAGCGTGGGTCCTTTTGCAGCAGACCGGCCCTGCAGAGATCATCCAGTGCCCGCTTGACCGTAGAGCGGGAAAGCCCCAACTCCAGAGCAATGGTTCTGATGGCCGGCCAGCAGCGTCCCTCGCTGTCTGCACGATCCTTGAGGTACATATAGACGCTCCTGGCTCTGTGGCTTAGATTGGAATTGTAGATATTTCTAAAGCTGTTCATTCTGCTTCCCTCCGTCAAGGCCGAAATACCGTTTTGCGGAAATCCGGTGCGGCCTGAATTCCCTGAGCCATACCGCCAGCGGATGTGCCGCCTCCCTGCGGCTGCTCACTATCCATTACAATCGTCCCATAGTGGCGGCGGATGATGGACTCCTCCAACTCCTGCTTGTCAGCATAGGCAACGAACCGCTGGGCCTTCTCCGGCACTTCATAGGGCTTGCCGAACCGGATGCCCCAGTCGAGGAACAGCCGCAGCTTGACCTTCATGGGGTGGACGCCGGTCTTGGCCACAATAAAGCTGCCCTTGGGCATGGACTTGAGTTCATCCGGGGTCATGAGGGGACGCTCCATCATCTGGAGGGACTGGCTGGGATCGTTTTTCCCGCGGGAGATACTGCCGCTCATCACCGTCCGGCTGCCCAAAGATTTGGACAGTTCCACCGCAGTCTGACTGGCCGGAGCGAAGCCGCCGTAAAGGTTGACCTGACAGTTGTCCACGATGATCTCAGAGCCCTCTTTTCCATAGTTTTTCTGCAGCTGTCCCGTAATACTCTGGACGATAGGCACCAACATGAGTCCTCTGGACCGGGAGGCGGAAAACATCAGCTCCAGCGACTGGATGGGCGGGCATGTCCCAAGCTCATCTGCAAAGAAGACCACCCGGTTCTTGAGCCGCCCGCCGTTCTCGTCGGCCACGGTGAGGATCTCCCGGTACAGATTTTGGAGGATCAGGCTGACCATGAAATACTTGGTCTGATCCTCCTCGGGCAGTACGATAAAGATGGCGGATTTCTCATTGCAAAACTTCTCCGCGTCAATGGCGGTGTCAAAGCAGAGGATCTGCTCCATCTCCGAGTCGAGGAAGGCGTTTAGGCGGGACAGTACCGTTGAGATCACGGAGGCCATGGCCTGCTCCGCCGTGTTGAGGGCGGACCCGGCAAACCAGCGGGCCTTATGATTAGGCGGGAGCTTTTCCAGCAGGAGCTGGAACTGATTCTTTCCCTTCACCCGGCTGGGGGCCAGCAGTTCCTGTACCAACTTGAACACCGACACGATGTGGCGCTTTTCAATGGGATTGCCGTCCGCGTCCTCGGTGGGCAGGTACTCGGCCACCAGCAGGAACATGGCAGTCAGAAGGCCCTCGGCGGAATCGTAGAAAAAAGCATTCTGCCCATACTGGGCGCTGTCGCCGCCGCTGGTGTTGATGAGGGTCTTGGCGAGGATCTTGGAGTATTTCTCTGCCTTGGCCTTTGCCGCCAGGTTTTTGAGGTCGGCTTTATAGATATCCATGTACTTGTTGATCAGATGAAGCAGGTTGTTGCCGTCCGAGCGGGTGGGATTACGCAGATCCAACACGGCGATTTGGTATCCGTAGCAGTCCTTGGCAATACCGGCATAATTGCGGAACAGGTCGCCCTTGGTATCCGTGCAGAGGAAGGACATCCCGCTGGCGAGGGCATATTCGATGTTGGGGTACAAAAAGAACGCGGTCTTTCCGGCGCCGCTGGCGGCGGTGACCATGGCGTGGATGTCATCGGTGTCCACCAGAGCTGTAACATGGTCTTTGGGCCCTTCGCAGCCAAGGACAAGGCCCTGCTTTTCCGGCAGATGCTCTCCCTTGCGCCACAGCTCTGGTTCAAAAGGGACATGGGCATAGGTCTGCCGAATCTCCTGTTTGGTAGCCCAGCGAGCAGTACCGTGCTGGCCGTCGCCCACAGTCTTGGATTTGATCCCGTCAAGGGTATAGTAATGAGAGAGAAACGCGAGGCCGCCGATCACGAGAAACATGACAGCGCCTACCACGATAAGCGTTATAACTTGCGTTGGCACATGATCCTCCTTTTGATATCTACGCCTTAATATCAGAAGGGGATGTTCAGTTTCCGCTTTGTCTGCTATAATAAATTGGTATGAGGTGATTGCTTTGATTTGCGCATGTGACCATTGCTACTATCTGTTTGAGGCGCCGGAATTGCCGGAGCAATGCCCGGACTGTGGAAAGCAGGCAACCCGGCCAGCCAATAAGCAGGAGCGGGCAGAATATCTCAGCAGACAAACAAGCAGCCAGGAAGAAGCGGAGGAGTGGGACTGAGCCATTCCTCCGCTTTGCTGCTTCAGGCTTAGGCCATCACTGGCTCAGCTTCCCTCTGGGTCTTTTCCTCTTTCTGCCGCCGTTTGATCTCGTCGGCCTCGTACTTGACCGGCACCTTGGCACAGGAGATGGCCAGCTCCAGCCATGCGCTGGCCACCTCTTTTTTCTCTGCCTGGGTACGGATACCCCGGCAATTGTTCTTGGCCAATACGCTTTGGAATTGCATGGCGATCTCATCCGCCCGGTTCTTGAGGATACCCCGGTTCTGATGAGGCAGGATGTGGCTTTCTAAAAACCGGACGCCCTGCTCAGTGGTCAGCGCGGTACCCATCTGTTTGCACTCCCGCAGCACCACCGAGAGGGCCAGCGCCGCCATGGTTTCCATGCGCTCCATCGCCTGGTCAAAGCGTCCCCAATGGAGGTCGTTCCGGTACCGCAGGAGCAATCCGGGAAACTGGTAAACCGCCCGGTCCGGCTGAACTTCCTTGCACCTGGCTCCGATTCGCCGGCAGACGAGCCCCGCCACCGCAAACTGCGGATGCTCCTCGGCGGGCTGGGCCTCCAGTCCATGCCGCGCTTTCAGATCCTCATCCCAGTCTTTGTATTCGGATTGCAGCGGGGCAATTTGAGAATAGCCATGCTCTCGGAGAACTTCTGAGAGCCGGCCGACGGCCTCGATTCCGGCGGCATCATGATCCAGGCAAAGGATGGCTTTCCGCAGATTTGGATTTTTCTCCAGCATCCACAGCATGGCATGTTCCGCCGTACCACAGAGAGCCACATAGCTGTGCTGCTGCCAGCCGTCCGGGTACAGGGTGAGAAAGGCAAGCAGATCGATGGGGGCCTCGAATACATAGAGGCGGTCGCTGGTACCGACCCAGTGGAAACTGCACCGCGTATCACTGCCCTCTATGTTGCCCCGGTAGCTTTTGCCTTGGGTATAGAGCCCCCTCTTGTGGGCATGACGGGCAACGCCGCGTTCATCGAATCCGACGAACACGGCGTTGTGATACACCTTTGTCTGATCTATGGACAATTCCCGGCTCTCATAGATCAGTCCCTTCTGTGCGAAAGCGCTTAGTACCTCCCGGCTGATGTGCCTCTGCTGGAGCAGATAAGCATATACCCGCCGCATGGTCTGGTTTGAGGGAGGCAGGGCAAATTCCTTTGGCGGCTCTTTTTCTTTTTTCTCCGCCGGTACATACACCTCCCCCTGTTCACCGTTGAGCAGACGGGTCACTGCTTCAGGGTAAGTCAGGCCGTAGAAATTTTGGACAAAGGAGATTGCATGGCCACCCCTCTCTGCAGCATGATCGTACCACTCATTCCCATGCACAGTAATACTGTGATCCGAGGTGAGGCGTTTGTCCTGGCCGGAGGAGATGAGTTTCTCTCCCTGCCGGCGCAGGAACTCCACCAGGTCAACGGAGTTGGCACGGAGTTTTTGGTCCTCTGTGAAGTGGATATATGGCATGCTACATCCCTCCTTATCAAAAAAGAGACCGCAGTATGCGGCCTCTCAAATCTGTGTTAATTCATTCAGTTGGTTGGCATCTTTCGGAGCTCTTGGACTTGATCCCGACGCCCATAGACCACAGCGGTAGTGTGACTGGAAAGGTGCCTGAAAGGGTAACTGAAAAAGAGAAAAAGATTTCAGAACTTCTTGTTGAAGCTCCAGAGGCTATTAATGGGAGTCCGCAGGTTCATACCTCATATGCCTCTCACTGATTCCTTCCCTTGAGTTTCCGGTGGAACAGAACAGGTCTGCACGGGATTGGCTTTTGCCTTTTCAGCCCTTGAATGTCTTTTGGCTGCGCCAATAAAATCTGCTGTTTAAACTGCACTTTCTGTTTCAAAAGATTACCTCCCTTATAGCTGCATTTCCGGCTCATGGTCATCCGCCTTGTGGCCCTGAGCGATCTTCTTCGCCTTGATTTTTCGTAGGAGCTTCCGATCCACCGCGACCCGGACGCCACCGGAGGGCGGTGGTTGGTTTTGCTCCTGGAAAATGTTGGCCAGATGGTGGAACAGCGAAATGACGGCCGCCACAGGAGGCTGGCCCAAGCGGTCATCCATGTGTTCCAGGAAATATTGAGCATATTCATTGCCCCGATCCGCTGCCAGCTGGAACCACTTGATCGCACTGGATCTATCTTTTGGGACCTCCTTCCCAAGCAGATAGAGCTTGCCGAGGGCATACTGGGCGTATTGATTGCCCTGTTCCGCTGCGGCGGTGAGCCAGCGGATGGCGGCTTTCACATCCTTTGGCGCATCTTCCCCCTGGAGCAGCAGCTTGCCCAGGCGGTACTGGGCAAACTGGTTCCCAAGTTCCGCAGCGTATGTGAGCCATTTCAGTGCGGCCGCCGGGTCTCTGGGCAGGGCTGCGTCACCGGCAAGATACAGCTTGCCAAGAGCAAAGGCGGCGAAGCTGTTTTCCTTCGTTGCCGCAAGTGTGAACAGAGCCACCGCCTTTTGAATGTCTTTTTCCGCGCCCTGACCATCCAGATAGATTTTGCCGAGCGCGTATTGAGCACAGTCCTGGCCGGCTTCCGCCGCCTTTGTCAGCCGCTCCAATGCCTGGGCTGTCTGCTCCGGTGTAGAGGATGGATCATTGAAAATCATCCGGGCCAGTTGGTACTGCGCGTGGGGATTGTCCAGTTTGGACGCCTGTTCAAACCACTCCCTGGCTGCCGTCTCATCTTTACCAGTCCCTACACCATGGAGGAGCATCCATCCGATGCGGTACTGCAATTTATCGTCATGGCTCTGCTGCTCCAATTCGAGAAATCCGGCGAAGGCTTGCCGGTACCACTGTTCCGACGCTTCGGCGTCCTTCTCACAGCCAATGCCGTCCCGATACATCTTTCCTAACTCGTAGGCGGCATAGGGGAAGTCCTGCTGTGCAGAGGCTGTGTATAACTCCAGCGCCCGCGCATCGTCCTGTTCCACACCCTGTCCACGGCGAAACAGGCCGGCAAGGGAATATTGCGCATACTTGTACCCTTTGTCTGCGGAAAGTTGGAACCACCGGGCGGCATCACCATAGTCCTGCTTACAGCCGAGGCCCGTGGCATACAGTTTGCCGATCCGGTACTCCGCATAGCGTTTTTTCTTCTGCCTCTCAACAGCGTGGAAAGCGGCCAGCGCCTTGCTGTACCACACATGGGCGGTCTGCATATCAATCTCCCGGCCCAGCCCGTCCGCAAGCATCCGGCCCAGATCGTGCATGGCCAGCGCATTGCCTTTTTGCGCCTCCTGTTGGAACAGGGTAAACGCCTGCTCAAGATCCTGGGGCTGATCCTTGCCGCCAAACAAACAGCGGCGGGCCAGGCGGTACTCATCGCTCCAGTTCATCTGCGCTTTGGCTGGCGCAGACACCGTTTTGTCTGGGACATCGTCCGGTGGGAACTCCGAGAAATCATTCCAGTCGTTATCAGGCTGGGGCGCCTCCGGCAGCGGCGCTTCTTCCTGGTCCTCCACAGGGACACGGTCTTGCTGGTCATCTGGATGGAAAACCTGCTGGCGCGCCCCCAGTGTTACCGCTTCCTCAATGACGATGTTTTTGATCCGCTTGAATTCCTTCTGCTGGGAAAGGGGAAGGCGTGGAGGCAGGTCGTCCTTGTAGGTGCGCAGCACATCTTCCCGCAGTTCATACCACAGGGCATAGGCTGCGGCGACACATGGCTCTTTGGTCAGCTCGTCCACAATCTCATCCACCACAGCCTTCAGCGGAGCCTTGAGGTAGCCGTACTGCTTCCGGCCTCCGGTGTGCCGCAGGCGTTCCGCCAGATGCTCCATGAGCTTCTCCATGCGGTGGTTGACCACGGCGCCGCTCCACATCTGTTCAATCAACTGCTCCAGCACAGAGCGGGCGTCCTCATTCAGCGTGTTCCTACTCTGGGTCTGCTTCTGGTAAAGCTCCGTCAGCTCCTGCCGGAAGATCTCTTTTGCCAGTCCCGACTTGATTTGGGCGATGCCCTGCGTGGTGAGGAAGCCTTTCGACGGATCGGCGCTGTAGCAGACCATGTGGATATGGGGATGGTGTGCTTCATCATGGAATGCAGCGTACCACCGGAAATCCTCCCAGGGGATCTTCATCGCCTCCGCCATTTCCATGGCATACTTGGAGAGCAGTGCTTTCCATTCTTCCGCCTTGTCATAGCCGAGACGGGCAGCGTCTTCCCGCCGCAGAGAGATGATGGGCAGCCACACATTACCGGGGTGGGCCGCGACCGCTTCCGCTACCTGCGCCAGTACGAGCTGATCTTCCTCGCCGGTAAACAATCCATGGGAACCGACGCGCTGGGCGCGGGGGCGGGTGGCGATGTACTTCAGATAGTTATCCTTCTTGGCGATCTGGTCATAGTTGTCCTCCAGAGCGCGAGTGATGAACTCCGATGCGTTGGCGCGTGTTGGCTCGGCCGCATAGTCCTCGTATTCAAACATCCCACGGCTGAGCGGGAAGTCCCGCAGAATCTGTTCCACCATCTTTTTCTGCTTTGAGGTGGCCGGCCACTCACTGCGTCCCGGATCGATGCGCTCCACACCATTCCGTGTGGCCATATATTTCACATAGTTTTCAAGATGAGCGGTGGCGGAGGAGGTACCGCCCTTGATGTAGGGGCACTTGAAAATCAGGCGCGGCACAGACTGTCACCACCTTTGTGCATCACTCCACGCCCCGCTGGTAGTCGATGGCGTCCTTGAAGCTGATGCGCCCATTGGTCTGCTTCACTTCACGGACGGACCGGGCGCGGAGTGTCTTGAGATCCTCGTCACTGATTTCCATGCCCGCCGCCAGTACATTCATCATCATGTTGACCTCCACCGCCAGTTTGAAGAGCAGGCGGGCGATGCGGTTCTCACTGTCCTGGACGGTCCCGCGCATGGCTGCCACCAGTGCGGGCGGCAGATATGCTGTGGCTTCCTTGCCGGAAACATAGCCGGCATAGAAGCGGATTGCCTTTTCAATAAACTCGTTCTGACTTTGACAGTTGTCCCTTGCACAAAGATTTTTGACCAACTGCTGGTTTTCAGGCGCAATGCGCAGAGCGAACTTGATTTTTTCTCTCGCCATACTTTCCTCCAATCAAAAATCCCTGACCTTTGCATGGCCAGGGATTCGTCTTTTTGAGTGACTTCTTTACTTCAAAGCTGAATGCCGTCCATACTTTGATTTTGTGCATCTTCTTCTGTCCAGATCCCTGTTTTAATGCCGGATAAACGCTGGAGTGATGGGCCATTCCAGCCGTGGTGACCCCCGGTGTGATCCCATCCCCTGAAAAGTGACCCCCGCAAAACCGTTCCCCGGCCCGCATTGCGGGGCGGTGTGAGCCGAGCGGGGGACGCTTTGCGACCCCCGCTCTTTATCCCGCACTATTTTCGACCCCTCGGTCCACTTCGTTCCAAGGAGCGTTCGGCGGCACAGCGGGAACCGTCCATTTGTCTGCTTCTTTGAAATAGCCGCACAAAGCCCTCAAAAATCAGGTGGGCTGCCACCTGGTATTCTATGCCGGACCATACTTCATCGCT
>OGZA01002233.1_pt1 | contig 12165 bp, 8 predicted proteins | sample 1576591 | NCBI WGS metagenome assembly OGZA01 (sample SAMEA3541565, study PRJEB24748) | human gut metagenome | biome: human gut; feature: human-associated habitat; material: faeces | place: China | collected 2012
CCGAAACCACGACCACCGCCACGACGCTCACCGCCAGTATGCGGCTGTGCATCGCCCAGTAACTGCATGTTCATCGGCTTGTTGAGAATGCGAGTGCGCGTAAAGTGTTGCAGCACTTCACCCGGCATACCTTTCGGCAGTTCGATGGTGGAGTGAGAAGCAAACAGCTTGATGTTACCAATGTAACGGCTGCTGATGTCGCCTTCGTTAGCAATCGCACCAACGATATGACGAACTTCAACACCATCATCGCGGCCCACTTCAATGCGGTACAGCTGCATATCGCCAACATCACGACGTTCACGACGCGGACGATCTTCACGGTCACCACGCGGGCCACGGTCGTTACGATCGCGCGGACCACGGTCATCACGGTCACGGAATTCACGTTTCGGACGCATCGGCGCATCTGGCGGTACGATCAGAGTACGTTCACCCTGTGCCATTTTCAGCAGTGCGGCGGCCAGAGTTTCGAGGTCCAGCTCTTCACCTTCTGCAGTCGGCTGAATTTTGCTCAGCAGTGCGCGGTATTGATCCAGATCGCTGCTTTCCAGCTGCTGCTGTACTTTAGCGGCGAATTTTTCCAGACGGCGTTTGCCCAGCAGTTCTGCGTTCGGCAGTTCTACTTCCGGAATAGTCAGCTTCATAGTACGTTCAATGTTGCGCAGCAGACGACGCTCGCGGTTCTCAACGAACAACAGCGCGCGGCCAGCACGACCCGCACGACCGGTACGACCGATACGGTGAACGTAAGACTCAGAATCCATAGGGATATCGTAGTTAACCACCAGGCTGATACGCTCAACGTCCAGGCCACGGGCCGCAACGTCGGTCGCAATCAGGATGTCCAGACGACCGTCTTTAAGGCGTTCCAGTGTCTGCTCACGCAGCGCCTGGTTCATGTCACCGTTCAGCGCGGCGCTATTGTAGCCGTTACGCTCAAGAGCTTCAGCCACTTCCAGAGTCGCGTTTTTGGTACGAACGAAGATAATCGCCGCATCAAAATCTTCCGCTTCCAGGAAACGTACCAGTGCTTCGTTTTTACGCATACCCCACACAGTCCAGTAGCTCTGGCTGATGTCAGGACGGGTAGTCACGCTGGACTGAATACGCACTTCCTGCGGCTCTTTCATAAAGCGGCGGGTAATGCGACGAATCGCTTCCGGCATGGTTGCAGAGAACAGAGCGGTCTGATGACCTTCCGGGATCTGCGCCATAATGGTTTCAACGTCTTCGATGAAGCCCATGCGCAGCATTTCGTCAGCTTCATCCAGAACCAGACCGCTCAGTTTAGAGAGGTCCAGAGTGCCACGTTTCAGGTGGTCCAGCAGACGGCCCGGAGTACCGACAACGATCTGCGGCCCCTGACGCAGGGCGCGTAATTGCACGTCATAACGCTGGCCGCCGTACAGGGCAACCACATTTACGCCGCGCATGTGTTTAGAGAAATCCGTCATTGCTTCAGCAACCTGTACCGCCAGTTCGCGGGTCGGTGCCAGCACCAGAATCTGTGGTGCTTTCAGCTCAGGATCAAGATTCTGCAGCAGAGGTAAAGAGAATGCTGCAGTTTTTCCGCTCCCCGTCTGGGCCATACCCAGAACGTCGCGGCCATTCAGCAGATGTGGAATACACTCTGCCTGAATTGGAGATGGTTTTTCGTAACCCAGATCGTTAAGGGCTTCAAGGATAGGAGCCTTCAGGCCCAGATCTGCAAAAGTGGTTTCGAATTCAGCCATGTAGTACGTGTGCCTCAAAATTAATGGCGGCCAGTCTACATAACTCATCATGAAATTGATCAGCAATTTTCATTGAAAAGTGTGAACCGGCTCAAAGTAGGTGTATTAACGAACAACAACGCCCTCACCAGTTAAGGTGATGGCAATCAAAAAAGATTACGGGCTGATGTGTACGTCAGCTATTGCTGGTCCGATTCTGCCAGGTCATCTTGGTCCTGGCCCAGGAGCGATAATTCCAACAATGCGTATCGGTGCTCAACAAAGTTATGAACGTTGTTGGCAACCGCCAGTTTGAACAGTGCCGTGGCGCTGTCCAAATCCCCCAGACTTAGGTAGTACTTACCTAAATAGAAGTTGGTTTCACTGAGATGCTCAGCGAGCGAGGTGTTATCCGTTGCGTCCGCCTTGAGCCTTTCCATTAACGTTTGTTCGCTAATGTTGCCCAGGTAGAACTCGACAATGTTCCATCCCCACTGTTCCTTATCCGATTTTTCGAAGTGCTGTTTCAACACTTCTTTAGCCTGCTTCTCATCGAGCTTCTGCTCGGCGAGATAAAGCCACAGACTACGGAAAGGATCATTGGGATCGTCTTGATAAAACGCCAGCAGATCATCTTGCGCTAACTTGTCACGACCGCCGTAATATAATGCGATCCCGCGATTCAAGTGCGCGTAGTTGTAAGTTGGATCAAGCTCAAGTACAGAATCAAACGCTTCATAGGCAGCATCAAAATTGCCTGCCTGCGTTAAATATATGCCTAAGTAATTGAATACTTCAGGCATATCCGGTCGGATTGCCAGCGCTTGCGAAAAATCGTTACGCGCTAATGCCCTCAGACCGAGACTATCATACAACACTCCGCGCTCATATAAAAGCTGTGCGCGTTCGTCATCGGTTAAAGCCCGACTGGCAAGGATTTGTTCCATACGTGCCAGAATCACTTCCTGCTGTAAAGTCGGTTGCAATGGTACCGCGAGGACTTCACTTTTACGCCAGGAAGTATTACTGCATCCTGCAAGCGTAAGTGCTGTCGCAACGAAACACCAGCGCAAAAAAGGCTTCATTTCCCACTCCCGAAGACCACGGTTGAATGAACGTCCTGTTCCCGGTTGCTAACAAGGCGTCCTGCCCGGTTAAAAGCCCCCCGCCGCAGCGGAGGGCAAATGGCAACCTTACTCGCCCTGTTCAGCAGCCGGAGCTTCCGGTGCTGCAGCAGGTTGAGACTGCTCAGTCGCTTCTTTAATGCTCAGACGGATACGGCCCTGGCGATCAACTTCCAGAACTTTCACCGGTACTTCCTGACCCATCTGCAGGTAATCGGTCACTTTCTCAACGCGTTTGTCAGCGATTTGAGAGATGTGGACCAGACCTTCTTTACCGCCGCCGATGGCAACAAATGCGCCAAAGTCAACGATACGGGTCACTTTACCAGTGTAGACGCGGCCCACTTCGATTTCTGCAGTGATCTCTTCGATACGACGAATAGCATGTTTCGCTTTCTCGCCGTCGGTCGCTGCGATCTTCACAGTACCGTCATCTTCGATTTCGATGGTGGTGCCGGTTTCTTCGGTCAGGGCACGGATAACAGAGCCGCCTTTACCGATAACATCTTTGATCTTGTCCGGGTTGATCTTGATGGTATGGATACGCGGTGCGAACTCAGAGATATCGCCACGCGGCGCGTTGATCGCCTGTTCCATTACGCCCAGGATATGCAGACGCGCACCTTTAGCCTGGTTCAGCGCAACCTGCATGATCTCTTTGGTGATACCTTCAATTTTGATATCCATCTGCAGTGCAGAGATACCGTCGCGGGAACCTGCAACTTTGAAGTCCATATCGCCCAGGTGATCTTCGTCGCCCAAAATGTCAGACAGTACAACGTAGTTGTCGCCTTCTTTCACCAGACCCATTGCGATACCCGCAACGGCAGCTTTGATCGGCACACCTGCGTCCATCAGCGCCAGAGACGCGCCGCACACGGAAGCCATAGAAGAGGAACCGTTGGATTCAGTGATTTCAGACACAACACGTACGGTGTACGGGAATTTGTCCATATCCGGCATGACTGCCAGCACGCCGCGCTTCGCCAGACGACCGTGACCAATTTCACGACGCTTCGGAGAACCGACCATGCCGGTTTCGCCTACGGAGTACGGAGGGAAGTTGTAGTGGAACAGGAAGGTATCGGTACGTTCGCCCATCAGTTCATCAAGAACCTGCGCGTCACGAGCAGTACCCAGCGTTGCGGTAACCAGCGCCTGCGTTTCACCACGGGTGAACAGCGCAGAACCGTGAGTACGCGGCAGCACGCCAGTACGCACATCCAGACCACGGATCATATCTTTTTCACGACCGTCGATACGCGGTTCGCCTGCCAGTACGCGGCTACGAACAACGTTTTTCTCGATCGCGTGCAGAATTTCACCCAGTTCGTTTTCGTCCAGGGTTTCGTCTTCAGCAAGCAGCGTCGCGATGGTTTCAGATTTGATGACATCAACCTGCGCATAACGCTCTTGTTTGTCGGTGATGCGGTAAGCATCGCTCAGGCGAGCTTCAGCCAGTGCAGCAACGCGCGCGTTTAGCGCTTCGTTTACCGGCTCCGGCTGCCAGTCCCAACGCGGTTTACCGGCTTCTTTCACCAGTTCATTGATGTTCTGAATAACAACCTGCTGTTGTTCATGACCGAACACTACTGCGCCCAGCATCTGGTCTTCGCTCAGCAGTTGAGCTTCAGATTCAACCATCAGTACAGCGGCTTCAGTACCGGCAACAACCAGATCCAGTTTGCTCTCTTTCAGCTCGTCCTGAGTCGGGTTCAGTACGTACTGGTCATTGATGTAACCTACGCGGGCAGCACCAATCGGGCCATTGAACGGAATACCAGACAGAGACAGCGCTGCGGAAGCACCAATCATCGCGACGATATCCGGGTTAACTTGCGGGTTAACAGAAACCACGGTGGCGATAACCTGAACTTCGTTGACGAAGCCTTCCGGGAACAGCGGGCGAATCGGGCGGTCAATCAGACGCGCGATCAGGGTTTCGCCTTCGCTTGGGCGGCCTTCACGACGGAAGAAGCTACCCGGGATACGACCAGCAGCGTAGGTACGCTCCTGATAGTTAACGGTCAGTGGGAAGAAGTCCTGACCTGGTTTGGCTTTTTTCTGGCCAACAACGGTAACGAATACCGCGGTGTCATCCATGCTAACCATAACAGCGGCAGTAGCCTGACGAGCCATCATGCCGGTTTCCAGAGTCACGGTGTGTTGGCCGTACTGGAATTTACGAACGATCGGATTAAGCAATGTAATATCCTTTCTCTTTCTTAGACAGTACCTTACGGCACTGGTGTTAATACCCGATCTTCTGCGCATCCTCGCGACTAATGACAACCCTAACCCAGCTCTATGTGGGTAAAGCCTCTCATTAGCCGCGCGAACCTCTGCAACGGAAGATCATTCATAGCAACAATACATTAGTTTCCAGTGAATTGCTGCCGTCAGCTTGAAAAAAGGGGCCACTCAGGCCCCCTTTTCTGAAACTCGCAAGAATTAGCGACGCAGACCCAGGCGCTCGATGAGGTGGGTGTAACGTGCTACGTCTTTACGTTTCAGGTAGTCGAGCAGTTTACGACGCTGAGAAACCATGCGCAGCAGACCACGACGGCTGTGGTGATCTTTTTTGTGCTCTGCAAAGTGGCCCTGCAGGTGGTTGATCTGTGCAGTCAGCAGTGCTACCTGAACTTCGGTAGAACCGGTGTCGTTTGCGTCACGACCAAACTCAGAAACGATTTTAGCTGTTGCTTCAGTACTTAGAGACATTTTAAAACTCCAAAGTATATAGAATGAAAGGACGCCGATCTCTAATTCAGCGATCCCAGTGTACGTTACGCAAAGTGTTAAACAATTTACGCGACGTTAAGCGGCAGTATTCTACTCGTAGCGACCTGTTATCGCAAGACGGTTAACATTACGCCGGGTATTCAACCACCAGGCGACGAGGCGCAACGCGGCCTTCATCGTCAATTTCGCCCATACCGATAAATTTGCCGTTCTCACCTTCCGTGACGCGAACCAGTCCTTCCAGTGGCGCACCAGATGTACGAACCGGGTTACCATTTTTGAAGTAAACAGAAGACGTTAACGGAAGATTCACCACCGGATAGTCCGAAGCTGGACTGTCCATTGGCATCAGTAATGGATCAAGTAACTCCGCGGCTGGAATATCCTGCTGTTCAGCTTGCTCAACAAGTTCACGCAGGTGCTCCAGGGTCACCATCCGTTCAACCGGATATTTACTTACCGCCAGACGGCGCAGGTAAATAACATGCGCGCCACAGCCGAGTTTTTCACCCAGGTCATCAATGATGGTGCGGATATAAGTGCCTTTTGAGCAGTGAATTTCCAGCTCCAGCTCATTGCCTTCATGGCGAATAAACAGCAATTCATAAACGGTAATCGGACGCGCTTCACGCGGAACTTCAATGCCCTGACGCGCATATTCGTACAGTTTTTTGCCCTGATATTTCAGTGCTGAATACATCGAAGGGATCTGTTCGATATCGCCACGGAAAGTATCCAGTGCCGCTGCCAGCTGCTCTGCGCTAAAGGTTACCGGACGTTCTTCAACGATCTGTCCGTCGGCATCAGAAGTATCGGTACGCTGTCCAAGACGCGCAATGACCCGATAGCGTTTGTCGGAGTCCAGCAGATACTGGGAAAACTTCGTCGCTTCCCCGAGGCAAATCGGCAACATGCCGGTCGCCAGCGGGTCCAGCGCACCGGTATGCCCGGCACGGTTGGCGTTATATATACGTTTCACTTTTTGCAGCGCATCGTTGCTGGACATACCCTGAGGTTTATCCAGCAACAAAACGCCGTTAATGTCGCGACCGCGACGACGAGGACGACTCATTAGTCCTCCTTGCTGTCGTCCGGGTTAACACGACGTTCTTCGTCATGTTTGACCACGCTGGTCACCAGGTTTGACATGCGCATCCCTTCAACCAGAGAGTTGTCGTAGAAGAAGGTCAGTTCCGGCACGATACGCAGGCGCATCGCTTTCCCCAGCAGGCTGCGGATGAAACCAGAAGCTTCTTGCAACGCTTTGATGCCCGCTTTAACCGCGTCTTCATCTTTGTCGTTGAGGAACGTCACATATACTTTGGCATACGCCAGGTCGCGAGACATTTCGACACCGGAAACGGTGGTCATCATGCCCAGGCGAGGATCTTTAATTTCACGCTGCAGGATGAGAGCGATCTCTTTTTGCATTTCCTGCGCTACGCGCTGCGGGCGACCAAATTCTTTCGCCATAATAAATTCTCCTGACAAAAAAGGGGCTGTTAGCCCCTTTTTAAAATTAATTTCAGGTGGAAGGGCTGTTCACGTTGACCTGATAAGACGCGCCAGCGTCACATCAGGCAATCCATGCCGGATGCAGCGTAAACGCCTTATCCCGCATGGAACCCTAAAAACCTTAAGCAATGGTACGTTGGATCTCGATGATTTCGAATACTTCGATCACATCGCCAGTGCGGACGTCGTTGTAGTTCTTAACGCCGATACCACATTCCATACCGTTACGGACTTCGTTAACGTCATCTTTGAAGCGGCGCAGGGACTCCAGCTCGCCTTCGTAGATAACCACGTTGTCACGCAGAACGCGGATCGGGTTGTGACGTTTAACCACACCTTCGGTAACCATACAGCCTGCGATGGCACCAAATTTCGGCGATTTGAACACGTCACGAACTTCCGCCAGACCGATAATCTGCTGTTTCAGTTCCGGAGACAGCATACCGCTCATCGCCGCTTTCACTTCGTCAATCAGGTTATAGATGACGGAGTAGTAACGCAGATCCAGGCTTTCCGCTTCAATCACTTTACGTGCAGAGGCATCAGCACGTACGTTAAAGCCAACCAGGATGGCGTTGGACGCCGCAGCCAGGGTGGCGTCGGTTTCGGTGATACCACCTACGCCAGAACCGATGATCTTCACTTTAACTTCGTCAGTAGACAGTTTCAGCAAGGAGTCGGAGATCGCTTCGACAGAACCCTGTACGTCTGCCTTCAGGACGATATTCACTTCGTGAACTTCGCCTTCGGTCATGTTGGCGAACATGTTCTCGAGTTTAGATTTCTGCTGACGCGCCAGTTTAACTTCGCGGAATTTACCCTGACGATAGAGTGCAACTTCACGCGCTTTCTTCTCGTCACGTACAACGGTAACTTCATCACCCGCAGCCGGTACGCCGGACAGGCCGAGGATTTCCACCGGAATGGACGGACCCGCTTCCAGCACTTCCTGACCCAGTTCGTTACGCATCGCACGAACACGACCGTATTCGAAGCCACACAGAACGATATCGCCCTTGTGCAGAGTACCTTCACGTACCAGAACGGTAGCAACCGGACCACGACCTTTATCGAGGAAGGATTCGATAACCGCACCGCTCGCCATACCTTTACGTACCGCTTTCAGCTCCAGAACTTCCGCCTGCAGCAGGATAGCGTCCAGCAGTTCATCGATACCGGTACCCGCTTTCGCAGATACGTGTACGAACTGGCTTTCACCGCCCCACTCTTCCGGCAGGATGCCGTACTGGGAGAGTTCGTTCTTAACGCGATCCGGATCAGCTTCTGGTTTATCGATCTTGTTCACTGCAACCACCACCGGTACCTGCGCCGCTTTCGCGTGCTGGATTGCTTCGATGGTCTGCGGCATCACACCGTCGTCGGCAGCAACAACCAGGACTACGATGTCCGTTGCCTGCGCACCACGAGCACGCATTGAAGTAAACGCGGCGTGCCCCGGGGTGTCCAGGAAGGTGATCATGCCGTTTTCAGTTTCAACGTGGTATGCACCAATGTGCTGGGTAATGCCGCCCGCTTCGCCAGAGGCCACTTTCGTTGAACGAATGTAGTCCAGCAGAGAGGTTTTACCGTGGTCAACGTGACCCATGATGGTCACAACCGGCGCGCGCGGTTCAGCCGCAGCACCCGTGTCACGGTCGCTCATTACCGCCTCTTCCAGCTCGTTTTCACGACGCAGGATAACTTTATGGCCCATCTCTTCAGCAACCAGCTGTGCGGTTTCCTGATCGATAACCTGGTTGATGGTTGCCATTGCGCCCAGTTTCATCATCGCTTTGATGACCTGAGAGCCTTTAACCGCCATCTTGTTCGCCAGTTCGCCAACGGTGATAGTTTCGCCGATCACAACGTCACGGTTAACGGCCTGAGCAGGCTTCTGGAAGCCTTGCTGCAGCGAAGAACCTTTACGTTTTCCGCCTTTACCGCCACGTACTGCTGCGCGTGCTTCTTCACGATCAGCTTTTGATTCAGCGTGTTTGTTGCCTTTCTTCGGACGCGCTGCTTTCGCGTTACGACCACGGCCACGGCCGCCTTCGACTTCACGATCGCTTTCGTCTTCTGCCTGGCGAGCATGTTGAGAAGTAGTGACGTGATAATCGCTGGAATCTTCAGTCGGTTCCGCGTTATCAGTCCATTTGTTTTCTTCCGCCATACGACGTGCTTCTTCAGCAACGCGACGTGCTTCTTCTTCGAGTTTACGACGCGCTTCTTCTTCAGCTTTACGCTTGAGCTCTGCAGCTTCCTGCTCACGGCGGGCTTTTTCAGCCTGGGCGTTTTTAGTCATATCGTCTTGTTGATTGCTCACTTTGTCTTTTTCCGCAGCTTCACGTTTCGCTTGTTCAGCAGCTTCACGCTTAGCTTGTTCTGCGGCCTCACGTTCAGCTTTTTGTTGCGCCTCGCGTTTAGCCGATTCTTCTGCCTCACGACGGGCTTGCTCTTCCGCTTCACGCTGCGCTTGCTCTTCCGCTGCAAGGCGTTCAGCCTCTTGCGGATCGCGTTTCACAAAGGTGCGTTTCTTGCGGACTTCGATTTGTACCGATTTGCTTTTTCCACCGGTACCAGGAATGTTAAGGGTGCTGCGTGTTTTACGTTGCAGCGTCAATTTGTCCGGGCCTGAATTTTTCTGATTCAGGTGGTCAATCAAAGTCTGTTTCTCTTGTGCAGACACAGAGTCGTCAGCAGACTTCCGGATACCTGCATCAGCAAATTGCTGTACCAGGCGTTCCACGGAGGTCTGTCGCTCTGCGGCCAGCGTTTTAATCGTTACATCTGTCATGCTGTTCCTTCCTGCTACAGTTTATTACGCTTCGTCACCGAACCAGCAAATATTACGGGCAGCCATAATCAGTGCTCCGGCTTTTTCGTCGGTCAACCCTTCGATATCAGCCAGATCATCAATGCCCTGTTCGGCGAGATCTTCCAGCGTACAAACGCCACGGGCGGCCAGTTTGAATGCCAAATCACGATCTACCCCTTCAAGGTTCAGCAGATCGTCAGCCGGTTTGTTATCACCGAGGCTTTCTTCCTGGGCCTGTGCAATGGTGGCCAGTGCATTTTTAGCACGCTCGCGCAGTGCTTCAACGGTCGGCTCATCAAGGCCTTCGATTTCCAACAGCTCTTTCATCGGCACATAGGCCAGTTCTTCCAGCGTCGAGAAGCCTTCTTCTACCAGAACAGTCGCGAAGTCTTCGTCGATGTCGAGATATTTGGTGAAGGTGTCGATCGCTGCGTGCGCTTCCGCCTGATGCTTAGCCTGCAGGTCGTCAACGGTCATCACGTTGAGTTCCCAACCGCTCAGCTGCGAAGCCAGACGCACGTTCTGACCGTTACGGCCAATCGCCTGCGCCAGGTTACCGGCTTCAACGGCGATATCCATGGTGTGTTTATCTTCATCCACCACGATAGAAGCAACGTCTGCCGGTGCCATTGCGTTAATCACGAACTGCGCCGGGTTATCATCCCACAGGACGATATCGATACGCTCGCCACCCAGTTCAGTAGACACCGCCTGAACACGCGCGCCACGCATACCTACGCAAGCACCTACCGGATCGATACGTTTATCGTTGGTTTTCACCGCGATTTTCGCACGAGAACCCGGATCGCGAGCCGCTGCTTTAATTTCAATCACTTCTTCGCCGATTTCTGGCACTTCAATACGGAACAGTTCGATCAGCATTTCCGGCTTGGAACGAGTGACGAACAGTTGCGCGCCACGCGCTTCCGGGCGAACGGAATAAAGCACGCCACGAACGCGGTCGCCAGGGCGGAAGTTTTCACGCGGCAGCATATCTTCACGCAGGATCACGGCTTCAGCGTTGTTGCCCAGATCCAGAGAGATGTTGTCGCGGTTTACTTTTTTCACCACGCCGGTGATGATTTCACCTTCGTGTTCACGGAACTGATCAACCACCATCGCACGTTCGGCTTCACGCACTTTCTGCACGATAACCTGTTTTGCCGTCTGGGTAGTGATACGGTCAAAGGTAACAGACTCAATCTGATCTTCAACGTAATCGCCCAGGTTCAGGCTTTCATCTTCATAACGTGCGGCTTCAAGGGTGATTTCCTTGGTCGGCTGGGTGACTTCATCAACAACTAACCAGCGACGGAAGGTGTCAAAATCACCGCTTTTGCGATCGATCTGTACGCGGACGTCGATCTCTTGTTCATATTTTTTCTTTGTTGCTGTCGCCAGCGCGCTTTCCAATGCTTCGAAAATCTTCTCGCGAGGTAGCGCCTTTTCATTGGATACGGCTTCAACTACAGCCAAAATTTCTTTGTTCATCGCGGGCTTTTCACCTCATCCAGACTATTAAAAGTGGGGAACCAGGTTCGCCTTCTGGATATTACTCAGCGCGAACACTTCATCTTTACCTTCGACGGTAACTGTGATCATTTCACCGTCTACCGCTTTGATAACGCCCTGCCATTTACGACGGTTTTGTACCGCCATACGGAGAACCAGAGTCACCTCTTCTCCGACAAAACGGGCGTAGTGTTCAGCCGTGAACAGTGGGCGATCGAGACCCGGTGAGGAGACTTCCAGGTTATAAGCAACGGTGATGGGATCTTCAACATCCAGCACAGCACTTACCTGGTGGCTCACATCAGCACAATCATCAACATTGATGCCATCTTCACTATCAATATAGATGCGCAGTGTGGATGTGCGACCGCGAATAAATTCGATGCCAACCAGTTCAAAACCCAGGGCCTCAACTGGCGCAGTAATCATCTCTGTTAATATTTGCTCTAATGTGGACAAGCCCACCCCCAAGACATAAAAAAAGGGCCTAAAGCCCAGTTATTCTGTAGTCAGATAACAAAAAACCCCGATAAATCGGGGCTTTATATAACTGAACCCTATAACCGCAACTGCGGTCTGGAGCACTTTCCAGAAGGATTTTTTCAAATCCCACTACGAAGGCCGAAGTCTTCACAGTATATTTGAAAAAGAACTCTAAGGGAAAGTGGTTGCGGGGGCCGGATTTGAACCGACGACCTTCGGGTTATGAGCCCGACGAGCTACCAGGCTGCTCCACCCCGCG
>OGZA01002238.1_pt1 | contig 12137 bp, 7 predicted proteins | sample 1576591 | NCBI WGS metagenome assembly OGZA01 (sample SAMEA3541565, study PRJEB24748) | human gut metagenome | biome: human gut; feature: human-associated habitat; material: faeces | place: China | collected 2012
GATTTTCTTACAGTATAGCACAGATTTCGGCGGAGAGAAAGAGCGGCGTTGGGACGGAGAAAACTGGGATTTGAGAGAATAGCAAGCACAGCCACTGTCCGGACACGCGGCGATTTTTGGGATAATCCCAAGCCCTGATTCCAAGCTGGAAATATATGTCGAACTTTGTGGGAAAGTCTTGCCTTTATTCGCATTTTCGATTATAATTAATACTGGATTTTTATAAAAACATGAGGGTAAAACTGTAACAGAGGTGCTGCCTATGAACTATCTGTCCGTTTCACAAACTGCTGAAAAATGGGGTATCTCAACCTGCCGTATACAGATTTTTTGTGGAGAGGGACGTATACCGGCGCAATGCGGATAGGTGCATTCTGGGCCATTCCTGATGACGCTGCAAAGCCAACAGACGCGAGAATCAAGAATGGAAAGTATATCAAGAAGCCCGTTAAAAATGAAAAATAAGCCGCAGATTATAGTAGTGACTCTGACTCGAAAATAGGACACAACTTACCCCTCGTGGGTGCGAATGGGTGCACAAATCCTTTGTCACAAATCTACCCAAATCGTCGATTCGACAGACTATAACATAAATCTACGACATGTGCTTCGATTACTTATAGAAAAGCAGGTGAACTTATGAATATTGCCAAACGCTTTCCAAGTTTGGGTATTACAAACACCAAGAGCCTAACAGAGAAAAAGCAGCAGACAGATAAGAAGATTCAATATGTGAGCGCATATGTACGCCTTTGGGCGTATGTGATGTTGGAAAGACCAAATACAGATACTGTCAATTTTATTGATTGTATGAGTAACGCGGGAGTTTATCGTGATGGCGATTGCTGTACAGCGATTGAAGTGCTAAGGATTTTCTCCGAACTGGCGGATGATTACCCTCAAAAAAGCTTTCGAGTGTTCTGTAACGATTATGATCCTGTCAAAATCCAAATCCTCAAGAAAATTGTTGGCGCAGATATTGTCCCGCCCAAAAAGAATGTGCATCTCTTCGTCTCGCAAAAAGATGTCAATGACTACTTGGCAGACTTGGCTGGTGAACCTAAAGTTGTAGGGCAGAAAAACATTTTTGCCTATGGAACTTCTACAATCCTTTATGTCGATCCGTTTGATTTTGGTACAGTTGAAATCCCCAAGGTATCCGCGGTATTGAAGAACCACTACTGTGAATTGATTTTTAATTTCTTCACCAGTGACTATACGCGGAACTTTGCCAAAGATCGGGGCAGAATTGCAAAGTGTTTAGGCGGTAAGACGATATCTTCCCGCGAAGAACTGATTGAGTATATGCGCTCCCAACTCCGGGTCGGGAAGATAGAGCACCTGTTTGCATACCGTTTCAAAACTCAGAAAAATGTGGAGCTTTATCAAATCGTCTTTGCCACGCCCAGCATAAGGGGTTTGGAAAAATTGAAAGAGGCTCTTTGGAGTACTTTCAAGGGGGCAGAATTTCATCGCAACAAGGGATACGTGGATGATGCGCAAACTTGCTTGTTCACAGATGCAGACGAACAGGTGGCTGCATTAGCCTCCTATTCAGGAGAAGCAAAAGAATGGTTGTGTGATGTGTTCTCCGGTTCAACTGTTTCGTGGGCTGATATAGAACGCTTCCTTATCGAAAATACTATGCTCACAGAATCACAGATTATCAGAAATGTGTTGAAACCGCTGATAGATGACGGGAAAGTCGAGAAGTGCAATCTCTGCGGAAAGACAAATTACAAAAAAGATTCATTCACATTTGTTAGGCGAGGAGATTGCGTATGATACGGAAAACTCTAATTTATAAAACCGGCGTTGAATATGGCGACTATACGCTCAACCATGTTCAGGGCTGTTCTCATGGATGTAAATACCCGTGTTATGCATTTATGATGGCCAAGCGTTTTGGAAAAGTCAAAAGCTACGAAGAATGGACTTGCCCGCAAATCGTTGAGAATACGTTGACGCTGTTAGACGAGGAACTCCCTCGATTTAGAAGCAAAATCAAACTGCTTCATCTATGCTTTACGACAGACCCATTTATGTATGGCCATGAGGACATATGCAATTTGAGCATCAAGGTGCTAAAGAAGGCCAATGGAAGCGGTGTTCGGTGTTCTGTCCTAACCAAAGGGATTCTGCCAGAGAAATTGGCTGAATTACCACTCGATAACGAATACGGAATCACTGTAATGTCGCTTGATACCGCATTTATTTGTCAATATGAACCGGGTGCAGCGCCAATACAAGAAAGAATTGCATCACTAAAAAAATTGCATGATCGCGGCTGCAAAACGTGGGTTAGTATTGAGCCTTATCCAACCCCCAACATTATCCAACAGAATCTTTCGGATATTTTAGAAAGCATATCGTTTGTAGATAAGATTATTTTTGGTCGCCTTCATTACAACAAGATGGTCTCTCAGTATAAAAATCATAAAGAGTTCTACAACTGCTGCGCAGCGCAGGTGATTCAGTTCTGCAAGAATCGGCAAATTGCGTTCCATATTAAAAATGGAACTATTACAGAGAAGGAGGACAAATAAATGGCTCGTCCAAAGAAACAACTGGCAGATGCTGAAGCTGCAAAAATGCGCGACGTGGAAGCCTATACCCACGATGATAAAAAGCGTACAAACAATCCTCCTGTTGGAATGGCACAGCATGATAAGGCAGAGGAAAAGGTGAAGACCTATCAGTTTGATCCACATCTGGATCCGACTCTGCAATGGGCAGGTAAGGCTGAGGGGATGAGTTTTGATGTCCCGACTTCCTCTATCCATATCCACGAGTCTATTAAACCACACAGTATTATTGCGCGGGTCATGAAGGAATATTCCAACGCACTAGAAGGCCAAGTAGAAGGCCAGCAGTCTATGTTTGAGGCTGAGACTCCCGCTGAGCGTATGCGTCGCCGCAGAGAAAGTATTGAGTTCTACCAGCACGGTCTCAACTGGACCAACCGTATGATCGCCGGTGACAGTCTGGTCATTATGAATTCCCTTCTGGAAAAAGAGGGTATGGCCGGTCAGGTTCAGATGCTGTACATTGATCCGCCATATGGTATCAAATACGGTTCTAATTTCCAGCCTTTTATTGGCGACACTTCATTAAAAAGCGGAGATAAGGATGAAGATTTAACACAAGAACCTGAAATGGTAAAAGCGTTTCGAGATACTTGGGAGTTAGGTATTCATTCGTACCTCTCATATTTGCATAGCAGACTATTGTTGGCAAAAAGTTTACTCTCTAATTCTGGCAGCGTCTTTGTTCAAATTAGTGACGAAAACCTGCATCTGGTCAGGAATCTATGCGATGAGGTGTTTGGCAGCGAGAACTTTGTATCTCAAATTTCAATAAAGAAAGGTTCGGTAATGTTTGCCAAAAGTTGCTGAATAATGCCACTTTTTACATTGTTTGGTATGCCAAAGATAAAGAAAAAATCAAATTTCATCCATTGTTTACCGCTAAAGACTATCAAGATTTTGCCGATACTTGTGGTTCTCATTTATGGGTGGAAGACACCACAACTGGAGAAAGCATTCGTGTAGAGCCAGCTGATCGATACAATATTGATTCCTACTTGGCGGCTCATCCTTCCTATAAACTGTTTGGAACATGGAGCCTTAATGCTCAAGGTAGCGAAAAACAGCAAGGGTATGAATACGAGGGGAAGGTTTACTTCCCTCCTAGAGGAACCCAGTGGAAAACCTCATATCCAGATGGGCTGGATGACTTAAAGGCAAAGAATCGGCTTCAAATTGAAGGGGATTCTTTACGTGTCCGGCTGTATTACGAAGATTATCCCATTTCTCGAATGAATAATTTGTGGACTGGAATAGGCGCAGTAAACAATAAAATTTATGTTGTTCAAACCGCAACCGAATTACCCAAACGCTGTATGCTCATGACTACTGATCCGGGAGATCTAGTTTTGGATATCACCTGTGGAAGTGGTACAACAGCTTTTGTAGCAGAGCAATGGGGACGTCGTTGGATTACATGTGATACGTCCAGAGTTTCTATTGCGTTGGCCAAACATCGGTTAATGACCGCAACATTCGACTACTACAAATTGGCCCACGAAGATCAGGGGGTTGCCAGTGGTTTTGTTTACAAAACCGCTCCACACGTCACTATTGGCTCTATTGTAAACGACGACCCTCCTGCTGAAGAAACGTTATATGATCAACCAGAAATCGATAAAACCAAAGTCCGTATCACAGGTCCTTTCACTGTAGAAGCTCTTCCTGCGCCTGTTGTAAAGCCTTTGGACGACATCGGCGATGCCGAAGAGGATTTCAGCGCCAAACAGACCGATTGGCGTGACCAGCTTTTGGCCACCGGTATCCTTGGCCGGGGCGGTAGCAGACTAACATTCAGTCGCGTGGAGCCGTTGTCTGGCACCAAATTCTTGCAGGCAGAAGCGGAAACTAAGGAGGATACTCCCCGCCGTGCTGTGATCTGTTTTGCCGGTGAGACCAAGCCTCTGGACTCCCGTATGGTAGCCATGGCAATGGATGAAGTAGAGCGTCTTCGTCCGGCACCCAAACTTGTTATTTTTGCTGCTTTCCAATTTGATCCTGAAGCGGCAAAAGATATTGACGAGTACATCTATCCCGGCGTGACGGTTCTCAAAGCGCAGATGAATACGGATCTAATGACAGAAGACCTGAAGAAGAAGCGTTCCTCTGATCAATCCTTCTGGTTGGTGGGCCAGCCAGATGTAGAATTGATTCGTGATGGCCGCAGTAAGCGCAAATTCAAGGTTAAGGTTAACGGCTTTGACTACTACGATGTGAAGAAGGGCACGGTAGAGTCCGGAAGTACCTCCCGAATCGCCATGTGGATGTTGGACACCGACTATGACGGCATGTGCATTGAGCCGAAGCAGGTGTTCTTCCCCATGGGCGGCAAGAAAGACGGCTGGAACAAGCTGGCCAAGACGCTGAGAGCAGAAATCGATCCGGACCTGATCGAAAAGTATGCTGGAAATGAGTCTTTGTGGTTTATGGCAGAACCGAATACCCGTATTGCAGTAAAAATCATTGACGATCGCGGCATTGAAAGCCTGAAGGTGATAAGGATAGGTGATGAGTAATGGCAGGCATTGATCAGTTAATCATTAACTCTGCTTACCGTGAGCCGACCCATCACTGGAAATATGATCTAAACGGACAGACTTTTGTGCGCGAGGCGGGGCGCCGCCCCGCCGGGTATTTTATTGCCGGTCAGGGATCCAATCAGTACAATGATATCGGGCAATTTATCGAGCTTCCGCTTGTCAACCGAATCCGCCCTCGTGTAAAAGCATGGCGCGAAGCGGGATATCCCGGCGTAACCGGCGTAACGAGAAAGCTGCTGGATCATTGGAACGATAAAGATGCACGGCAGTATCCGTTCTTCTATTGCCAAATGGATGCCATAGAGACACTGATCTGGCTGACCGAGGCTCCTGATGCGGAGAAGGTCGGCATTGATATTCCCTCTGACGGCGGAGCATTCAGGCGTCTATGTACCAAGCTTTGTACCGGCGGCGGGAAAACGACCGTCATGGCTATGCTGATTGCATGGATGATCTGTAATAAAGTTACATACCCACAGGATAAGCGCTTTACAAAGTATGTGTTCATTGTTGCGCCTGGATTGACAGTCAAGAGCCGCTTGCAGGTTTTGCAAACAGGTGGCGACAATAATTACTATATCCAGTTCAACATCGTTCCTATCGGTCTGATGGACAAGCTGCATCAAGGTAAAGTCATGATCACCAACTGGCAATCGCTGGCGTGGGATAGTGCGGAAACTATCGCAAAGCGACGCAGCGTCGATAAGCGCGGGGCCAAGAGTGATGAAGCGTATACACGCGAGGTTTTGGGGGAGATGGCCAATGCCTCCAACATTCTGGTCATCAATGACGAAGCCCACCACGCATGGCGCAAGAACCCGGAAAACAAGGCAAAGCTTACCAAGGAACAAAAGGAAGCAGAACAGCAGGCCACTATCTGGATCAGCGGTCTGGATCGCATTCACAAGACCAGGGGGATTCTCTCTTGCTATGACTTTTCGGCTACGCCCTTTGCTCCTTCAGGGAAGAAGAACGATGAAGAAGCCCTGTTCGGATGGATCGTCAGCGACTTTGGACTGAATGATGGTATTGAGTCCGGACTGGTAAAAACACCGCGCGTTGTTGTACGAGATGATGGAACACCGGATGCGGAAAGCTTTCGGTCAAAGTTATATCACATCTATGCAGATGAAACCGTTAAGGATGATATCAATCGGGCTGCCGATCCGGAAGAACCCTTACCTGATTTGCTTACGCAGGCGTATTACCTTCTGGGAAAGGATTGGCAGGCCCTGTATTATGCATGGAAAGATGCTGGTGCAGATGTCCCTCCGGTGATGATTACTGTAGCAAACAGGACGGAAACTGCTGCACGTATCAAATATGCATTCGACCATGGGCGTATTCCCGTTCCCGAACTCTGCGATCCGAATTTAACAATCCATATCGACTCCAAGACAATGGATGCGGCTACAAACGTGGTTGCGCCAACTGCTGACGAAGATAGTGAAGCAAAAATCAGCAAAGCAGATGCAGCAGCAATTCTTCGTGAGACTGTTGACACAGTTGGCCAAAAAGGCAAACGAGGCGAGCAAATTCGAAATGTGATTTCTGTAGGCATGCTATCGGAAGGATGGGATGCAAAAACAGTAACACATATTTTGGGATTGCGGGCGTTTTCCAGCCAGCTTCTCTGCGAACAGATTGTTGGTCGTGGCCTTCGCCGGACCAGCTATGATCTGGCTGAAGGCAGTGACATGTTTACGCCGGAATATGTCAATATCTTCGGAATCCCCTTCACCTTTTTGCCTCATGAATCGGATGAACAAGGAACGCCTCCAACGACTCCGCCCAAAACTCAGGTCGAGGCATTAAAAGAGCGCTCTGAATATGAGATTCGCTGGCCCAATATCATCCGATTGGATCGTGTGTTCAAACCACAGTTAACAGTAGATTTGGACAAAATTGATACGCTGGAACTGAATGCAGCAGATACCCGATTGAGAGCTGACCTTGCTCCGATCATTGACGGCAAAACGGATCTGACGAAGTGTACCGAAATTGATCTACAGAAACTGGATGCGGAACTGCGTATGCAGCGCATTGTTTTTGAAGCATCTGGACAGGTCTACGATCTGATGAAAACATCGTGGCAAAATGAGGCAACGAAGTTTGCTCTGTTGGGACAGGTCATTCGACTTGTGGAGGAATATCTAAAATCTGGTGCCATTGTAATCAATCCGCCGCTCTTTAATACAGATCCCGTGCGTCAGCGAATTATCTACATGATGAATATGAACAAGATTGTTCAGCACCTGTGGAGTTTCATCAAACTGGAGCAGACGGAAAAAATCGCACCTATTTTTGACCCCAACAAAAAAATCCGATCCACAGCGGATATGTCTACTTGGTTTACAAGCAAACCGTGCTGCATTACCAAAACATCACAAATTAGCCATTGCGTATTCGACAGCGCATGGGAAGCTACAGAGAGTTATGTGATTGAAAAGAATCCCCATGTTACTGCATGGGCAAAGAACGATCACCTCGGTTTCGAAATTCTATATATCTTTGATGGTGTTGTCCGAAAATACCTCCCAGATTTCTTGATTCGATTGGATAACGGAAAGACCCTGATTCTTGAAACAAAAGGACAAGAAACTCGCCGCGATAAAGAAAAGAGGAAAGCTCTGTCCGAATGGGTTGCCGCGGTAAACAGCTTGGGCGAGTATGGCGAGTGGTGTAATGATATATCTTACAACATCGCAGATGTGGAGGGTATCATTGCCAAATACATCTGAGTAAAGACTAATCGAACGTAAAAACAACAGGCGTGACCAACGTTGGGCATGCCTGTTGTCGTTCGTTGGCCATCAAAGACAACCCCCGGCTCTGCCGGGGGGAAAAAATAGCCTATGGCGAGGGGCAAAGTAGACAAGAAAAAGTCTCCGAGTTAGAGTAAGGAAGAGGTCTGCCGACCAAAACTTACAAAAACAAGGAGACTAATTCATGAAAGAAGTAGATGTAAGTAGTTTAGAATATACCAGTTGGCGTTGTCAATACCATGTGATATTTGCACCGAAATACAGACGGATGGAGATATATGGAAAGATAAAAGAGGACATAGGGATTATACTGCGGAAGTTGTGCCAGCAAAAGAGCGTAGAAATCATAGAAGCACAAGCATGCCCAGACCACATCCACATGTTGATAAGCATCCCGCCGAAGTACAGCGTATCCCAGATTATGGGATACCTGAAAGGAAAGAGCAGCCTGATGATATTTGACCGACATGCCAACCTGAAGTATAAGTACGGGAACAGGCACTTTTGGGCAAGAGGGTATTTTGTGGATACGGTAGGCCGAAACAAGAAAGCGATAAAGGCGTACATACAGAACCAGTTGGAGGAGGACAAAATGTCTGACCAGATTAGCATAAAGGAATTTATAGACCCGTTTACGGGTAGTAAGAATCCTAAGGCATAGATAAAAACCCCTTAAGGGGTAGCCCGAGAAAGGAATGCGGTCGGCAGACCTTTCGGGCCCCTTAAGGGGCTTCGTCCGTAATGGGCCCTTATAGGGCCTGGTCAAACCTCCGGCTTAGCCGGAGGTTTTGATTTTCACTTGTATGGGCTTGATGATGGTTATGCCAAAGGAACCAATCGTATTTTACTTGGGAAGTATGATACCAAGGAAGACGTTGAGGAAAGTGCTTTGAATATTAGTAGCTAAGCAGCTCGGAGAAAAATTATACCCCATTATACCCTTGATTTCGAGGGTATAATGGGGTATAATTCTGCATAGAATACCACCGATGAACAGGAGGTGCGCTATGGACTTATCTGAAATGCAAACCCGCGTGGCGGAGCTGGAACAGCAGATATCTGCTCTGCCCGCAGGCTCTGTCACGAAGAAAACCGTCAGCGGCAAGGACTATTTTTACCACCGTTGGACGGAGAACAAGAAGCGGCGGGAGAAGTATATTCCCACTGACGAATTGGAGAATTTCCGTGCTCAGATCGAGCGGCGGAAGACACTGGAGCAGGAGCTGAAAGCGCTGAAAAAGCAACTGCCCAAGGCAAAACCTGCGAACCCTTCCGCGTTTACCACCAATGTCCGCACCGGCGAGGCGCTGCGTTCCTTTGCGGCGTCTGTTCGCGGCTATCGCAGGCGCGAGTGCTTCCGGCAGCTGCACGACTTTGTCTGCGGCGAGCCGCAGGACAAGGTGTTCATTCTCTACGGCCTGCGTCGGACAGGGAAAACCACCATGATCCGCCAGATTTTCGCGGAGATGAGCGACACGCAGCTTGCCAAGGCTGCGTTCATTCAGATCACCGCAAAAGACACGCTGGCAGACGTGAACCGCGACCTCAAGGCATTGGAAGCGCAGGGCTTTCACTATGTGTTCCTCGACGAAGTGACGCTGATGGAGGATTTCATCGAGGGCGCAGCGCTGTTTTCTGACGTGTTTGCGGCCTGCGGCATGAAAATCGTGCTCTCCGGCACGGACTCGCTGGGCTTCCTCTTTACAGAGGACGAGCAACTTTATGACCGCTGCATCCTGCTGCACACCACATTCATCCCTTACCGCGAGTTTGAATCCGTTCTCGGCATCCATGGCATCGACGAGTATATCCGCTACGGCGGTACCATGAGTCTCGGCGGCGTTCACTACAACGAGACCTCCACCTTTGCCAGCAAGGAAAGCACCGACGAATACGTGGACACCGCCATCGCCCGCAATATCCAGCACTCCCTGCGCTGCTATCAGTACGAGGGGCACTTCCGCCATCTGCGGGATTTATACGAGAAGGGCGAGCTGACCAGCGCCATCAACCGGGTCGTGGAGGACATCAACCACCGCTTCACGCTGGAGGTGCTGGCGCAGGATTGGAAGTCCCACGACCTTGGCATTTCCGCCAGCAACCTGCGCCGGGATCGGAAGAATCCGACGGACATCCTCGATCGCATCGACCTTGCTCTTGTCACCGACAGCCTGCGGAAGCTGCTGGAGATCCGCAACAGGGCAGAACAGACCGTAGCGCTGGACGATGTTCACGCGGCGGAGATCAAGGAGTATCTGGACTTGCTGGACTTAACGCGGGAGATCGATGTGCTGCACCTGCCGGATGTCAGCACGAAGTCCGGACGCACGGTGATCGCGCAGCCGGGACTCCGCTATGCGCAGGCGGACGCGCTGATCCGCAGCCTGCTGCTGGATGAGACGTTCAGTGCGCTGTCTCTGGCAGAGCGCATCGCTGTGCAGCAGCGCATCCTGACCGAGATCAAAGGGCGGATGCTGGAAGACATTGTCCTGCTGGAAACCAAGCTGGCAAACCCCAAGAAACAGGTGTTTGTCCTGCAATTCCCCGTGGGCGAGTTTGATATGGTGGTGTTTGATCCAGAGGTGGGTTCCTGCCAGATTTTCGAGATCAAGCACAGCGAGGAAGCTGTTCCGCAGCAGTACCGCCATCTGATCGACGAGCAAAAATGCGCCCAGACCGAGCACCGCTACGGCCCAATCACCGGAAAGTTTGTCCTCTATCGAGGGGAAAGCCAAGAGATAGACGGTATTCAGTATCAGAACGTGGAAGAATATCTGCGAAGCCTTGCATAACAAAACCGCCGTCCCGATTTTTCGTTTGGGGCGGCGGTTTTTATAATGCAGCTTGTCATATGACAAGTTGTGACGCAAAATAAACTTGACGTATGACAAGTAGCAATGCGCAAAAATCGTGCGGCGAGACTGCATGAATGCAGTCGATGACGAAAACAATAATGTTCTAAATAGCACGCATCGCTCATTCCATCAATCATTTTCTCGATGCACATGAGTGATGCGCTCCGAACTGGCACGGTCAGCGCGCGAAAACCTCTGCCTCCCGCAGAAATTTTCAGATTCTTCCCTTGGGTACCTTTTCAAATGGATTCCAATCCGTTATAATATATCTACCAACCTAACGAATAACGCGAGGTGCCGCCATGAAAACGAAAGATACGCCGAAGCAATACGTCATCTACTCCCGCAAGTCCAAATTCACCGGCAAGGGCGAGAGCATCGAGAATCAGATCGAGCTTTGCCGCCGCTTTCTCGCCATGCACTTTGGCGACGACGCAGCGGAAAACGCACTGGTCTACGAGGATGAGGGCTTTTCCGGCGGCAATCTGGAGCGCCCGCAGTTCAAGAAAATGATGAAGGACTCCCAGAAGATCGCCTTTGCCGCCATCGTGGTCTACCGCCTCGACCGCATCAGCCGCAACATCGGCGACTTTGCCAAGCTCATCGAGGATCTGGGCGACCGGCACATCGACTTCATCTCCATCCGCGAGCAGTTCGACACCAGCTCCCCCATGGGGCGTGCCATGATGTATATCGCGTCGGTCTTTTCCCAGCTGGAGCGGGAGACCATCGCCGAGCGCATCCGGGATAACATGCACGAGCTGTCCAAGACCGGACGCTGGCTGGGCGGCACAACGCCCACGGGCTACGCCTCGGAAAGCCTGTCCAGCGTGACAGTGGACGGCAAGGTGAAGAAAGCCTGCAAGCTCAAGCCCATCCCGGAGGAAATCCAGCTGGTCAAGACGATCTTCGAGGTGTTCATGGAGACCGGCTCTCTCAGCAAGACCGACCAGTACCTGCTGGAGCATCGCTGCGTCACGAAGCGCGGCAAGCAGTTCACCCGCTTTGCCATCCGGGGCATTCTCACAAACCCGGTTTACATGATTGCCGACGAGACGGCGTATCAGTATCTGAAAGAAAACCATGTCGACCTGTTTGCCGAACGCGCAGAATTCGACGGCGAGCACGGCATCATGGCCTATAACCGTACCCTCCAGCGCCCCGGCAAGGCGAACCAGATCCGCCCGATGGAGGAATGGATTGTGGCGGTGGGTAAGCATCCCGGCATCATTGCAGGAAGCGACTGGGTGCAGGTGCAGGCCATGCTGGACGTGAACAAATCCAAGAGCTACCGCAGACCGCGCAGCAATGTGGCGCTGCTGTCCGGCCTTTTACGGTGCGGCGAATGCGGCGACTATATGCGCCCGAAGCTGACCAACCGCAAGAATGCGG
>OGZA01002239.1_pt1 | contig 12136 bp, 8 predicted proteins | sample 1576591 | NCBI WGS metagenome assembly OGZA01 (sample SAMEA3541565, study PRJEB24748) | human gut metagenome | biome: human gut; feature: human-associated habitat; material: faeces | place: China | collected 2012
TGCATTCCCATCGCTGTTCCCATGGCTTACTCCTTCACCGGCGGTCAGCTGGGTACGCTGGTCTACGCCGCTGTGGGCGCCGTTGTCAGCGGCGGTCTGTTCGGCGATCATTGCTCCCCCGTTTCCGACACCACGGTGCTCTCCTCTCTGGGCGCCGCCTGCGACCACATTGACCACGTCCGCACCCAGCTCCCCTATGCGCTGCTGGCGGCGGCAGTGTCCATGATTCTGTGGGTCGTCGTTGCAATGGTTGGTGGCGCTGCATGAGATACGATTTTGATACCCCCATCAATCGCAGAAATACCTTCTCCTTTAAGTGGGACTGCGATATGGATTATTTCGGCCGGGACGATGTGATCCCCATGTGGGTGGCGGACATGGATTTTGCCTGCGCCCCCTGCATCGTAGAGGCCGTACAGAAGCGCGCCGCCCACCCGGTTTACGGCTACGGCGTGCGCCAGCAGCCCTATTATGACGCGGTGATGGGCTGGCTGAAAAAGCGCCACGGCTTTGAGGTCAACTATGAGCATCTGGCCTTTGCACCTCCCGGCGTGATCTACGCCATGAACGTGGTGCTGCGCATCCTCACCAAGCCCGGCGACAGGGTCATGGTACCCATGCCCAACTACGACCCGCTGTTTGACATGGTCACCCGGGGCGGCCGGAAGCTGGTAGAGACGCCGCTGGTCTGGAAGGATGGACGCTACACCTTCGACTTCGCCGACATGGAGGCCAAGGCTGCCTCCGGCGTGAAGGTACTGGTGCTCTCCAGCCCCCACAACCCCACCGGCCGGGTATGGACCCGTCAGGAGCTGGAGGGCGTGGCGGAGATCTGTCTGCGTCACAACATCTTCATGCTGGTGGACGAGATCCACTGCGACTTCGTGCCGCCGGAGCATCCTCACACCACCTTTGGCCTGCTGGGCGAGGAGGTACTGCGCCATTCCATGGTCTGCTACTCCTCCAACAAGGGCTTCAATCTGGGCGGACTGGGTATGGCCACTCTCGTGCTGGCAGACGACGACCTGCGGTGCAAGTTCAACGAGGAGATGTCCATTGCCCAGACACGGCTGGACAACATCTTCGGCATGGCCGCCCTCATAGCCGCCTACAACGACGGCGAGGAGTGGCTGGATCAGGCCATCGCCTATGTGTCCGACAACAAGGCGTATCTGGAGCAGTTCCTGCGGGAGCGCATTCCTCAGATCCGCATGATCCCCTCCGAGGGCACCTATCTGGTCTGGCTGGACTGCTCCCAGCTGCCTTACCGGGGCATGGCCCTGGAGCACTTCATGATCAACGAAGCCAAGGTGGCGTTCTGCGCCGGCTATGAGTTCGGCGAGCAGGGAGAGGCCTTCCTGCGCATGAACGTGGCCTGCCCCAGGTGTACCCTGACAAAGGCTCTGGAGCAGATGGAAAAGGCGATCAACGGTCTGTCGCTTCAGTGATACCTGTAAACGACGCACCTTGTGAGATAAGAAATTTTTTAAAGGAGAAACAGCTATGAAAAAGAGAACCATTGCAATGTTCCTGTCCGTAGCTCTGTGTCTCTCGGTGGCCTTGACCGGCTGTGGGGCAGACAAATCGCAGCAGAGCAACCCCTCTGATGACGGCAAAAAGAGCCTGACCATCGCGGTGCTGAATGATGTTGTCTCGCTGGACCCCGCGGTAAAGGACAGCGGCATCGAGATGCAGATGGCGTCTCACCTGTACGACGCTCTGGTGGACTATAATGCAGATCTGAGCAGGAAGCCCGGTCTGGCAGAGAGCTGGACTGTTCTGGATGACGGCGTGACGTGGGAGTTCAAGCTCCGCCATGGCGTGAAGTTCTCCAACGGAAACGACTTCAATGCCGATGACGTGGTCTTCAGCTTTGAGCGCATCCTCAACGATCCTACTCTGGAGATGGGCGTGTACCTCATGCGTCTTCAGGAGGTCAAGAAGGTGGATGATTACACCGTGCAGCTGGTGACCAAGATCCCCTATCCCGTGTTTGACGGCAGCCTGGTCCATATCATGATGCTTGACAAGGAGACCTGTGAGGGACTTACCAGCGAGGAGATCGCCGCGAACCCCGTGGGTACCGGCCGGTATCGTCTGGTGGAGCATGTAAAGGAATCCTATATCAAGCTGGTCCGCAACGACGAGTATTGGGGCGAGCTGCCTGATGCAGAGACCGTGGAGTTCCGCGTGATCGCCAATGCAGCTACCCGCACCACCGCTCTCATCAACGGAGAGGTGGACTTTATCTCCAACATCCCTGTGATGGACGTGAACCGCCTGGAGAACGACCCCAACGTCCAGGTCATTACCAATCCCAGCCTGTCCTGCAACTACATGGGCTTTGATCAGCTCAATGAGCATGGCTCTGCCGGCACCGACGATCCCAACCCGCTCCTCAATGTGAAGGTTCGTCAGGCCATTTACCACGCCATTGACATTCAGACGATCATCGATACCGTCATGAACGGCTACGCCACCGTGGCCAACTCCTATATGCCCAGCATCTGTGTGGGATATAATGCCGACGCGGAGCGTCCCGCCTACGATCCCGAGCTTGCCAAGCAGCTTCTGGCGGAGGCTGGCTATCCCGATGGCTTCTATCTCCGCATCGATGCCCGCAACGACAGTGACGTGAACGCCGATCAGGTGTCTCAGGCCATTGCCAGCTATCTGGAGAAGGTGGGCATCAAGGCCGAGGTGAACCTGCTGCCTCGCGCCTCCTTCTATGAGAAGACAAGCGCAGAGAACCTCCAGTCCTCCTTCTTCATGGCGGGCTGGGGCGACAGCTCCGGCGAGGGCATGGTCATCTTCAACGATATGCTCTATACCTACGACGGCAAGCCCGGCATGGGCGAAGGCAACCGGGGCCATTACAGCAATGCCGAGGTGGATGCGCTGCTGGATCAGGCATCTGTTGAGCCCGATCAGGCCAAGCGTGCAGCGCTGGTGGAGCAGGTGGATCAGATCGCCCGGGACGAGGCCGCCTACATCCCCCTGTTCTTCAAGCACAATATCTTCGGCGTGCGCGCCGGCATTCAGTACACCCCCAGTTGCGATGACCATATTCTGGCTTGGGACTTCACCTTCTAAGCGTACATAAGAACAGTCAATGGGAGGAGGCAGAAGGGGATCTTCCCTTCTGCCTCCCGCCAAAAGGGTGTAAGCCCGTAAATGAGGTGTTACCGTGTTCAAGTATTTCCTGAAGCGGCTGGCGCAAATGCTAGTTACACTTTTCATTGTGTCCGTTCTGGTATTTGTTCTGGCCAACTTTATTGGCGATCCCGTCAATATGCTGGTCTCGCCCAAGGCTCCGCCTGAGGTTCGAGAGCAGGTTCGAGAAGAACTGGGGCTCAACAGACCGATCCTGGAGCAATATGTATCGTTTGTTACCAATGCGTTCAAGGGGGATTTCGGCAAGTCCTATATCTATAAGGTGGACGTGCTCTCTCTGATTGCCCAGCGGGTACCTGCTACGCTGGAGCTGGTTTTTGTATCAGTCGTGCTGGCGCTGGTTATCTCTATCCCGCTGGGCGTATATGCGGGCGCTTTTCCCAAACGAAAATCCAGCACATTGGTGATGGGAGGCTCCATTCTGGGCATTTCCCTGCCATCCTTCTTCATTGGCATCATGCTGATCTACATCTTCTCTCTGAAGCTGCACTGGTTCCCCTCCTCGGGGCGGGGCGCGACCGCGCCGTTTCTGGGGATGGATTTCAGCCTGTTTGCGCCCGGTGGACTTAAGTACATCATCCTGCCGGCCTTTACGCTGTCTGTGACCAACATCGCGTCTCTGGTGCGCCTTACCCGCGCCGGTGTGATGGAGAATATGCGGCAGGATTATATCAAATTTGCCCGAGCCAAAGGTGTGTCTACCCGGAAGGTCCTCTTTGGACACGCCCTGAAAAATGCCTTGATCCCGGTTATTACGGTGTTCGGTATGGAAATCGGTTCCCTTATCGCCTTTACGACGGTGACGGAGACCATCTTCTCCTGGCCGGGACTCGGCAAGCTTCTCATCGACTCCATTAACTCGGTGGATCGGCCGGTCATTGTGGCCTATCTGATCCTGACTACGGTGTTGTTTGTGTTTATCAATTTTGTGGTCGACCTTCTGTATACAGTCATCGACCCGAGAATCCAATTCAGGTGATGCGCTATGGATGAAATGAAAAAAAGGGGCGCGGCCCCCAACAAGAGCTTGTTCCGGCGCATTGCTGAGTCTGAGTTCTTTCATAATTACAAGCGCAGTCCGTCCGCTATCGTCGGTACGGTGATCGTGGTACTGGTACTGTTCATTGCCCTTTTCGGGCCGTTGTTTGCTCCGCAGAACCCCTATGATGTAGCCTCTCTTTCCCTCACGGATTCCTACAAACCGCCTGCATGGGAGGCGGGAGGTGACGCCCGGTTTATTTTCGGTACCGACAGTCAGGGACGGGATATTTTCAGCTCTCTTATTTACGGAAGCCGTATCTCCCTCTTTATCGGCGTTGTAGGTACGCTGCTGGCCTGCGCCGTAGGTATCACGCTGGGACTGATTTCGGGCTATTTTGGCGGGAGAGTAGACGCTGTCATCATGCGTTTGGCAGATATCCTGCTCTCTTTTCCCGATATCCTCGTGGCACTCTTCATCATGACCATGTTTGGACGGGGTGTAAGCAAGCTGCTGGTCGTATTTACGATCATCGGATGTGTCACATATATCCGTACCGTCCGCGCCGAGGTGCTGACGGTGAAGCAGATGGAATATGTAGATGCGGCCAGAGTCATCGGTATCCCCAATATCCTGATCATCGCCAAGCATGTGCTGCCCAACGTAATGACAACCGTCATCGTTATTTCCACGATGAAGGTGGGCGGCCTTATTCTGGCGGAAGCCACGCTGAGCTTTCTGGGCGCAGGCGTTCCGGTCACGGAACCCTCTCTGGGCATGCTGGTCAAGAACGGCTTCGACGTGCTGTTCAGCGGATACTGGTGGATCGCGGTGATGCCGGGTCTCTACATCATGCTGATCGTGTTTGGAATCAATCTTTTGGGAGATTTCCTGCGCGATGAGTTCAATCCTAAGCTGAAGTAAGGGGGGAGCGAGATGAGCGAAACACTGCTGCAGGTGGAAAACCTGCGAACCTATTTCCACACCTTCCGCGGTGTAGTCAAGGCGGTGGACGGCATTAGCTTTTCCCTGGATGAGGGACAGGTGCTGGGCATCGTGGGCGAGTCGGGCAGCGGCAAATCCGTTAGCAGCTTTTCCATTCTGAAATTGATCGAGCCGCCCGGTGTGGTGGAATCGGATAAAATTCTTTTCCAAGGCGAGGACATCAGCAAAAAGAGCGAACGGGAAATGATGAAAATCAGAGGCAAGGCGATCTCCATGGTGTTCCAGGATCCGATGACCTCCCTGAATCCGCTCTATACCATTGAGAAACAGATTACCGAGATGCTGGACCTCCACCAGAAGCAGATGACCAAGCAGGAAAAGCATGCGCGCTGTGTGGAATTGCTGCATATGGTGGGTATCCCCAATCCTGAGGATCGGCTGAAATCCTACCCCCATCAGTTTTCTGGCGGTATGCGGCAGCGGGTCATCATTGCGATCGCTCTGGCTGCCAATCCGAAGCTCATCATCGCCGATGAGCCTACCACCGCCCTGGATGTGACCATACAGGCGCAGATCCTCAAGCTCATGGATAAGTTGGTGAAGGAGCAGGGCGCTTCTCTCATCCTGATCACCCATGACTTGGCGGTGGTTTCCCAGATGGCGGATCGTATCATCGTGATGTACTGCGGCAAAATCGTGGAAAGCGGCTCCCGGGATGACGTGATCCACCATCCCAGCCATCCGTATACTGAGGGACTTCTTAATTCCATCCCCAGAATGGGAGAGGAGCAAAAACGCCTGGAGTCCATTCCGGGTATGGTCCCCAGTATGCTGGATCTGCCCCAAGGATGTTACTTCGCTCCCAGATGCAAATACTGCCAGGATATTTGCCGTACCGTGACGCCTGAAAACCATGAGGTGAGTCCGGGGCATTGTGCGGCTTGCCACTTTCCGCTGACAGGAGGCGAGAGCCATGAGTAAGATTCTTCAGGTGGAGAATTTGGTGCAGGAGTTCAATCTAACCAAGGATTTTCTGGATAAGATAAAATTCAAAAACGGCCATTTTTCACTGGAAAATCGGGTGGTCCATGCGGTCAACAATGTCAGCTTTGATGTGGAGCAGGGCGAGGTGTTCAGCCTGGTGGGAGAGTCCGGATGTGGAAAGTCTACCACGGCCCGCACCATCATCAAGCTGATCGAGCCAAAGTCCGGCAAGATCATATTCAACGGACGCGACATCACCCGGCTCAAGCCGCAGGAGATGCGCCCCATCCGTCGGGAGATGCAGATGATCTTTCAGGATCCCTATGCCTCCCTGAATCCCCGGCAGAAGATCATGGAGATCCTCACAGATCCGATGCTGTTCCACAAGCTGTGCAGCAGCAAGGCGGAGGCGCAGGAGAAGGCGATCCATCTGTTGGAGCGTGTTGGACTCAGCTCTGAGCAAGCCAACCGGTATCCGCATCAGTTTTCCGGTGGTCAGCGTCAGCGCATCGGCATAGCCCGGGCGTTGGCGGTCGAGCCTAAATTTATCATAGCGGATGAGCCGGTATCTGCTTTGGATGTGTCCATTCAGGCTCAGATCTTGAACATTCTTATGGATCTGAAGGATGAATTTCATTTCTCCTATCTGTTCATCGCACACGATCTGAGCGTGGTCAAGCACATCAGCGACAGTTTGGGTGTCATGTATCTGGGAACTATTGTGGAACGGGCCCCGAAGCGGCTGCTGTTCTCCAACCCGGTTCACCCCTATACCAAGGCGCTTTTTTCCTCTGCACCGACGATTGATGAGGGCAGTATTGCCGAATCTCAGGAGTTGCGTGGAGAGATTCCCAGCCCGATCCATCTGCCCTCCGGCTGTCCCTTCCATGACCGCTGTCCTATGGCTTGCCCGGACTGCGCACGGGAGGTCCCGGAACTCAAAGAGGTAGAGCCCGGACACTTCGCAGCCTGTCATCTGCTGTAAAAAAGGGGATTTAGCGCGGGTGGATCACCTCGCACATCCCTGCGGGGGTAGTCATTCAGGAGCAGGCGGCTATGCCGCCCCCGCTTTTTGATTAACTATCATGAAATAGACCATAAGGAGGAAGGAAAAATGGAACTGCAACTTGTGAAAAAGTATGACGCCAGAGCATGGGACGGTGTGGTGGTCCCGCTGGGAGAAGGCAACCTGAACAGCTATCAGGGTCCTTGGGAGCAGGAGCTTGCCGCAGTTCGTGCCTCGGGACGGTTTGAAGGGAAAACCGGTGAGATTTTCCGCTTTTCTGTTCTTTCAGAGGGCGTGCTGACCCAAATTTTCCTGCTGGGTCTGGGGAAAGACTGGAGTCTGGAGCAGGTGCTGGAGAGCTGTGCCAAGGTGTATCGTCAGTGTCAGGAGCTGGATCTGCGTGCGGTGTGTACCGATCTGCGGGGCGTGTGCCCGCAGTTCACGCCGGAACTCTTCCAAAAGGCGGCAGAGGCTGCCGCTCTTACCGGCTACCGTTTTGACAAGTACAAGACGACCCCTGCGGCGCCGGGGATCGAATCGGCTGCGTTTCTCTGCGAGACGCCGGAGCGCTACGAGGCCGCCTTGGTGGAGGCGGAGGTATCTGCTGAGGCCACCTGCATCGCACGGGATCTGATCAATGAGCCCCCCACGGTGCTTACCCCCGCCAAGCTGGCGCAGGCGGCACAGGAGCTTTTTAAGGAGACGCCTGTGAAGGTGACCGTTTACGGCAGAGATGAGGTAGAGCGCATCGGACTCACCGCTTTTCTGGAGGTCGGAAAGGGCTCGATTCACGAGCCTAAGCTCATTGTCATGGAATATACCGGCGCGCAGGACGTGGAGAGCCGCTTGGGGCTGATCGGCAAGGGCCTTACCTACGACAGCGGCGGATACTCCCTCCAGTCGTCTGAGTTTATGGAAACCATGCAGCATGATATGAGCGGCGCGGCTGCTGTGATGGCCGCCCTGTGGGCGACGCAGAAGCGGGGCCTTCGGATCAATATTACCGGCGTGGTGGCGGCTTGCGAGAATAAGCTCTCCGCCACGGCCTATGTGCCGGGCGATGTGATCCGCTCCATGTCCGGGCGGTATATTGAGGTGAACAACACCGATGCCGAGGGCCGCATCACTCTGGCCGACGCCGTGACGTATACCAAGCAGTGCTGCGGCGTGGATCGCATCGTGGATATTGCCACACTCACCGACGGTATCCAGACGGCGCTGGGAAATCGCCGCTGCGGAGCCTTTACCAATAACCGGGCCCTGACCGCGCAGGTGGAGAAGGGCGCCGCCGCCGCCTGCGAGCGGATGTGGGAGCTGCCCTGTGACGAGAATCTCCGCCGGGTGCTGGACTCCCGTGTAGCCCATCTGAAAAACAGTGCGATGGGCTCCAGCGTGGGTGGATATGCCACGGTGGGCGCCATGTTCGTGAAGGAGTTTGTCGAGGAGACGCCTTGGATCCACTTGGATATCGGCGGTACCGCTTGGACCACCGAATGTGAGGGGATCTATACAAAGGGCGGTATTGGATTTGGCACGCGGATGCTCTATGAGACATTCAAGGTAATGGAGAAGGAGGGGACTCAGGTATGAAGAAGCTGGCATTGACGGATTTTGCCAAATATCGGTATCCTTCTGCACTGGAGCTGTCTCCGGATGGCAGATATCTGACCTTTGCACTCAAGGATGTCGACAGGGAAGGAGACGGCTACCGGTGGAATCTGTGGCTGTATGATCTGGAGCGCAGGGAGAGCCGGCAGATCACCCAAGGAGACGACCAGCGGAAGGCTGTTTGGGAGGATAACACCCACATTCTCTATAAAACCACGGAGCCGGACGAAGCGCTGCGGGCGCGGGGCTTCGAGGAAGAGTGGACGGTGTATCACCGCCTGAATGTATGTACAGGTGAAGATCGCGAGGCGTTCCGTCTCCCCATGTCCGTATCCGGGCTTTGGAAAATGGACGAGGGCCGTTATGTTTTCACGGGCGAGACCCATTTGGACCGGCCGAATCTTCTGGAGCTGACGGGAGAGGCGCTGGAGAAGGAGCTCGTTCGCCGTCAGCAGACCAGGGGCTATAAGGTTTTGACGGAGCTGCCCCTGTGTGAAAACGGGGTCGGGATGTTTAATCAGACCAGAAACACGCTGTTTCTCTATCTGGAGGCTGCCGGAGAATATCGCCGGATCACGCCGGAGGACTATGATGTGAATCATGTGAATGTCCGCCCCGGTCAGGTGCTCTTCACTGCGTTTCCCTTCCGGGATGTAAAGCCGGTCACCGAGGGAATGTATCGCTGGGATGCGGAGCGGACCGAGACGGAGACGCTGATCACGCCCGACAAATACAGCATCGACTATGTGGGGCATTTGGGCCGGAAGGCGCTCTGCCTGGGACTGGTCATGCGGGACTACGGCGTGTACGAGCACCCCACATTCTTTGTGGTGGACGAAAAGGGCGAGGAAAATCTGGGCCGCTATGACCGCCGGGTCAACTCCGAGGTGGTCACCGACTGCTTCTCCGGCGCCGTCACAGGACAGAGAATGGTGGGTGAGACGCTGTATTTCCTCAACACGGACGGCGTGGGTTCTGGCTTGTGTATGTGGACGCGGGAGACCGGTGTGCAGACGCTCTTCGGCGGCGACGACTACCTTATTGATTTCGATACCAAGGACGGAAAGAGGTTTCTCTTCTCTGCGGCTGTGGGTCTGAAGCTCCCGGAGGTGTACCTTTGGGATGGCGGCCAACTGGAGCAGCTGACGGATTTCAACAGGTCTGCACTGGAGGGCGTGACCATTTCCGTACCAGAGCGGCTTACCTTTACCAATACCGACGGCGTGGATATCGACGGCTTCGTGATGAAGCCGGTGGGATACGAGCCGGGCAAACGATATCCGGGCATCCTTCATATTCACGGCGGGCCGAAGATGGTATTTGGCCCGGGCTTCCACCATGAGATGCAGCTTTGGGCGGCCTCCGGCTTTTTCGTATGCTACTGCAACCCCAGAGGAAGCTGCGGCAAGGGAAATGCCTTTGCCGATCTTCAGGGTAAGTACGGAGAGGTGGACTTCCGGGATCTGATGGAGTTCACGGATGAGGTTCTGCGGAGGTATCCCGAAATAGACGCAGATCGGATGGGCGTTGCCGGCGGTTCCTATGGCGGCTTTATGACCAACTGGGTCATTGGTCACACGGATCGTTTCCGCTGTGCCGTGTCCCAGCGGAGCATTGCCAACTATGTGGGGGATTATCTCCTCTCGGATATCGGCTACTATTATGTGCCTGACCAGCAGCTTGGCACCATTTGGGAGCATCCGGAGCGTTTGTGGAAGGCGTCGCCCCTTACCTATGCCGACCGTATTAAGACGCCCACACTCTTTATTCACGCAGATAAGGATTACCGCTGTACGCTGGCCAACGGTCTGGAAATGTTCGCAGCGCTCAAGCTCCATGGTGTGGAGAGCAAGCTGTGCATGTTCTACGGTGAGGACCACGGCCTGAGCCGAGAGGGAAAGCCCTCCAACCGCATCAGCCGACTCAGCGAGATCCTGCGCTGGATGGATGAGCACCTGAAGGGAGAATAAGGGAGCGCCAACCGGCGGGTTCTGGCAGAGTGTGTGCCGGAGCATTTGCCGCGCTTAAAGCTGCATCCCTTGGAAGCTGTCTTTTTTACATGGCGATTTCAGCGGATAGCGGCCACAGCGCCGCGTCATACAGGTATCGCGGAAGCATTACGCCGAGAGCCCGCCTTCTTGAGCAGGGGGGCTCTCGGCGTAAATAAATGTGCGAAACAGGGCGCTTTACTTTTTGTCGAACAGAATGAACAGCGGGCTGGACAGGCACAGCAGGAAGGGCTAGAACAGCAGGGGGATGATGTCAAAGGCGCTGATGGCGTAGCCGAGGGTTGCACAGGTGGAAATGGCCACCAGCATCTGGGCGCCGTAGGAGATGGTGCCCTGAAAGATGCAGGAGAAGGTGTCCAGTAGGGAGGCGGAGCGCTTGGGGCTGATGCTGTATTCCTCCGCCACCTCCTTGGCGATGGGGCCTGCCATGACGATGGCCACGGTGTTGTTGGCAGTAGTGATATCCATGAGGCCCACCAGCAGGCCGATGCCCAACTGACCGCCCCGCTTGTCGCGTAACACCCGGCGGATGAAGGCGAGGATGCTCTCAAAGCCGCCGTAGGCGCGAATGAGACCGCACAAAGAGACCACCAGCAGCGTCACCAGAATGGTCTCGAACATACCGGACACGCCGCCGCCCATGTTGCCCATAAGCTCCAGCGCCGTGACCTGCCCGGTGATAAGGGTGATGGCGACGCCGGCGGCGATGCCGATGTACAGCTCCATCTCCGCGTCATCGTCCATCTCTGTCATGAACGCCAGCGGCTCCACGCACCGCAGACCCTCCGGCAGCATCAGACGGCGTACCTTCTGGCCCGCGAAAGCGCAGCAGCCAATGTTCTCCACGGAAGTCGGAATAGTCAGTTCCTGTATCGTCAGGGCATTGAAAGCAAACGCGCCGAAAAAACCGCCAGCACCCGGATAAGCTGACGGCAGAGCTGCTGTTTTTCTGTTTTTGGCTGACCCGCTGCGACGAGGTGGAGCTGGGCTGCTTTGAAAGCTATGGGCTTGAAAACTACGGACAGCATTCACCCTCCAGCTACCGCCGCCGTTTTATTTCCGACCCGCCGGTGGAGGACTTCGCGCCGGCGATTCGGTTTGATTCGGAGGATGACCATCTGCGGCGTCTGGCGCGTCTGGCGTGCATGGCGGCGTCGGTGCCTGTACCTGACGGCAGCCTCCAGGTGTTTGACAACACCATCGAGGACTATCGGCGCTACGCTCTGCACTACCCAGACTATCACGCGGCGTATGAGGGACTGGACCCCCGCACGCTACGGCGTGATAGGCAGGCAGTGCGGCAGGTGCTGCTGCGCTGGAAAGACTACGACGCCCGGCGTATGCAGCGTGACGAGGATGTAGAGGAGGAACTCACAATCGCCTTGAGCATTTTCGCTACAATTTTGACCTTGGATTTGGGCACAACAGAGA
>OGZA01002244.1_pt1 | contig 12120 bp, 7 predicted proteins | sample 1576591 | NCBI WGS metagenome assembly OGZA01 (sample SAMEA3541565, study PRJEB24748) | human gut metagenome | biome: human gut; feature: human-associated habitat; material: faeces | place: China | collected 2012
ATTCGATGCTTCCGTAGAAGGCCGCGGGATTTTCCTGCGAATAGACCAGCAGCGTATGATCCTCCGCAAGCGGGAGATGCTGAATGGAATATCCAAGGCAGGAATCAAACCAGTCGCCCTGCTCGCAAAGCTCCTCGCGTGTCCAGCGCAGCGCGCCGCACGTTCCGTCGCCGTAGATCAGGTTGGCCGTCTCACCGGAAAGCATGCCGGTAAACCGCCAGATGCTTCCGCCGACGTTTTCCCATTGTGCCGGGTCGGAAAGGCTTTGGGAGCCGCAGAACACAGGCGGTTCACCCTCGCCATACGCGCCGTAATGGATGGGATGCTCCCAGCGGCCGGACGGATTTTGCAGCGGCCCGCGGAACACGCTGCCGCGTCGGAAAAGAACGGTATCGCCCGGCTGAAGCAGCTCCGGGTGCTGCGTCCGGAACGGCGTTTCGGGACTCAAACCGTCATTTTCGTCGCATCCGTTTTGAAAATCAATAAAATATGTCGTCATTTTTACACTATTTTTTCAATAATCAGGAAAAAAACTTATAGGAAAAGCGGAAGAGACGGAACGCCTCTTCCGCTTTTGGACTGGGATTTACCAGGAAGTGATATTGTTGGCCTCAATGTAGGCGTTGAGCTGGTTCTGGAACTCGGTGACAAGCTCTTCGATGCCTGCGTCCTTACGGGCAGCCATATAGTTGTTATAGAGCTCTTCCCAGTTGTCGCCTGCAACGCCGTTGTCAATCTGCGGGCCATACTCGTAGTACACGTTCAGGATGCTCGCGCAGATACCCTCGACATTCGTTCTGTCGAACGTGAAGTTCAGGAACGGGTTGACGCGGGCAGTCTCCTCCAGCGCTTCCAGATCGGCATAGTAGTTGGGATCGGTGCCGTTGTTGATGAGCGCGTTCTTGCAGGAGCCGATGATCCATCTCTGGATGCCGTAGCTGTCGTCCGCCGTGGGGCTGGCGCCGACATAGCTGGTGGTGATGGTGCCGTCGGCGTTCTTGGTGTAGTCCTCGCCCTCGATGCCGTAGATCAGCGTGTTGTACAGGTCGGGCTGGGAGTAGATCGCGTTGAGGACCATCATGGCGCGCTCGGGCTCGTCCGCGCAGTACGGGATGGCGTAGGAGGTATCGCCGCCGAGGATGAGCGATGCATTCTCCTCAACCGGCAGATACGTCATGTCCATACCGGCGTCTGCCGTTACCGCGTCCTGATCGGCCTCGGTCAGATACGGGTCGCAGCTGAACACATAGGTCGTGTCGGTGATCTCGCCGTTCTTCGGCATCGTCAGCGTGGAGGTATCGACGGACATGATGTCGGAACGGATGTAGCCTTCCTTGTACCAGTCGGCCATCGTTTTGGCGTACAGCTTGTAGTGTTCGCTGGCAACACCGTCAATAACCGTGAAAGTGTTGTCTTCAAACGGAATGCCGATCTCAGCGCCGCCGACGCCGGGGTTGGATCTCGTGCCGTTATACATGGACCAGCCGAACACACGGCCGGTGTTGATGCCAGCGCCGAGCTTGCCGGCTTCCTTCGCAGCAGCCAGATATTTGGTCGCCTGATCCAGAACAGCCTGGAATGCCTCTGTGTCCTCGGAATAGTTGTTGCGCCACTTGTTCAGCGCTGCCTCGGTATCCTCGATCCAGGTGTCGCCTGCGAGCTCTGCGATCTCCGTGACGACGAGCCAGCCGCGGCGATCACCGACAAGGCCCTGCCAGCTGGGAAGGTAGTACAGCTTGCCGTCATCTGCATTGCGATGGATCTCAACGACATTTTCGCCGAGGATATCAACAATGCCCTGGCCGTACTCTGCGAGCAGATCGTCGAGCGGCATCAGGTTGCCGTCGGCAATGTTCTGCGGCTTGTTGATCAGCCAGCCGGTCCATGCGAGGTCAACGCCTTCGCCGGAAGCCAGAACCTGAGAGAACTTCTCGCTGTACTCATCGAAGGAAACGTCGATGAATTCAACCGTGGTGTTGGGAACGTACTGCTGGAGCTGCTCATTGAAAGCGGCCCAGACCTTGTCGGAGTTGGCCTGCTTGCCGGCACCGGTGATCATGAGCTGAATGGTCTTCTGCTCAAGCGCGGGCTCTTCCGGCTGTTCGGCGGGCTGCTCTTCGGGCGTGTTGGCGGTGTTGTCAGCGGCCGGTTCACTGGTTGCCGGGGTATCGGGAGTCTCAGCGGGTTTGCTGGTGCAGCCTGCCAGAATGCTCAGAACCATAATCATGGCAAGAAGCAGACACAAAGCTTTCTTTTTCATGTTTTCCTCCTTAAATTGGCGAATGGTTGATGGTTTCACTTGTAAAAACCCGAAAACGCGGTACCTTTCGTTTTGGGTATACAATACATAACAGCGATTGGCGCTTAACCTTTGACTGCGCCGATGGTAAGACCCTGTGCGAAGTATTTCTGGAAGAACGGGAACACGACCAGCATCGGGCCCGCCGCGATGACGCACATGGCGAATTTCAGCGATTCGCTCGGCAGCATACTCGTGTCCAGCGAAACGCTGCCGGACATCATGGGATTATTTGCAAGGTTCTTCATGAATTCCGCCTGATCCATCATGCGCTGGAGCAGGTATTGCAGCGTATAGAGGCTTTCGTTGCGGATGTAGATCATGGACGTGGTGTAGTCGTTCCAGCGGGCGACCAGTGCCATAAAGCCAAGGGACGCAAAAACGGGCGTGGACAGCGGCAAAACGACCGAAAAGAAGATGCGCAGCTCGCTCGCGCCGTCCAGATACGCTGCCTCAAACAGCGTCTCGGGCAGGCCCTTGAAGAACGTCCGGAATACCATGGTGTTCCACGCGCCGCCGGTGATGCCGGGCAGAATGTAGATCCAGATGGAATCCGCCAGCTTATAATACTTGGCGAAGATAATGTAGTTCGGAATCATACCGGCGCCGAAGAGCATGGTGAAGAAGATAAAGACCGTGATGGGCCTGCGGAAGCGGAAGTTGCTTCTGGAAAGCGGATAGGCTGCCAGTGCTGCGACGAGGCTGCTGAGGACCGTGCCGACCACAGCCTGAAAAATGGTCACGCCGTAGGCGCGCAGCACGCGCGTGCCGCTGGAGAATGCCGACTTGTACGCGTCGAGCGTAAAATCACGCGGCAGCAGGGAAAAGCCGCCGGAGGTCAGGGCCTGTTCGCTGGTGAATGACGCTGAAATGACGACGATCAGCGGAAGAACGAAGCAGGCGCACATCAGAAAGAAGAAAATGTACAGGAAAATGTTGAACGCCCGATTGCGGCTGATTTTGGTTTTTGTATTCATAAGACGATCCCTCCCACTTAAAACATCGAGTTGTCCGGGGAGATCTTCTTGACGATCCAGTTGGACAGCAGAACAAGGAACATACCCACAACGGACTGAATGAGGCCCGTCGTCGCGCCGATCGCATAGCTGGATTCCTGAAGAGAACGATAGACGTAGGTGTTGAGGATATCCGTCGTTGCGTACAGCGTCGAGGTATTTCTCGGGATAACATAGAAAAGGTCGAAGTTGCCGTTGATTAGGCTGCTTGCATTCATGATGGTGAAGATGCAGATCAGCGGGACAAGGTGCGGCAGGGAGATATGCAGCATCTTCTGGAAGCGCCCCGCGCCGTCGATCTCCGCCGCTTCATAGAGCGACGTGTCAATGCCCATCAGGGCTGCGAAATACATCATGGAGCCCATGCCGATGCCCTTCCAGAGGTTCACGACGGTCAGGATGAACGGCCAGTATTTCGCGTTCATATACACGTCAACGGGGTCTCCGCCGAAGAGCTGGATGATCTGGTTCATAAGACCGGTCCTCGGGCTGAGAATGGCGTAGACGATATAGCCGACGATAACCATGGACATGAAGTTGGGGAACGTGATGATGGTCTGATACGTTTTCAGCCGGCGCCTGCTTGTGATCTCAAACAGCAAAAGTGCGATGATCACGTTTGTAACCGGACTGAGCACCATGAACAAAAGACCATAGAGCACCGTGTTGCGCAGCGCACGGTCAAGCGCAACGGACTGGATGATCCACTTGAAGTTTGCAAGGCCGCACCAGTCGCTGCCGAGGATGCCCTTGGAGAATTTATAATTCTTGAACGGAATGATGACTGCGGCTCCCATCGGTATATAGTTGAACAGGATATAGCCGATGATCGCCGGGATGCACAGAAGCAGCAGCTGACGGCTGGCCTTTGCGTCCGCCCGACCCTTTCCCTTGAGCCGCGGCCCTTCCTTTTTTCTTTCCTTTGTCATGGTTCGCATGGGTGCCTCCGCTTTCTTTTTCTTCATTTTACGAGCTGAGTTTTTGATTTCCAAGGTGCGATTGTGACAAGATGGCTGGCGATTGTGACTGCGTTGATTGTGCATTATTCCTGCATCCCGTTGGTATCTGCGCGTTTATTTTAAGCATTGTCGCCAAAAAATCAGCATTGAATTTGACGATTCGTATTTGCTCTTTTGTTAATATGCACAGAGACGATTGCATGAAATTATGCAAAAGGCACATGCGCTGCCGCATGTGCCTTTCATATCGCTTATAAAAACTTCATACTGACCAACCATTGACGCAAAAGCTGCCGCCACTGTCCGACGGAGGCATCATCGAGCGCCAGCGCCTTGCCGTGCTGTCCAAACGGGAAGATGTGCAGCTCATACGGCACGTCACATTTTTGCAGTGCAGCGGCGTAGAGCATCGAATTGATTGCCGGAACGCTTGCATCCTGTGCTGTGTGCCAGAGAAAGGCGGGCGGAGTGTTTTCTGTCACACAGCGCTGCGGAGAATAGAATTCGATCTGTGCCTCATCCGGCACATCGCCGAGTAGAAAGCGGCGGCTCCAATCGTGTCGGTACTCGCCCATGTCGATCACACTATAGCACAGGACGGTAAAATCAGGGCAGGCAGATAGATTGTCAAGCTCATCCTGCGGCGGATAAAAGGCTTCATCATAGTGGACAGACAGTGTCGCTGCCAGATGGCCCCCGGCGGAAAAGCCCATGATGCCAAGGCGCTCGATCCCACGCTCCATGCAGAGCTTTCTTGCCAGCCGCATGGCCCGCTGCGCGTCGGACGGCTGCGCCGGGGCTTTACTCGGCGCAACGCGGTATTCCAGCACAAAGGCTGTTATCCCGATGGTATTCAGCCACGCGCCAACGTCATTTCCCTCATAGTCCGCCCGGCCGCAGTAAGCGCCGCCCGGACACACGACAATTGCCGTCTTTGCGGCGTCACAGTCATATGGCGTAAGATACGGTTCAAACGCATCCTCTACGCAGCGGTGCGGCATGGTTTGGTTCCATAGCTTTATCATGACTGCTTCTCCTTTCGCTGGCTCAAGTTCAGTTTCTGCTGATATTCGCGCATGGAACAGCCCGCGAACCTCCGGAACACGGAATAAAAGCTTTTTTCGTCTCTATATCCGACCGCCTCCGGAATGGATTTGACATCCCGACCAGCCTCCAGCATTTGAATTGCCGCCTGAACACGGATGTGGGCCAGATAATCCGTAAATTTCTCGTTCATCTCTGTCTGGAATTTCCGGATAAAATGCCGCGGGCTGATGTGGACATACTCAGCCAGCTCCTGCACAGTCAGTTTTTCCGAGAGGTGCGACTGCATATAGACGCAGGCGCGCCCGATGGGATCGCTTTTCAGCGCGTCCTCCTGCGTGATATAGCCCTTTTCGGAAAGCAGCGCCCAGATGGCGTCCATGTACGCCGCCGTTCCCTGCGCGGAGGTCAGCATGCCCAGCGGCGCAGCCATCATGTTACTTCGGAGTTGCGCGGCCAGTGCCTCATCCCTGCGGCAAATTTCTGCGCGCAGTTCCTCCATCAAAGAGCGCACCAGCAGAGCCTCCATGCGCAGCGGAGCATCGCTCAGCAGCGGCTTGACTTTGGAATACATTTGCCAGTGATCCTCGTCGATGCCCGGCTTCAGTGCCAGAAGCAGCTTCAGAAGTCTCGAAATGCACTCATCCCAGTTTTGCTGGCCGCGCAGATATGCTTCTTCCCGACTTTCCGTGTGCAGTTCCTCTGAAACGCGGATCATCGCGCTGCGCAGCGCGTCGATCCCGTCAGACTTCGGCAAATAGTCATATGCACCGCACCGGACGGCTTGCTGCGCTTCCGCAAGGTTCGGCGTGTCAGTCAAAAAAATCACGCGGAGGCACGGAAACTGTCTGCGGACATGTCTGGCAAGTTCAAACCCAGACATATCCGGCAGGCTCGTATTTGTGATGAGCACGGCCGCAGCTTCACCTTCCTGCATCCAGCGCAGCGTTCCTTCCGCCACACATTCGCCGCGTACCATGCTGAATCCCAACCCGTAAAAGTCAATGCCGTTGATCACCTCTGTGCGGTATCGCATACAGGGGTCCGTAAAAAATGCTTCAAACATAAGCTGCCTCACATCCGTCCATCGGTCCAGTATCCTCTGTATCGCATTCTAAAAGAATGCGGGTCAAAAATCATAGGTGGCGAATATGACATTTTTGCGGGTCAAAGTGTCATTTTCGCAGATTGCCTCCCTATATGCGCTGTGTTACGATACGAAAAAGCAGCGAAAAGGAGAACATATATGGATCAATTCGCACAAATCGCGGCAAACGGCATCGGCGGGAACGCTGCGCTTCTGGAGCCGGTCACGCCAATTCCGCATGAAACCGTTATCTGCCGTCTGGAACAGGCAGATGCACAGCCCATCGCAGTCAAGCCGCATCTGTCTACAACGGAAGAACTGAAAACCGAGCTTGCTGCCATGCGGGAAGCATACCGCCCGTTTCTGGAAAATCACGCGCCTGCGTTTGAAAGCCTGCGCCGGCGCATGGATCTCACGTCGTTTCTGCGCGATGGTCAACCGGTCACGATCCCGGAATACGGCGGGCCTATCGGCGTGTGCAAAAAGACATATGAAACCACGTTTGAGTTGCCTGCGCTTTTGGCGGGCCAGTCGGTCTATGTCCATTTTGACGGCGCGGATTACCGTGCAGTCGTTACCGTCAATGACACATTTGTCGGAGAACACGAAGGCTTCTTCTCTCCATTCGAGTTTGAGATTACAGGCATCGTCAAAGACGGCACAAACCGGCTGAAAGTTGAATTGTATAATGACCATATTTATATGGGAAACGATCCCGGCGGCAGCGAAGAAACAGAAGGCGACAAGCTTTATGCTGCCACCGGTCTCGGCTGGGACGGTCCGCTGGACGGCTGGCACCACTGTCCGGCAGGAATGGGAATTTACAACCGCGTCTATGTTGAAATCCGCAACTCCGTCCACATCAGCGACCTCTATATCCGTCCGCTGGACGATCAGGCGGAGGCATGGCTGGAAATTCAGAACGACAGATATGATACCCTCCCGGTCGAGCTTTCGCTTTCACTCTACGGGCAGAACTTCCCCGAGACGGTCTTTGAAGACCACCGCTTTACGCCGGAGACGACGCGCTTTGTCGGCATGGGCGACAGCCTGACGGAGGCCGCCGTCAAGTCCGAGCTTGGAAAGGGCATTCCCATGCCGCTCAAGCACGGAAAGAATCTGTACAAACTCAAATTTGACCTGCCGGACGCAAAGCTGTGGGATCTGGAAACCCCGTATTTGTACCAGCTTCAGGCCGCCGTTCTTGTAAACGGGACGTGCACCGACCGCCTTGCGCAGCAGTTCGGCATGCGCAGCTTTACGCAGGACACGGAGAATCCGCAGCGCAAGGGGATGTTCTATCTCAATGGCCGCTCCATCCGTCTGCGCGGGGCCAATACGATGGGCTTTGAGCAGCAGGACGTGCTGCGCGGCGATCTTCCGCAGTTGATCGACGATATTCTGCTGGCCAAACTCTGCAACATGAATTTTCTGCGTCTGACGCAGCGGCCGGTGCAGGATGCGGTCTACGAATACTGCGACAAGCTCGGCCTTATGACGCAGACGGATCTTCCGCTGTTCGGCGTCATGCGCCGCTTCCGCGTCCCGGAGGGCATCCGGCAGGCGGAGGAACTGGCGCGCATGGTGCGTAAGCATCCGTGCAATGTCGTCGTCAGTTATATCAACGAGCCGTTTCCGAACGCCAATAACGAGCCGCACCGACATCTGATCCGTCCGGAACTGGAAAACTTCTTCACCTGCTGTGACCTTGTTGTGAAGTTCTCGAACCCCGATCAGGTCATCAAGCACGTGGACGGCGATTATGACCCGCCCACAGACGGGATACCGGATAACCACTGCTACCCCATGTGGTATAACGGCCACGGTATTGACATCGGCCGTCTGCACCGGGGCTATTGGCTGCCTGTCAAGCCCGGCTGGTACTATGGCTGCGGTGAATACGGCGCAGAGGGGCTGGACTCGGCGGAGGTCATGGAGGAGTGCTACCCGCGCGAATGGCTGCGCGAGCCGTTTGACCCGGGCCGCATTGTCCGCAGCCAGACAAAAAGCTTCAGCGGCTTTTTCTATGACGCGCAGGAGGATATGCAGAGCTGGATCGACCGCAGCCAGCGGTATCAGGCCTTTGCCACGCGCATCATGACCGAGGCCTTCCGCCGCGACGACCGCATGGTCTCGAACGCCATTCATCTGTTCATCGACGCATGGCCCAGCGGCTGGATGAAGTCCATCATGGACTGCAAGCGCATCCCGAAGCAGGCGTATTTTGCCTACCGAGATGCACTCGCGCCCCTGCTGGTGTCGCTACGCACCGACCGCTTTTCCTATACGGCGGGCGAAACGATTCAGATCGAAGCGTTCCTGTGCAATGATACCGCGAAATCCGGCGCGTATACGCTTGCCTTTGAGCTTTACAACGAACAAAACAAGCTGATTCAGACCGGGCGCGTCCCCGCGCACGCGGACGCCTGCCGCGCAGCCTATATCGCCAGCGCCGAATTCCCGGCAGAGACCGCGCAAGACCGCGAAACGCTGACGCTCCGCGCCGTCCTGCTGGACGGGAACGGGGACGTTGTCAATTACGCAGAGCAGAAGCTGAACGTATTTCAGGACGTGACTGTCGTACCGAACGACAATGTTGTCATTCTGAAGCTGGAACCGGGTTTGCATACCGTTGCGGGTGAGACCGTGACGGTCAAGCCCTGCGGGATGCTTCCGCTGCATTTTGTCTCCCGCAAAACGGGGCATCCGGCTGTCGACGAATTCAAGGAGCAGGACTTCTCCTACTGGTATGACGCCAAGGAGGACTGCATCACGCCGCTTCTGGACACGACGTTTACCGCCGAAGGCTTCACACCCATTCTTTTGTCCAACAATATGGACGAACAGGGAAATTGGGGGCCAGTACTGGCTGCGGCAGAAAAGCTATACGAGGGCAAGCACTATGTGATCTGCCAGTTGGATCTGCGGCAGGAAAACCCGGTCGCAAAGCGCTTCCTGAGAAATCTCTACAGGTTGGGTACAAAATGAACAACATCGAACAGGCGATTTCCTTTGCGCGGCAGGAATATACCCGTCAGGGTCTGGACGCGCTCTATCAAAAGGACTTTGAGGAAGAGCTGCTTCCGGCACTTTCTCAGGCCGCCGAAATTTACAGGGCAGACACGCTCCGTTGGAGCGGCGATCCCAAGACGGATCTGCTCGCAGCGCTCCTTTGGAGTCAGAAGCTGCTGAACGATTATCAAAGGCACCAGCTTCCGGACGAGGTATTTTATCATACGATCGACGATATCGGCCGCTGGGCCTTCGAATATTGGAGCTATAGCGGCAAGATCGGCCTTGCCGAAAGCGCATGGCTGACGAATCATCTGACGCTGCGGCTGTTCCAGCTTGGACGACTTCAATTCTGCATGGAGCCGGCGGACTTTTCCGCCCCGGCTTTTGGACTTGAACCGGGCGAGCCGCTGGTGTCTGTGCACATCTGCCGCGGCGGTTCGCTCGATCCTGCGGCGTGCGACGCCTCGTTCGCGCGGGCACGCGCATTTTTTCCGAAACACTTCCCAGCGTATGCGTTCCGGTTTTTCAGCTGCCACTCCTGGCTGCTGGATGAAACACTGCTGCCTCTGGTTGGAGTATACTCCAATATTTCATTTTTTCAACAGCGTTTTCAAATCGTCGGACGCACCGCATCCAACGCAGCCGCGCGATATGTGCTCCGTTGGGACATTCAGCCGGATGAAATTGCCGCTTTTGTGCCGCAGAATCGCTTTCAATCGAACCTCAAAGAGCGGCTTCTTGCCGGGCAGCAATTTTATGAGGCGACCGGCCTGATCGTCCGATAGGGCGTTATCCAATAGGAGGAGAGACACGATGGAGCTTGAAATTCTTCTTCCGTTTCCTTCCGCAGAGACCATGACAGAAAGCTGGGCATTTTCGGAAGCACAGATTGATTTTCGACATGATCCGGAGGCTGGCGCAAGATGCACGATCAGCTATGCAGCGGTGGAACTTAGAACACATTTGCTGCAAATGGAGCCAGACGCACAGATTTGCTTTGTCTCGCAGCGGCACAGCGGAAAAGCAGCGATCGAATTGCACGCCGATTCTCTTACGGCGTCTGGGGACGCATACGCGCTGCTGCCGCAGAAGGATGGTCTTTTGATCCGCGGTGCAGGCCGGGTCGGTGTTTTATACGGCGTCTATGAATTTCTGAAAATGCAGGGCTGGCGATGGCTGGAACCGGGTACAGCGGGAGAATATGCGCCCGAGCCGGGATGCGGCCTTCTCTGGCCGAAGAACGCCGTGCATGATGCGTCCGCTTCCACGCTCGGCCGTGGATTTTCCATCGAAGGCGCGCTCAAGGAGAGCGCGGATCTTCTGATCTGGATGGCCAGAAATCGAATGAATGCGTATGGAGATCGGCCGAACACGCGCGCGCTCATGCGGAAGCTTGGAATTGTCATGCGCGATGGCGGTCATATTTTTGAGGCTATTCTGGCGCCGGATCGTCCGCCCCCATCCGGCCGGACGCTTTGGGACGCGCACCCGGAGTGGTACGGAACACCTGCCCACGGACCCAAAAGCAGGCAGACCGCACTGCAGACGCAGTTCTGCGTTTCTCAGCCGGAACTGATTCCATATTTATGCGAGGAACTGCTGCGGCACATCATGGGGCCGTGGCATGAGGCAGATGAAATCGACGTCTGGGGCCTCGATACATGGGGGAGTGTCTGCACATGCGAGCGCTGCCGTGCGCTCGGTAACGGCACAGACCAGATGCTGCATATGGCATCACACTTTCGTTCCTTCCTGGACCGCGCCCGCGCGGCAGGCCGGTTGGATCACGATGTAAAGATGGCCTTGATCGCGTATGAAGGAACCTCCACGCTTGCGCCGCCGGAGCGTCCGATCCCGCAGAATCTTCTGGATGCCGGAGACTATCTCATTTACGCTCCCATTGTCCGCTGCTATGCGCATGGCTTCGACGATCCCGGCTGTTCCTATAACCGGGCATACGCAAGCGCGCTTTCCGGCTGGAATCAGATCCGGCCGCACCTGCCGGTGATGGTGCTGGAATACTACAATGTCAGCAAATTTGAGGATCTTCCGCTGCTGTTTACGCACAGTATGGCGCATGATTTTCAAGTCTACCGCCGCACCGGTGCAGCAGGCTTCGTATATATGCACGTCCCGCTGGTAAACTGGGGAATGCGCGCATTGACACAGGTTTTATTTGCAGAGCTGGCGTGGGACCCGGACGCCGATATCGCGAAGATCAAAGCGGAATTTCTTTCGCGCCGGTACGGTGCATACGCGGGACGGCTCCGGTCTGTATACGATCAGATCGACATGGCCTCGCAGCAGATTACAAGCTGGCGGGCGTGGAAGGACAGAAGCCTGCTGAGCCGGCTGCAAAGCTGGAACGGAGGCAGACCGGAGCGTCCGCTGCAAGTCGACGACCACTTTCAAACGCCGGAAGCGTTTGACACAGCCGGGGAGCAAACGCTGTCGCTTCTGCAGACAGCGCTGCTGACACTGCGGGAACCCCTGTCTGCGGTCAAACACGATACCGCGGCCATCCGTACCGATATCGTCACAGCGGCAAATCCTGCGCAGCAGCGCAGCGCACAGCAAAGCGCGCAGCTGCGTCATGCACTGGAGGAAGACCTCCGGCTTCTGGTCTACGGAACAGATACCATGCAGCTCATGCTCCGCATGGGACAGTATTAGACCGCGATTTATGCAGGATGCGATGAC
>OGZA01002245.1_pt1 | contig 12118 bp, 11 predicted proteins | sample 1576591 | NCBI WGS metagenome assembly OGZA01 (sample SAMEA3541565, study PRJEB24748) | human gut metagenome | biome: human gut; feature: human-associated habitat; material: faeces | place: China | collected 2012
TTTCTGGGAGTGACTCTGATATTTTGCCGCATCAAGCTCCGGAACTCTTATTTATCGAAAGATGTATCGACTGGCTGAAACCAGGCGGTCGAATGGGAATTGTTCTACCGAAGGGAATTTTGGACAATGTAAGCTATGAAGCCTACAGAGAATGGATTCTGGATAGATGTGAGTTGTCTGGCATTGTTACGCTTCATAAAGACACATTTCAGCCAGATACGGGAGTAAGAACCTGTATTCTCTTTTTGAGAAAACCTAAAGATGGTGAAATGCCACGAGAAGATTACAATATCTTTATGGCAATGTCTCAGAGAATTGGGCAGGACTCTAAAGGCAATTCCGTGTTTGTTTTGGACGGAAATGGTAATAGCACCGGAGTTCTGAATCATGATCTAAATGAAATTGCGGATGCATATATTGACTTCTTATCCGGCAATGAACATCAGAAGTCCGAGTATATCTTTACAATTAAGAAAAGCGAAGTTAAAGACCATATTAACATCAATCCTCAACACTATTCGCCAAAGTTAAATGCTGCCTTAGATAGCGTCCTTGCTTTTGATAATAAAGATGATTGGGCAACAACAACGGTGGGACAGCTTGAAGCTGGCATCAGAATTTATATCGGTCCACGGTGGAATTCTGCCAGCATAAAGGTCGATAATCCAACCGACACATCTAACTTAGTTCCATACTTAACTGCCAATGCAGCACTGGAACTTAGGCGCTTTACAGTAAAATGGCTGGATGCAAGAAAAGCGAATCCACAGCAGAGACAGTGTATTGATATGCTAAAAATTCACGAAGGAGATATTTTAATATCTCGTTCAGGAACCATCGGTAAAGTAACCTATGCAACAAAGGATTTAGCTGAGAATTACATTGTCAGTGATGACCTTGTTCGTATTCGTGTCAAAGATGCAAATCTCAGGGCTTACTTGCTTGCTTATTTTACTTCTTCTACGGCACTGGCTCTTATGCTGTTGGACGAATACGGTTCTGTTCAGCAACACTTGCAACCTCGACACATTCAAGAAATGTTAATTCCTGTTCCGGATGATTGGAGTCTGGCACAAGATATGATAGATGCAGGAAATATGTTCATAAAAGCAATGGAGGACATGTCGAAGGCAGACAGGAAAATCAGGACGCAGGGCTTTGACGCTCTCATAGCCGAATAACGTAACCGTTCAATAATCCCCCGATACAGAAAAGTCGTAGTTCCCAGCGCTCACACTGCCGAGAACCACGACTTCATTTCTTCTGACCAAGGGAGCAAATCATCAACCTCAAAGTCCTTGTTCCGCTCCGCGCGCTCAGGCAATATGCTGAGCAGATGAAGCAGATAGTCGTCCAGCCGCAGGCTGTTGGCTTTTGCCGTTTCCATCAGCGAATAGATGATTGCACTCGCATCCGCACCCTGGGGTGTATCGGCAAAGAGCCATCCCTTCCGGCCAACGACAAAAGGGCGGATGGCGTTTTCAACCTGGTTGTTGCTGATTTCAATCTCACCATGCTCAAGAAACGCGCAGAGGTGCGCTTTCTGACTTTGAGCATGTGGTCTAATAGAACAAGCTTTTGAATCATCTGGAAAAGAAGATCCTGCAATCGACGATTGGACATTGGAGTTTGAGAGTATTCTATAGCAATCCAATAAATTATCGCGAATACCCACAAAAGCGAAACCATCCAGAACAATCTGCTGGACAAATCGTTTTGAAAGCCGCATTGACAGCATTTAACAGCTTCTCCAACTGTCGAACTTTCGCTTTTCTTAAAAAGGCTTTGATTTTTGTCGATGACTAAAGCTGCAGGTGTTTTTCCTTAGTCACCAATTACATTACCGAACTCCATGCCGGAGCCGAAGCACCAAACCAGGTATTCCGCATAGGCGCCGTCGATGTTGCCGACGACCTCACCAGCCGCATACAGGCCGGGCACTGGCTGCTCATTCACGTCCAGCACCTCGAAGCGATCCGAGATGTTGACGCCGCCCAGAGACGTCGCAAAGCGCGCGACGGTCTGCAGGATATAGAATGGGCCATCCGTGGACATCTCCGGCGTGTTCGCACGCTTGAACTGATCGGGATTGCCCGCAGCCGCGTTCGCATTGTACGCGGCAACCGTCTCTTCAATCTTCGCACCGTCCAGGCCCATCGCTGCCGCAGCATCCGCAAGCGTGTCACCCTTGACAAACTTGGTCACGCCCGCGCCGTTCTCCTCGAGCAGCTGCGCCACCTTGTCCTTTTTGAGGAAGGTGTACTGATCCAGAATGTCCGTGCACAAATCGAAGCCGGCCTGATCCATCACGATGTAAAGGCGGCCATCCTCTGACTTGTATATGGAAGCGCACGCAATATCCAGCTCATCTTCTCAATCACGAGAATGTCATCGACGCCGTTTTCATGTGCAGACAGCGCAGCAGACAGGCCCGCTGCACCTGCGCCGACGATCACAAGATTGCAGTCGATTTCCTCCTGCGCAGCGTCCACAGCGTCCGCCGGGGCAGAGAAGATTACCGTATTCTCAGCGCCAGCCTGACGGAGTGCATCCTCCGCGGCAGCCAGTACAGCCTTTGAAGTGACTGTGCACCCTGCGACGGCATCTACCGCAAGCGTCTGCTTCTCGACGATTGTACCGGGCAGCTTTTCACTGCTCACAACATATTCGTTCGAATTCGAACAAAAGGAGAAAGAAATTATCAATGATAGCGACTACCCTGCGTCAATCTCCGCTGTTTCGTGATTTGTCAGACAGTGAAATCCAATCTCTGATTGAGACGATGAATGGACGAATGCTTGCTGTGAGCAAGCACCAGACGATCTATCGGCCCAGCGATCCTGCCCGAGGGATTTTCATCGTGCTCACCGGATCAGTCCTCGCATTCCACGATGACCTGTGGGGGAATCGGCACACCGTCGCCAACTTCCCTCCAGGAGCGATCTTTGGCCTTCCCTATGCTATACTACCCGGCGCAACGATGAACCTGACGGCCACCGCCAGCGAGGAGAGCACCATTTTGTTCCTGGATGTGCTGCGAATCCTGTACAATCCCGGGTTGTCGCCCCTTTGCCCGGCGCTGTCGCGGAATCTGACGCTCATCCTCGCCGAAAAGCTTGCTGACGGGGTCGAGCATCTGGCGCACATGAATCATCGCACCACGCGGGACAAGCTGCTTTCCTACCTCTCCGCAGAGGCGCGCAGACAAAGGAGCTGCACATTCACCGTGCCGTTCAATCGTCAGCAGCTGGCCGATTATCTCGGCGTACAGCGTGCCGCCATGTGTGCCGAGCTGTCCAGAATGCAGAAGGATGGCCTGATCGAATACCATCGTAACCGCTTTACCTTTCTCACTGTCGATCAGCTCTTATGACCCATTACAGTCATGTGGTCTATGCCCTCAGCGCGTTTGCGCTCATAAAGCGCATGAATTGCCGAGTCTTTGAAGGCTGCAACTGTAGAAGCGCGCCAGATTGTCCGGCGCAAGTAGGGCGAACCACGCTTGGACATCTTCATTCTGGTGCCGGAGAAGTCGCCGGATTGCTTTACAGTCGGATCGACGCCTGCATAAGCAGCAAGTTTGGCAGATGAAGAGAAACGCCTGATGTCACCGCCAATTTCAGAGAGGATGACGGCAGCAAGGGTTGGGTCGATGCCGGTAATAGTTGTAAGCTGCGTATCAAAACCGGACAGCAGGCGGTCAATTTCGGTATCGAAAACGTCTACGGACGCTTCCAGAGAGCGAATCTGTTCGATTTTCCAAATTGGAAATGGGCTCGGATTTTTTCATAATCAAATTCTGTTTTTCTACGCTTCTTATGCAGATACGTTGAAAAAAGGATGTCCGAGTCATCGATTCGTCATCCTCTTCCATCTGTCTCCCTTTTCCGTCATTTCCGCTTTCCAAAATCCCGCGGCGTCATGCCCGTATAGCGCTTGAATACGGCGCAAAAATGCTTATAATCGCTGAATCCGGTCTTTTCCGCGACTTCCGACGTTCTTCCGCCGTTTTTGAGCAGAGCGGCCGCGCGTTTGACGCGCTGCGTATTGAGCGTATCCAAAAAGGTTTGCCCCGTGCTTTGCTTAAACCGGCGGCTCAGGTAACTGGCGGAAATCATCATCTCGTCAGCCAATTCCTCGATGGAGAGCTTCGTATCGCTGGCAGCCACAATCCTGCGCAGCGCCGTTTCGACGTATTCGTCCGTATACACAAGTCGCTTGAGCAATTCTTCCGCCGAAAACGAGCCGGGCGTTTCAAGTTGTTCCTGGGGTTCCTCCGTTTCCCGAATGCGCGCCAGCAGCTCCGCCAGTCGCTTTTCATCCAACGGCTTGAGCAGATAATCATACGCATGTATGGAAATCGCCTTCTGCGCATAATCAAATTCAGCATAGCTTGTAAAGATGATAATATGAAAACGGTAGACGGCCAGTGCGCGTTCCAGCATTTCAAATCCGTCCATCTCCGGCATGCGTATATCCGTGATGACGACGTCCGGGCGTCTTTCGACGATCTGTTCCAGCCCGCTTTTTCCATCGCCCGCGCTGCCGATGACTGTGCAGCCCATATCGGCCCACGGCAGCGTCTTGACCAACCCGTTACGGATCATATCCTCATCCTCGACGATCATCACCCGCAGAATCATTCCGTCTCACCCTCTCCTCTCGGAAGACTCAAAACCACTTCCGTCGTCCGGCCTTGTTGCGTTTGGATGCGTATGCCGTAGCGCTCGCCGTACATCAACCGAAGCCGATCGTGTACATTCATCAGACCGAAGCTCGTTTTGCGTTCCATATCCGGGTTTTCCATATACCGCGTCAGCGTTTCCATCACTCCCGGCTCGATACCCGGCCCATTATCCCGAACGGAAATCTCCAGCCGTTCGCCGACGCATCGCGCCTCAATCTCGATTTTCAGTTCGCGCTTTTTCTCCATGCCGTATTTGACGGCGTTTTCCAAAATTGGCTGAACGATCAGCTTCGGGATGCGCCGCCGCATCAATTCATCCGGAATCCGCGTTTCATACGAAAGCCGACTGCCAAAGCGCATTTTGAGAATGCTCATGTAGCTCTCAATGTACCGGAGATCTTCCTTCAAAGAAACGGTCATTCCCTCCTGCTTGATCGAATAGCGCATAAGCTGCGCAAGCTGAACCATCGCCGCATCCGCCGCATTCGGATCGAGCCGAATCATAAATCGGATGTTTTCCAGCGTGTTAAACAGGAAATGCGGGTTGAACTGGCTTTCCATCTGCCGAATCTGCGCCACTGCCGTATCCCGCCCCAGCTTTACGCTCTTTTCCATGGATTTCCGGACGTTTTCAAGCATGGTGTTGTAGGCCTGCGCGATGACCTGAAATTCGTCGTGACTGCTGATGGTCAATTCCGTATTCAGGTTGCCGTGGCTGACGAGATCGCACGCCGTCGCAATTTCGTCGATCACCCGCGTTTTTTCCTGCGCAACCCGTTTGGTGCTGATCTGAATCGCAGCAATCATCGTCGCGAAGAACACCAGCACCATGAGCAGTAAAAACCGTGCCGTGCGCAGAACGTCCCCGCAGGGAAGCGCCGCGTACACCCTGTATGTTCCACAGACTTCTGAGCTGATGTAATACAACCCCCACGGCGTATCCTTGACGCCGTTTGCCTGCCGAACGTCTGCCTCCAGTTTGTTGAATCTGCCCGTAAAAACATGCGCGCCACCGACAAAAACCGTGTCAAACCGATCGGTAATCAGCACGTCGTCCGCGTTGCCGGCAACGGTTTTGCGGAAACCGTTCTCCGTCATCGCCATGCACAGATAGCCGCTCGGCTCCCCTGCCTCGTCAAACAGCCGCACGCCCATCAGCAGGCAGGGCTCGCCGCCGCGCAGCACCTGAGAGGCGGTTTCGCCGCGTCGATCCGGAATGTTGTGCAGGAACTGCCAGCGGACAGCATCCGTCAAAGACGCGTCGCCGCCGGATGTAAAGATCGCCTGCTCGCTCTCGTCATAAATCAACGCCTGCGGCCTTGACGCCATGCCGTTGATCCGGCGATACAAGCGCCCGTTGATCTCCGCACGCTCGCTGACGCTCTGCTCATAGACTTCGGGTCTCAGCGAGTCCTGCATGTTCAAGAGAACATCCTCGATCGTCTCCAGCTCCGAGGAAAAAGCCCCGGCTGCCTGTATTCGATCTTCATCCGTGCGGTGGATGATGTTGCTGATGAATAGCCCGCCCATCACGGCGAACACCACCAGCAGCGCGCAAAAAAGCGGGAGCAGGGCATAAATCAGCAGAAGCCGCCTCAAATCATCGCGAAAGCGCGTTTGCTTCTTCTGCACGTCCATGTCCCTGCCCCTTTATTCACATCACATCGTAACGTCTCTGCTGCCGCTGATCTTGAAGAAGACGAGCAGCGAAATGACCGTCGTACAGGTCAGAATGGTCGCCAGCGCCGCCGCCGTGCCGTAGCTCGCGCGGATGACCTCGTTATAAATCGCGACGGACATCGTTCTGGTTCTGCTGGTATAGAGCATGACGGACGAACTCAGTTCGTTAATCAGCGTAATCCAGCTCAGAATCGCGCCGGAAACAACGCCCGGCAGCATCATTTTAGCCGTCACCTTGAAGAACGCCTTCATCGGCGAATCGCCCAGCGAAATCGCGGCCTCTTCCACGCTCGGACTGATCTGGTAGAGAATCGCAGAGCTGGAGCGCAGCGTGTAGGCGAGGCGGCGAATGACCAGTGAAATGATCATAATCGTCGCCGTTCCGGATAGAATCATCGGGTCGCCCTTGCCGTTGAACGCCAGCAGCAGCGTAATACCCAGAACGGAACCCGGAACGATGTACGGGAACATCGCTATGGTATCGATCAAACTGGTCAGCGGGCTCTTCCTTCTCACGGAGAGATACGCGATGAACATACCCAGCACCACAATAATCGCCAGCGCGATGACGCAGTACAAGTAGGTGTTGCGAATGGCCGACCACGCCGTGCCGAAAACCTTGGTGTAGCTTTCAAGCGAATAGCCGTCCACGAAATACTGGATCTCCGTCTTTCGGAACGACGTCCAGACAATCACCAGATGCGGCAGCACGGAGAACACGACGAGGATGTATGTGAACACGTGCATCAGCACATTCTTGACGCCGCGCGCCCGTTCGGGCTGAATGGGCCGCATGGCGCTCATTGTAAAGCTCTTTTTGTTCACATACCATTTCTGCATCAGGAACAGCACCGCTGTGATGACCACCATGATGGACGCCATCGCCGAGGCAAAGTAGGCCGAACCTCCGGATTCGCCGACAAACTCAATATAGATTTTCGTCGGCAAAACGTCAAATCCTTCACCGATTAATGCGGGCGTGCCAAAATCCGCCATACAATTCATGAACACCAGCAGCGCGGATGCAATGGCCGTCGGCATCACCAGCGGCATCACAACCGTAAACACCTTGCGGATGCCGTAGCAGCCAAGGCTTTCGGCCGCCTCGCAAACCGCCACGTCGATCTTCTTGAGCGCGCCGCTGACATACATGTAAATAAACGGATAGAGTTTGAGGGTGAACACCAGCAGCATCCCGCCGAAGCCGTAAATCGACGGCATCTTGATTCCAAACACATTGGAAAGGAACGTGGTGATGACGCCGCTGCGCCCCAGCAGAAGAATCCACGAATACGCGCCGATGAAATTCGGGCTCATCATCGAGATGATAATCAGGATTTCGACGACACCCTTTCCCCGAATCTTATAGAAGGACATAAAATACGCCAGCGGCACGCCGATCACCAGCGAGCAAATCGTGACGCAAACCGTCAGCTTCAGGGAATTGAGCAGCGAGCGATAATAAAACTTCTTTCCAAAGAATTTCTGGAAATTGGCCAGCGTAAATTCGCCCGTTCCCTCCTTGAGGAAGCCATCGATGAACAGCGAAATCAGCGGATAGATCAGAAACAGCGCAAACACCGCGATAATGCCGATCGTGACCACCGTCCAGAAATCAAATTGCAGTTTACGCTTCTTCATAGCAAATCACATCCTTGATCAGGCTATGCTCCATATCGGCGGTAAAAACGTTGATCTTTTGAGCGTCCGGCATCAGCTTGAGCGTATCGCCCATGCGATACAGCTCCTGCGTGTGCCCCAAGTCCTGCGAAAACTCCAGGCTCGGCTGATCCGGCACGCAGATTCCGTCCGCAAACTTGAGGAAATAGTTGCTGTATCGGCCAAGGAACGTCGTGTTTTCCACCTTACAAGACAAGCCCTTGTCGCTGACATAGAATTCCTCCGGGCGAACGCCGACGATCACTTCCTGCCCGTCCTTGCAGTCGTCGATTAGGTTGTTCATCTCCAGCCGGCAGCCGTCACGGAAGACGATCTCCGTCTTTCCGTTTTTCTTGCTGAGCGTCGCGTAGAACAAATTGGAATGCCCGATAAACGTGGCGACAAACACATTGGCCGGGCGGCTGTAAATGTGGTGCGGCGTTCCGATCTGCTGAATCACGCCATGGTTGATAACGGCGATACGATCGGAAATCGCCAGCGCTTCCTCCTGATCATGGGTGACATATACGGTCGTAATGCCGACCTGCCGCTGAATATCGCGAATGACGGTGCGCATTTCGATACGCAGCTTGGCGTCCAGGTTGGAAAGCGGCTCATCCATCAGCAAAACCTGCGGATGGATCACGATGGCGCGCGCAAGCGCGACGCGCTGCTGCTGGCCGCCGGAAAGGCGCTCCGGCAGGCGATCCTGATACTCGTCGATGCGAACGAGCTTCAGCATCTCATCCACGCGCTTTTTCATCTCATTCCTGGGCAGCTTTCGGATCTTCAGGCCGTATTCAACGTTCTGGCGCACGGTCAGATGCGGGAAAATCGCATAGCTCTGAAACACCATGCCGATATTGCGCTGGTGAGTCGGAAGCTCGTTGATGACCTGATCGCCAAAGGAAATCGTGCCCGCCTCAATGCTGTTAAAGCCTGCGATCATGCGCAGCAGCGTCGTCTTGCCGCAGCCGCTCGGGCCGAGCAGCGTAAAAAACTCGCCGTTCTTGATATTGGCCGTCAAATCCGGAATGATGATATTATCGCCATATTTTTTGCACACATGATCGACCTTTATTGCAACGCTCATCGTTCGCACCCCTCATTTCATGGTTCGGACAGGATTTATGTCGTTCTTTCTGGAAGCCTGCCCCTTCATTTTTCTAAAAAGGAAGCTGCCGGACAGCTTGCCCGATCGGGCTGCCGCACGACAGCTTCTCCAAAGTTTATGCCGTATTCAATCCGTTCGGCGGATTACTCAGCGGCGTCCACGAGCGCTTCCTGGAACATTTCGATCCATTCCCGCTTGTGCTCGGAGGCAACCGTCTCATCATCCTTGATGACGTTGATGGAGGACATGCTCTGCATCGCATCGGTTTCCGGCACGTCCTTGCGGATGGTGCGGCGGAACTGCGTTTCATTCATGTAAACCTGCGCGTCGTATCCGGTCAGCCAATCCAGGAACGCGCGGGCGCTGACAACGTTCGGGCAATCCTTGACGATATACACGCCGTCGCCGCGGATGATAACGCCTTCATTCATGTAAACGACCTTGATGTTGCCCTGAGACACATACGTCGCGGCACCCTGCTCGAAGGTCAGGCCGACGGTGTATTCGCCGTCCGCAACGCCCTTGTACACGGCGGAAGAGCTGTTCACGCAGCCGTTGGGCAGCTGCTTGCAGAATTCCTTCACATAATCCCAGCCGTTCGGCTGTCCGTCGGTGCCCATCGCGTAGAGCATATTGACCAGATGCTCGAAGGACGAGGACGACGCCTGCGGATCAGCGAAAACGATCTTGCCCTTCAGCGCCGGATTGAGCAGATCCGCATAGCCGTTGATCTCGATGTCGCCGATCAGATCGGTGTTGATCATGATGACGGAAGGCACGCAGTCAAAGCGGGTCAGGTTGCCTTCCACGTTCTTGTATTCGTCGTAGAACGCATCCTCGTTCACGCAGGTATAATCCTGGAAATACTGGCTGCTGTTCTTGACCGTGCCGATCGTGCCGGACCAGAGAATGTCGCACTGCGGCTTCTCGCTTTCAGCCGCGATACGCTTGAGCGCGTCGCCCGTGCCCATCGCCAGGCACTCGGTCTTGATGCCGGTATCCGCCTCAAACATCGCCAGCATGTTTTCGATCATGGACGTGGTCAGCGGGCTGTACAGAACCAGCTTGCCGGTTGCCGCAGGCTCTTCAGCCACCGCGACAGCCATACCGCACACGAGCAGCGCGCACAGCAGCATAGCAAAGATCCTCTTCATATCAGTTTACCTCCTGTTTTTTTCGCCGATGATTCCGTTCGGCGTTTGCTAGCTTTATTATATATGCGCATTGCATGATTTTTCAACCGTTTTTTCTGCTTATTTGTCCGTTTTTCTGAACACGCACCCGTTTATATGCACAATTTCACGCGTCATAAACTGTATCATTCTTCTTCGGCTGTTTTTTTCGCTTTATCGTTCTTGAGGGATATGCCACAATGGAACCGTACCATTTCACATGCCAAGGGAGAATCGTTTATGCCGCCAATTACCGTGATGATTAAGCCCGTATCCGGCGCTCGCAACATTCGGTGCCGTTATTGCTTTTATGCCGACGAAATGAAGTGCCGAACGAGATCATCCGCCATAACGAAAAAATTCCGCCAGAGTCTTATCATTGACTCTGACGGAATTTTTCTTATGCTGCCTTTAACTGATTTTCCTGTTCCATGTTCTCCTTGTCCTGCTGACGCTTCCATGCTTCAAACTCCTTTTGTCCTTCTTCGCTTTCAAAGAAAGCCACGATATCCGGCCAGAGGCAACGCGCAACGGAGTCAATGGCATGCTGCGGATAAGGCGTGTTGTTGATGATTTTCTTTTTCCGTGCCATCCGCTCACCGTCCTCATCGCGTGCACCTCGACGCGGCGGCGCTGCGTTCCTGACGTTTGGCGCGTTCCAGAATTTCAGGCGGAATCCGCTCTACAATCCTGCGGAGTTCCCGATAATCATCCAAAAGCTGCGCGTCATCCAGTTTCTTCTGAACGCTTCCGCGTTTGGCGGTATCCAGTTTGCTTTGAAGTTCCGCAACTTCCTTCTTCAAGGAAGCGTTTTCAGTAGTTGTGTCCGTAAAAGCGGCCTTGTACTGGTCAAGCTGGGTCTGCATCCGCTCCACGCTGGGGATAAACCGTTCCAGCAGGGCTTCAACTTCCTGCAACTTGCCCTTGGCGTTGAATACATTTGCATCATCCATAACCGCTTCGATTTTCCTGCTTTGCTTGGCAAGATGGGTCATTTCCTTGAAAACACGCGGCGGAATATGCTTGCGGTCGGTCTTATCCGCACTTTCGCCGCGTTCAAGATCAGGGTACTTGCCGACCATGTGCGTCCAATAATCGCTCTGCCACTGGCTCAGTTTAGCCTTGTTGCCAATGATCTCTTTGGCACTCAAACGGTTATCCTCTGTCAAAGGAACGAACGTGACGTGCATGTGCGGGGTTTTCTCGTCGAGATGCACGACGGCGGATACAAAGGTTTCCGCACGCTGTTTCTGCTTCAGAAATTCAAGCGCGTGTTCAAAATACTCTTTGATCGCATTCTGCGTCTTGTCCTTGAAGAAACTGGGCGTACCGGCAATCAGAACTTCGACCAGCTTCACGCTGTCCGTCCTCACGCGGCATCCCGCTTTGGCAATCTGCCGTTCGGCTTCCTCCCGATAGGAATGTTCCGACTGAATCAGGTGGAAGTTGAGCGCGCTCCGGCTCGTATCCACGTCTGGATTGCTGGCGTATTTCTCTTTGGTACGTTCGTCATGGGCTTCAATCCTGCCGATTTCTGGCCCTTTATATTTTGAAAATCTCAAGATGGCGTATTGCGCTTTCGCCATGTGCACCTCCTAATTCTATGTTGTGGAGATTTTCGCGTTTTTCTGCGTACATACGTACATCCGTACAGAATTTCGGTACGCTTGTACGTATGTACGCAGATTTCGGGCGAAAAACTCATATATGCGTTTTTACTGAGATGCTGTATAATCGAACGGCGTATCCACCCATGTCGTTTTCCATGAAGCGGATTTCGAGCGCATAAAAAATATCTTTCTCTCT
>OGZA01002248.1_pt1 | contig 12107 bp, 9 predicted proteins | sample 1576591 | NCBI WGS metagenome assembly OGZA01 (sample SAMEA3541565, study PRJEB24748) | human gut metagenome | biome: human gut; feature: human-associated habitat; material: faeces | place: China | collected 2012
GGCGTTTTTATATGGATTGTTCCACGTGGAACAAATGTTTTGCAGGAAAAGGTAAATGCATATGTTCCACGTGGAACATTTTGCGGAAAAGGCCTTTTAAAGCCCCCCAAGCTGTGTTATACTAAAACACAGCGGTGTAAGCAGAAAAAGCTGCCTTTAAAATCATAGTGTTGAATGTATACAGAAGACCGGAGGGAAAACCGTTGGGAAAAGTGATCGCAGTTGCCAATCAAAAAGGCGGGGTGGGAAAAACCACAACAGCCGTAAATCTGGCGTCCAGTGTTGCGGCGCAGGGCAAGCATGTTCTGATCGTTGACCTGGACCCGCAGGGCAATACTACCAGCGGCTTCGGCGTGACAAAGCGCAGCGTAGAAACCAGTGTGTATCAGCTTTTAACCGGGGAGGCACCGGCCTCTGCGGGCATTCAGCACACAAAATACCGTGTGGACCTGATTGCCTCCAATATCCAATTGTCCGGTGCAGGCCTGGAATTGGTAAATATGGAACGTCGGGAATCCCGTCTGCGGGAAGCCTTGACTCCGGTCCTGAATCAATACGATTTTATTTTTATCGACTGTCCCCCTTCCCTGGACCTGCTCACTCTCAACGGGCTGTGTGCCTGCGATACGGTATTGGTCCCCATTCAGTGTGAATTTTTTGCGCTGGAAGGGCTGTCGGAGCTGATGAACACCATCCGAAATGTCAAAAAGATGTATAACCCTTACATCGAGATAGAAGGCGTACTGCTGACGATGTACGACGGAAGGCTGAATTTGACGCTTCAGGTCGTGCAGGAAGTGAAAAAATACTTTGGTAATAAGGTTTATAAGACAACGATTCCACGCAATGTACGGCTTTCAGAAGCGCCCAGCTTCGGCGCGCCCATCAATTACTACGACGGCGCGTCCAAAGGTGCAGAAGCATACGCTTATCTTGCGGCGGAATTCATCAAAAACAATAAGAAAGGCGGTGCGTGACGCATGGCAAAAAAAGGAGGCCTCGGCAGAGGTCTTGACATCCTGTTTCAGGATACAGGCGCGGGCGGCGGCGATGAAGGCGTCAGCACGCTGCGTCTTGCGGAAATAGAGCCGGACAAAAATCAGCCGCGCAAAGCGTTTGACGATACGGCATTGTCCGAGCTTGCGGCCAGTATTACAGAGCACGGCGTTTTGCAGCCAATCGTGGTGCGTCCGTCCCCCGCAGGGGGATATATCATTGTAGCGGGCGAACGCCGCTGGCGTGCTGCGCGCCTGGCGGGCCTGACGGAGATCCCTGCATTGATCAAGGATATCTCGGACACACAGGCCATGGAGATTGCTCTCATTGAAAATCTTCAGCGCGAAGACCTGGACCCCGTGGAAGAGGCTTTGGGATACCGTCAGCTCATGGAACGGTGCAGCTATACGCAGGAAGCGGCCGCAGCACGGCTTTCCAAAAGCCGCAGCGCGGTGGCAAACAGTCTTCGCCTTCTGAACCTGCCGGAAAAAGCGCTGGGATATCTGCGCGCGGGCAAGCTGTCTGCCGGGCATGCGAAAGCTGTGCTCTCGCTGGAAAGCCGCGAAGCGCAGCAGCAGGCGGCAGACATCATCGTCAAAGAAGGGCTGAATGTACGCCAGGCAGAAGCGCTCTGCAAAAAAATGGCGAAAAAACCCCGTCCCAAGCGGGAACTCACCCTCCCTCCCCTGCCCTGTGAGGTGGAATTGAGCCTGAAAGAGGCTCTGGGTACTGAAGTACATGTGCAGTACAAAGAAGGCAAAGGCAGCCTGAATGTGAGTTTCTATTCCGACGAACAGCTTAGGGCGTTTGCGAATCTCTTGGGAAAATATGAAAAGGAGCGAAATCTATAATGCTGGATATCAAATTTGTACGGGAAAACCCCGAACTTGTAAAGGAAAATATCAAAAAGAAATTTCAGGACAGCAAGCTGCTGCTGGTGGATGAAGTGATCGCGCTGGATGCCGAATACCGCGCAGCCATTACCGAGGGCGATGGGCTGCGCGCACAGCGCAATAAGCTGTCCAAAAGCATTGGTGCGCTGATGGCACAAGGCAAAAAGGACGAAGCGGAAGCTGTGAAAAAGCAGGTCACCGAGCAGGCGGACCGCCTGAAAGAGTTGGAGATGCGTGAGGCGGAGCTTCAGGAGGAAGTACGCCAGCGGATGCTTGTCATCCCCAATATGCTGGACCCCAGTGTACCCATCGGCCGCGACGACAGCGAGAATGTGGAGGTACAGCGTTTTGGTGAGCCTGTTGTGCCGGATTTTGAAATCCCCTATCATACCGAGATCATGGAACGCTTTGGCGGTATCGACCTGGACAGCGCCCGCCGTGTGGCGGGCAATGGGTTCTATTACCTGCTTGGGGATATTGCCCGCCTGCATGAAGCCGTTCTGGCATATGCCCGGGATTTTATGATCGAAAAGGGCTTCACCTATGTCATTCCCCCGTTCATGATGCATGGCAGCGTGGTGCAGGGTGTAATGAGCTTTCCCGAAATGGACGCCATGATGTATAAGATCGAAGGCGAAGATCTGTATCTCATCGGCACGTCTGAACACACGATGATCGGCCGTTTTGTAGACCAGCTCATCCCTGAGGCCCAGCTTCCGCTGACGCTCACCAGCTATTCCCCCTGCTTCCGCAAGGAAAAAGGCGCTCACGGCTTGGAGGAGCGCGGCATTTACCGTATCCACCAGTTTGAAAAGCAGGAAATGATCGTGCTCTGCAAGCCGGAGGACAGCATGGCATGGTACGAAAAGCTGTGGCGCAACAGTGTGGAGCTGTTCCGCAGCCTGGATATCCCGGTGCGACAGCTGGAATGCTGCTCCGGGGACCTGGCGGATCTGAAGGTGAAGAGCTGCGACATCGAAGCGTGGAGCCCCCGCCAGCAGAAATATTTCGAGGTATGCAGCTGCTCAAATCTGGGCGACGCACAGAGCCGCCGCCTGAAGATCCGCATCAAAGGCGAGGACGGGAAAAACTATCTGCCGCATACGCTGAACAATACCTGTGTGGCTCCGCCCCGCATGCTCATCGCGTTTTTGGAAAACAATTTGCGTGCTGACGGCAGCGTGCGCATTCCCGAGGTGCTGCGTCCCTACATGGGTGGGAAGGCAGAATTGCAGAAAGCATAATTGGAAAATAATGGAAAATATCCCCGGCTTTTCCAATGTGAGCCGGGGATATTTGGATTTCCATGCTTTTTCACCTGCAAAAGACTCAGACAAAGAATTATTTTGTTTGCCTCTGGGAACACTGGAAAGGCGGAGCGGGGAAAAAGCCGGAATACTGCGGGAATTTCCGTGAAAAATGCTTGACAACAGGGAACCTTTTCTATATAATATCAGATGCACCACTTTTCTGTGGTTGTTTGTGGCGGTATAGCTCAGTTGGCTAGAGCATTCGGTTCATACCCGAAGTGTCACCGGTTCGAATCCAGTTACCGCTACCACATTACAGGGTTTTGCTGAAAGTTGCGGGGTACTTGCTGCAATCGCGGCGGGTGTGAGGCTTTGGCAATATTCAGCAAAATCCTGTATTATGGCCCGATGGTCAAGCGGTCAAGACATCGCCCTTTCACGGCGGTAACCCGGGTTCGATTCCCGGTCGGGTCACCATTACCAGCAAACTCGAACTTGCTCTTGTATGAGAGCGGGTTCGGGTTTGTTTTTTGTCTGGACATGATTTTAAAGTAGAGCAAGCAGGCCGCACAGGAGAGATATCTTCTGCGCGGTCTGTTTGCTTTCTATGGAATTTGAATGCATTCCGCAAACTGCTCGAAGGACATCTCCCCTACCTGGTATTTGACCATTGCCTTCTGCGCGGTATCACGCCATTTGTTGTAGTCCTCGCGCATTTTGGCGTTCCCCTGTGCGCGAGCGCAGCGCATCTGGTATTTGTTCCGCAGCTGCTGGTAGAGCTGCCGCGCCTTGTCCGCTTTCACCTGTGCGGCGTATTTCTCCCGTGCCGCGACCTCCTTGCAGGATGCTCCAATGTCTTCATCGCACACGCGGTCGCAGTATTTGGTGCGGCTCGAAAATGGCAGGAACAGCCTGCCGCAGTTTTCACAGCGTGCGACACGCAGATCAAGCGCGCACATCTGCTGAAATTCCAGAAATACAAGCGCAGGCAGGTTATCACTTGCGTAAAATGTGGCGGCGGCAACGCCGCCCTTCTTTATGCCCTCCGGCATGTACTGCTGCAGCTTGATGTGTACATCATCCAGCATTCTGCTGCATCTGCCATAGAGCTCTCCATCATTCTCCGCCAGCTTTAACAGCCGTACGGACGGAGCAGAAAGCGGCTGGCCGTCCTTTCCGCAAAGTGTTACACCGATAAGGGCCCGCAGGTCCTTTTGGAAGGCGCTGATCTTCTTCAGGAAGTTGATAAAATAGTCCAGCACCAGCAGTGCCGTTTCACACAGAGAACGGTCCTCGGTCTCCCATTCGATGTAATACTTCATCTGCTCGGTGTATGCCGGAAAGCTCCGGCAGTAGCCTTCCATAATGTTTCCGGTGATCGCCTGATTTCCCAGGTGGATGAGCCTCTGGTGTACCTCGGATCGGGACAAGCCTGTATCATTCACGCCGGAGGCCAGGGCCTCAAGATACGGCTCACTTTCCTGGTCGTAGGCACGCCATACTGCCAGGCAGTATCCCTCCAGCAGGTCAAAGAATGCCGGAGAAACGGTCTTGACACTCAGGGACATATTGTGATAGAACTCCGCGACCTGATAATACACACAGGTCTCCGGCTCGGACAGCCGCTGCGGCATCGTGCAGGTTTCGCCGAAATCCACGCCTGTATAGGCGCGGCGCAGCGCGCGTGCCTGTTTCAGATACGGTTCCCAATCAACGTCGAGTGTGCCGAAAACGAGCGAACCCAGCGGATAGGCGGTTTGTTCTTCTCCGCCTGTACCGATGTATTCGGTCTTGCCGTTAAAATAGACATAGGTTTTACCGCGCATCCTGTCCCCCATCCTATCCTGTGTGAATTTGCCTGTGTTTCACAGCAGCTCACAAAGCGTGTTCTTTTATCCTACACGAAATCATAGTAACACATCTTGTCATTGAAAACAAGCAGTGATACGCTTAATGTGTCGGGATGTATGCTGACATATATCACAGACACAGAAAGCGGCGGAATGTTTCAGAGCGAAACCGTTCCGCCACGGGCGTCAACGGCAGGACAGCGTGGAGATGGGCGGCGGCAGAACAAAGGCAAAACAGAGCAGCACAGCCGCCGCCACTTCCCTCCCGCCGCAGCGGGCCCACGGACACTTTGCCGGCCCTGGCCGGAAAGTGTCCTAGTGGGTCAGACGCTTTCAAAAGCGTCTGCGCGCCCCGCAGGACGGCGGATGCACAGGCCGGTACAAGGAGAAAGGAGGAGCCGATAAGGAAAACGAGCAGGACGGTGGTGCGCAATGAGCGTTACCGCAAAAACGCAATCGGGGTACGGGAAAGGCATAACGAGCGAAAAAATGAAGCGTACTCGAATCCGGATGTTTTACTGGAGTACAGCGGCCAAAATGTTGTTTTCAAAACATGCGGTGCACCAACATATGCACAGCAATTCGACAGGATGGTTGCGGAGGGAGCCGTAAGCACCCGTGGCTTAAAGCCGGACGCCTATGTATTCGATGAAATGGTATTTGATGTAAATACGGAATATTTCGAGCGGCACGGCGGATATGAGTATGCAAAAAAGTTCTATGCCGAAGCGTATGAACTGGCCAAACAAATCGCGGGCGGAGAACAATATGTGATATCGGCGGTGATGCACGCGGACGAGAGGAACCGGGAAGCCAGTGACAGGCTGGGAAAAGATGTGTTCCATTACCACATGCATGTTATTTATCTTCCGGTGGTGGAAAAGGAGATCCGGTGGTCAAAGCGCTGCAGGGACCCCACACTGCGTGGGACCGTTCGGGAAACGGTCATGCAGGTAAGCCATAGTAAAAAGTGGCCGATGGTCCCGGCGACAGATGAAACTGGCAGGCCAGTGCTGAAAAAAGACGGCAGGCCGAGGCTTATCAGTTCTTACAGCCTGCTGCAAACCGCTTTTTACGAACACATGAAAGCGGCGGGTTTCACGGATTTTGAACGCGGTATCGAGGGAAGTACGGCGGAGCATCTGGATGTGCTGGAATACAAGGTCAAACAGGACAGGCAGGCTGTGCAGGAACTTCGGCAGGAAATTGGAGACCTGGGTACACAGGCGGAAGAAGCCCGAAAACAGCGGGATGAACTGCGCGGCGAGGTTACAGCCGCAGCAGGCGATTTACGGGCTGTACAGGCCGACATAGGCGATGTGCGGCAGATGCACGGGCGCAGCAGGCGGAAGGCTTTGACAAAACGGATCGAGCTGCCCGAGGATGATTATGCGAGGCTGCTGAAGCTGGCGGAATCGGCGGCAGGATTGCAGGTGGAAAACCGCCATCTGGCGCAGGAGCTGCAGAACAGCGGCACGATGCTGTGGCGGCTGCGCCGTGAGGCGGAAGATACGGAGGAGCGTCTGCATCAGCTTTGGATGGATACGCGCTCTTACCGCGAGGCGGTAAAAATCGCGCCGCGGCGTGTCAGCGAATTTCTTTCGGGGGTCCTGCGGGAGCACCGCCGGGAGCAATCGGTGACACGGCAAAGCCGGACGCAGCAGCGGAGCCGGGATTGGGAAATGCAGTTGTGAGCAGATGGAATGAGCAGGCGCCGGGGACGGCCCGGCGGAAAGGAGACCGGATGGGTTAAAGAAAAGCAGGTACATGGCGGAACGGGAGAGTAACAGGCGGAAAGAAAATACAGCACGTCAGGGCGTGCCGATGGAGGATCTGGAACAGTTTGCAAGGTTCCTACTTCCGAAAATCCAGGCGTTTTACGAAACGGAAGAAGGACAACGGGCGTTTCAGGAATGGAAAGAAAACAGAAGCAGATAAAAATTGCGGCAGGGCATCTTTGCGGTGCCCTGCCGTAGTTTATATATTGAAACGTATAAGGGGATGATATAGACAATACTATCCTCCCTATTAAGTATTTCCGCTCATGCGGATAACCTCATTATGATGGAGGATAACAAGATAACTTCAAATTAGCTGTACAAGTGCTACACAAACGCTCTGCCTACGGCTTTACATAGGGCCTCATCCCTGCTTTGCAGAGGGGCGTTGTGTTTGTGCCTCAGCGACCGTTGGCGAGGACCTCATGTCAAAAATGCCATAGCTGTTTTTCCTGCGCTTGCGGATACTTGCCATATTGACTGCGGGAGTTGAGAAAGCAAGTGCGGAATGGGGGAGTACCGCAAATGCCCTTAAGACAACCATGTATCCATCTTCCACGTCTATCCTGCTACTGAATCTGCGCAAGATTCGTCTTGAATTTAACTCATGCTTTCATACTATTTGCAAGGTATTTTTCTTCTGGAGCAACTTATTGTTCAGCAAACACTATTTAATGTCCACTGAACAAAAAAAAGGCCACGTGATATCAAGAAATAGCGCCGTTTCTGCGGTATAATAAGTGCAAGGAAAAACGGGAAAACACGCGAAAAACCTTGCACTTGGAGGCGGCCATGTATCGATACAGTAACGGTCAGATCAGCCTTTCTGACTTCAATCAACCGGCAGGCATGAATCTGAAAGAAAGCAATCGCTGGGTCAAAAAGGCACAGACAATACCCTGGCTGGATATTGAGAAACGCTATGCCAAGCTGTTCACCAATCGCAAGGGCAATGTGGCAAAGCCACTACGCTTAGCCTTAGGAGCCTGCATCATTCAGGCGGAGTACGGTTTTTCCGACGAAGAAACGGCTCTGCAGATTCAGGAGAATCCGTATTTTCAATACTTCTGCGGCAATCCCGGCTACGACGACAGCAAGCAGCCCTTTGACCCATCTCTTATGGTGTACTTCCGTAAGCGCCTGACGCCGGAAGTGCTGGGAGAAATCAACGAGATGATACTCAAAACTGTAACCACATCAGAGAACAACGACGACCATAACACTCCCACAGGCGGTGGTAACAGCGGCACTCTGATTGTGGATGCAACCTGCGCGCCGTCTGATATCCGATTTCCGCAGGATGTGTCGCTTTTGAACGAGGCGCGTGAAAATGCAGAGCAGATCATTGATACGCTGCAGGAGCAGAGCGTGGAAGAGAAACCCAGAACCTATCGCAACAAGGCCCACAAGGACAGCCTCAAGTATATGCGCAGCCGCAAGCACAACGTGAAGAAGACGCGCGAAGCAATCCGTAAGCAACTCCAGTATCTCCGCAGAGACCTTTCCATCGTCGATTCTATGCTGCAATCCGGCCTGAAGCTATCCCAAAAGCAGCAGCTTCGGCTTGAAACACTGCGAAAAATTTACGAACAGCAGAAGTACATGTATGACAACCATACACATTCCGTTCCTGACAGGATTGTCAGTGTAAGTCAGCCGTTCATCCGACCAATCGTACGCGGAAAAGCCGGAAAGCCGGTGGAGTTCGGGGCAAAACTAGATATCAGTGTATCCAATGGATGGGCAAGGTTGGAGTACTGGTCATTTGATGCCTACAACGAAGCCACAAAGCTGGTTGAAACCATAGAGCGTTACAGAGCCCGTGAGGGACATTATCCGGAGCGCGTGCTGGCGGACAAGATTTACCGAAACCGCGAAAACCTCAGCTACTGCAAACTGCACGGAATCCGGCTCAGCGGTCCGGCATTGGGAAGACCGAGAAGGGACGAGCAGCGCGACAGGCGGCAGACCCATTTCGACCAGAATGAACGGATAGAGGTTGAACGACAATTCAGCTTTGCAAAACGCAAATGCAACCTTGGAAAAGTGAAAACGAAACTGGCGGAGACCGTAGGTTTTACGCTTGCCATGTCGATTGTAGTGTTGAATCTGCGTAAAATCCAGCATACCCTTTCGCGCCTGTTTGGGCGGATTTTGCACTTTTTATTGCCGCAGCAAAAATTGGTATTTGTTCAGTAGACACTATTTAGCGCAAAGCATTTAACGTCCAGATAAATGATATATATGATATAAAAAAGATATATTGATTATAATGGGTTTACTTTTGCAAAAAAATAGGATAAAATAATATTGAACTTGATAAAAACAAATAAAAAGGAGTGATTAAGGCAGTATATTTTGTGGAAAATTGTCACACAAAAATTGTGCTCTTCCACAAATGATATATATGATATATCTCAATTGCCGACGAAAATGAAAAAGAAAAAATACACCTTTTTCACGGACATCCGAAGAAACAAAGTCGCTTATATCATGCTGATCCCAGCTGTTTTGTATACCGTCGTCTTTGGATACTGCACGCTCCCATATATGCTAATTGCTTTCCAAAAGTTCAGTTATAAAACAGGCCTTTTCGGCAGTGAATGGGTTGGCTTAAAAAACTTCCGATTCTTTTTCGGTTCTCAAGATGCACTACGCGTTATCAGCAATACGCTCAAATTAAATCTGCTATTTATTGTATGCACAATTGCCATTTCGGTAACGCTGGCTATCATGATCAATGAGATTCGCAACAAATATTTCAAAAAGGTGGCCCAATCGACCTATCTGCTCCCTTATTTCCTTTCTTGGGTTATCGTGAATTACATCTTATACGGCATCATTGGGAATAAATACGGAATGCTAAATCATATCATTGAATTTTTTGGCGGCACTCCTATCAATTTTTACAATGCGCCGGAATATTGGACCATTATTTTAGTAATCGCAAAAGTTTGGAAAGATCTCGGAATGAACATGGTCATTTATCTGGCCACCCTTGTCGGCTTTGATGAAGAGCTATATGATGCCGCTGCGGTGAGCGGCGCAACGCGTTGGCAAATGTGCTGGAAAATCACATTGCCAATGTTGATGCCGACTGTACTCATGCTAGGAATCATTTCAATCGGGAAAATCTTTTATGGTGATTTCGGCATGATTTATGCACTCGTCGGCGATAATGGAATTCTCTACAATGCCACAGACGTAATTGACACTTATGTATTCCGGACGTTGCGCAGCACAGGCAACCCCTCTCAGTCAATGGCAATCAGCCTGTTTCAAGCAATTATGGGGTTTATCTGCGTATGGGGGGCGAACTATATCACTAAGAAGAAATTCCAGGAGGGGGCGCTGTTTTGATGGTTACTGGTAAAAAACGGATCACCTACGGAAAAGTCTTTCTATATTTATTTACAAGCTTAATTGCTGCGTGTTGCTTTCTACCGATTCTGTTAATTGTCATTGTATCTTTCACATCCGAACAGGCTATTGTGCATAACGGATACTCTTTTTTCCCTTCTGAACTGAGCTTGGTTGCCTACAATACCCTTTTTGAAAATGGCGCCGAAGTTGTGCGCTGTTACATCAATTCTGTGTTTGTGACGATATTGGGCACCATTTTGGCTGTGTGTATTACAGCAATGGCTTCGTATGCGCTTGTCACACCTACCGTTAAATACAGCAATGCAATTGCTATGTTCTTTTTTGTTACGATGGTATTCAATGGAGGTATGGTGCCATGGTATATTATCTGTCAAAATATAGGCTTGTCGGAAAATTATCTTGCGTTGCTGATCCCAAACCTGATTTTCAGTCCGTTTAATTTATTCCTTACGCGCAATTACATGCGTGAAATTCCCGTTTCTCTTATGGAATCGGCCAAGTTGGATGGAGCTAATGACGGTCAAGTGGCATTCCGCATTTACTTCCCGCTTTGTAAACCAATTTTGGCGACCGTGGGTTTGTTTTATGGCATTGCTTATTGGAATGATTGGTGGAATACTATTATGTTAGTTACCAACAAGAATATGTATACCATTCAATACTATCTGATGAAGCTGAAATCCGATTTAAATTTTATGCGTACTCTGCAGGGCGGCGGAATCGGTGGCGGATATCCGCCCTCTGAATCGTTGCAGATGGCAACTGCTGTTATCACCATTGGCCCATTGATTCTACTTTATCCTTTCCTACAAAAATACATTGTGAAGGGCCTTGTCATTGGAAGTGTCAAAGGGTAAGTACAAAACATAGTTTCCGATCTGCGCAAATTACGCAGAAATCAGAAATAGCAGTCTTAAAACAAAGGAGGAAAAATAATGAAAAAGAAACTCATATCCATTCTTGCCGCTATCTTGAGTATGGTAATGCTGGCAAGCTGTGGAGCAACCAGCACATCTACCAGCACGGAAACCAGTGGCGTTCCGGCATCCACTGCCTCCGGAGAAAAAACAGTAATAACCTATCTGCGTCCCGGCAACGAAGTAGAGCACAATGCTGAACTTGTGCAGGCCATTAACGATAAGCTGGATGCCGACGGCACCGGACTTCAGCTTGAAATCAAATATATTTCGTCCGATGTATTTCAGGACAAGGTCAATATGATGCTTTCCAGCGGTGAGGAATTTGATTTGCTTTGTATCATGGAGGATCAGACACCGTTCACCTCTTATATTGCTAGTGAAGGTATTACGCCTATCACACAGTATGTAGAGCAGTCGGAAAATTTGAAGCGTGTAATTCCAGAATATATGTGGGAATCCGCGACTGTCAACGGCGAAATCTATACGATTCCTGCCAATTGGTGTGAACAGGCCGACCAGAACAACGGCATCACCATCCGCCGCGAAAAATTGGAAGAATTCGGTTTAGAGGCGCCTCAGACGATGGACGATCTGCTGAATATGTGCAAGGTATTCACAGAAAATTGGGACGGCTCCAACAAGCCTGTTGTCATTCCTATGTACAAGGAACCTTTCACCTATCTGTTCCGCACTCTGGACACCTATCCTTTCACCGTACAGAAAGATTTGATTTTCATTGACCAAGAAGGAAACGTCAAGAACTGGCTGGAGACAGATGAGTTTCGCCAGTGCGCTGAGTTCTTCCGCACACTGTATGAAGGCGGCTATATTCCTGAAGATGTACTCTCCTCCGGCTGGTCCAGCTGGAATACAATGCTGACGGGCGATTTCATCTGGGTCGATCAATGCCAGCTATGGGATACGGTCGACGTATGGCAGGAACGCATTCCCGGCGTTGAGTTGGACACCATCTACCTGAATGAGGATGCTCCTCAATTCCGTTCCAGCTCTTTCCGTAATGACACCGCGGTATCCT
>OGZA01002253.1_pt1 | contig 12092 bp, 9 predicted proteins | sample 1576591 | NCBI WGS metagenome assembly OGZA01 (sample SAMEA3541565, study PRJEB24748) | human gut metagenome | biome: human gut; feature: human-associated habitat; material: faeces | place: China | collected 2012
GTGCTCGTCAGCACCTCGACCTGCCCCTGCGGCTGCATGAACGCGCCCATCACGCCGAACGGGCCGACGGCCTCGCCGTCCTTGAGCAGAAAGCCCGGGATGATCGTGTGGTAGGACTTCTTTCCGCCCTCCAAATAGTTATCGCTCTTCGGGTCGAGGGAGAAGTTCGCGCCGCGGTCCTGAAGCGAGATGCCCGTGCCGGGGATGGCGATGCCCGCGCCAAAGCCGCAGTAGTTGCTTTGGATAAGCGAGACCATGTTGCCCTCTGCGTCCTCGGTGCAGAGGTAGATCGTGCCGCCGCAGTGCGGGTCGCCCGCTTTGGGATCGAGCGCCTTGTCTGTGATGAGTGCGCGGCGGGCGGCGAGATAGTCGGGCGAGAGCAGCTCGCTGACCTTTGTTTTCATATAGCGCGGGTCGGCGACGTAGGTCCTCGTGTCGGCAAAGGCCAGCTTGATGGCCTCCATCACCTTGTGATAGTGCTCGGCGCTCTCGCGATTTTCCGGCATGGTCATGCCGTTCAGGATGCCGAGCGCCATGAGCACCGTGATGCCGTGGCCGTTCGGCGGGATCTCGCAGACCGTATAGCCGCGGTAGTCCTGCGTGATGGGCTCGACCCATTCGGGGCGATAATTGCGGAAGTCGTCCTCGCAGAAGTACCCGCCGGTCGCGCGGGAGAACGCGACGATCCGCTCCATCAGCGCGCCGCGGTAATAGCTCTCGCAGTCCGTCGCGGCGAGGGAGCGCAGCGTCGCGGCGTAGTCCGGAAGGCGGAACAGCTCACCCGCGCGGTAGGGCGTGCCGTCCGGCTTCATAAAGCTCTGCCACCAGTATTCGTGCGGCGCGGCGTTCTCCGCCATCGCCTTGGCAATGCGGCGGCTGTCGCGCTCCCACTGCCGCGCGATGTTCACCGGCACGGGATAGCCCTCCTCGGCATAGGAAATGGCAGGCGCAAACAGCTCGGCGAGCGGCTTCGTGCCGAAGCGGCGGTTCAGCTCCGCCCAACCTGCGGGTGCGCCGGGCACCATCGTCGGCAGCCATCCGGCCTTCGGCATCTCTGTATAGCCCATCGCGCGAACCTTCTCCGCGCTCAGCGCCATCGGCGCGACACCGCTGGCGTTGAGGCCGTAGAGCCGTTTGTCCCGCTCGATCCACACGAGCGCAAAGCAGTCCGAGCCGAGACCGTTGCCGGTCGGCTCGAGCAGCGGCATAGCCGCGGCCATCGCCACAGCGGCGTCCACGGCGCTGCCGCCGGATTTCATCACGTCCAGTCCGATCTGTGCGCCGAGCGGCACAGACGTGCAGGCGACGGCATTTCTGGCGTAGATGACATTGCGCCGCGAGGCATAGCGGTAGGTCAGCGGATCAAAGTCAGGCATCGGTTCGTCCTCCTTCGGTTGTTCACTCTCAGTATAGCAAGGTTCTCAAAAAAGCAAGGAGAGCGCCATAGGGCGCTCTCCTTTTTGCGTGTCTACCGGACTGCGCGCTTTGTCTACTGCGCAGCAGGCGGCGCCGAGATGGGTGCGGGCGGCTTGGGATCCTTGTGTCTGCGCTGATAGATCAGCTTCTGATAGCCGACCACAATGGCGAGCAGGGCGATGCCGACAATGTCGGTCAGCGTCTTGCTGTCAATGAGCATCAGCGCGCCGGCCATCGAGAAGATGCGCATGATCCAGTTGAGGTTGCCGAAGAAGTAGCCCTCGACCGCGGCGGCGATCATCACAACGCCGATGCAGGAGCTGATGACGACCTGCGTACCGCTGAGCAGCGTGACATTCTCCAGCAGGAGCTGCGGGTTATACATGAACATATACGGGATGATAAAACCCGCCAGCGCAAGCCGCACCGACTGCCAGCCGGTCTTCATCGGGCTGCCGCCGGAAAGGCCCGCGGCGGCGAAAGACGCCAGCGCGACCGGCGGCGTGAGGTTCGCGAACATCGCGTAGTAGAAGCAGAACAGGTGCGCGGAGAGTTCGGGCTGACCCAGCTCAACGAGCGCAGGCGCGGCGATGGTCGCCGTGATGAGGTAGGACGGGATGGAGGGCAGGCCCATGCCGAGGATCATGCAGGTGATCATGGTGAACACAAGCGTCAGCAGGACGCTGTGCTGACCGATGCGGATGATGGCGTGCGCCACATTGAGGGCGAAGCCTGTCATGCCGCAGACGCCGACGATGATGCCGACGCAGGCGCAGGCAATGGCCACGGAAACCGTGGACTTCGCGCCGGCGACAAAGGCATCGCAGATGTCCTTGAAGCTCATGCGGCTGATGGGGCGCAGCTCAGCGACGAGGATGGTGACAACGATGGTCCAGAACGCGCTGAAGATGACCGTTTTGCCGCTCCAAATGAGCATATAGAGCAGGAAAGCGATAGGGATGAGCAGGTGGCCGCGCTCGCGCATGACCTTGCCGGGCTTGGGCATCTGCTCCTTGGGCAGGCCGTTGAGATGCTCCTTTGTCGCGCGCATCTGCACCTGCACGAGGATGCCGCCGTAATAAAGCAGAGCGGGAATGACGGCGGCGCGGATGATCACGCCGTACTGTACGCCCAGCGTTTCCGCCATGACAAATGCCGCCGCGCCCATGATGGGCGGAAGCAGCTGCCCGCCGACGGAGGCCGTGGCCTCGACCGAGCCGGCAAACTCCTTGGAGTAGCCGGTCTTCTTCATCAGCGGAATGGTAAAGGTGCCGGTGGTGACGACATTGGCAACAGCGGAGCCGTTGATGGAGCCGAGGAAGCCGGAGGCCAGCACAGCGACCTTTGCGGGACCGCCCTTGGTGTGTCCGGCGAGGGCGTTTGCGATGTCGTTGAAGAACTGGCCCATGCCGCACTTGTTCATCACTTCACCGAAGATGATAAAAAGCACGATATAGGTCGCCGCCACCTTGACCGAGGTGCCGTAGATGCCGTAGATGTCGGTGGTCAGATAGGTCACGATGCGGTGCCAGGTGTAGCCGCGGTGCATAAAGATGCCGGGCATGGAGCGCCCGAAGATCGCGTAGATCAGGAAAACGATCGACAGGATGCTCAGCGCGGGACCGCTCAGGCGGCGGGAGCACTCGAGCACCAGCAGGATGAGGATCGTGCCAACGATGATGTCGATCGTTTCACCCTGAAAGCCGGTGGAGATGAACACAGGATAGCGGATGAACACATAGATAGGCATGATGGCGGAAAGCGCGAACAAAAGCCAATCATACCACACGACCTTTTTACGGCTCGACTTCTTAAAGGCGGGATAGAGCAGGAAGCCGATCACCAGCACCAGTCCAACATGGATGGCGTGGTGCTTGATGTTGACCATTTGCAGCAGGCGGATGCCGGAAGCATAGGCCAGATGGTAGAGCGTAAAGGCAAGACAGAGGAAGTAGACGAGCTTATTGACCCAGTTCGCCTCAAACTTGCGGGTGCGGGATTCTTTTTCGTATTTCTCCATGATCTCCGCGCCTTTGGCGGCGTCGATCGGAGCAGCGTCGCCGGTCGAAACGACAGCGGCGTTTTTCTCAAGTTCAGCCACGGAAGAGGTACCCCCTTGTCGTAATGATTTTTGCCTCGACGCGGCTCGCGTCGGGCAGGGAGCGGAAATCGAAGATCTCCGCGTCGTTGAGTGTAAAGGTCTTCATATATTTGCTCGAGGTGATCCAGTGTAGGGTCGGAAAACGGCTGTTGATGTCCTCCATCCACACAAGACCGCCCTCAATGCGCGTCGGCACGTCCATTTCAGCCGGAATGCCGGCGCCGTAGCCCGCCACAGCGATCGCATCCAGATTGAACTGCAGATCGTCCGTCACGGAGTAAAATTCGTACCAGGGAATGTGCTCAAAGGAATGCTCGATCTCAAGTGAGAGCGTGTCACCCGCGGCGATGGGCCACGCGGCGATCAGGGTGTCGGTGCTGCGCTCGCGCAGTTCGAGCGTCGTGCGCTCGGGCACGATGCAGGCGAGCCACGCGGCGAGGCTCAGCAGACACAGAAGTGCTGCCGCAGGGCGGCGGCCAAAGGAGCTTTTCATCTCTCGAACCTTACCGAAAAGCGGGCGTGGGCGGCACAGTGCGCTCACGCCCGCTCTCTTATCGTTTCTTTACAGATGTATCGAAAGGGACTTTGCTTAGTCGATGTAGCCGTTATCCTTCCAGAACGCCTCTGCGCCGGGATGCAGCGGGAGCTGGATATCGTCCACACCGAAGGTGATGTCGATGTTCTTGTCGGCGGCATTGTGAGATGCCTTGATGGTGGAGATGTTCTGGAAAATGCCCTCGAGCATATCATAGACCATCGCGTCGCTCAGATCCTTGCGCACGAGCATGATGTTGTAAACGAACAGGCCCTCAACATCCTCGGTGTTGTTGTAGGTGCCGGCAGGAATGACTGACTTGGCGTAGTAGGGATACTCGGCAACGAGCTTGTCGCGGCCCTCGCCGTCAATGGGAACGATGACCATGTCATACTGCACGCCGAGGTCCATGACCGTTGCGTTGGGCAGACCGGAGGTGACGAACACCGCGTCGCACTGGCCGTTCTTCATGTTGTCGATGGCTTCGCCGTAAGCGAGGTAGTCGGGCTTGATGTCATCGTAAGTGATGCCGTAGGCATTGAGGATCATGCGGGCGTTGATCTCCACGCCGGAGTTCGCCGCGCCGACGCCCACGCGCTTGCCGCGCAGGTCCTCAACGGACTTGATGCCGGTGCTGGAAACGGTGACGAGCTGAACGTAGTTCGGCCACAGGCGCATGAGCGCGCGCAGGTCGCTGGCCTCGCCCTTGCCTTCGTAGGCGCCGGTGCCGGTGTAGGCCTGCATAACGGCGTCCTGCATGGCGATGGCGATCTCGGCGTCGCTGTTGAGGATATTCTGGATGTTCTGACCGGTGGCGTTGGTGGCCTCAGCAGAGGTCTGATAGCCGTACTCCTTCAGCGCGGTGGCAAAGGCGCCGCCGATGGGGAAGTAAATGCCGGAGGTCGGGCCGGTGCCGACGGTAATGAACTCCTTGGAGCGCTCCTCCGTGGTCAGGCCTTTGGTGGTCTCGGTCTGCTGGTTGTCATTGGGCGTGTCGTCCGTGGACGGGGTCTCCTTGCTGCCGCAGGCAGCGAGGGAGAGGACCATGATCAGTGCCAGCGCAAGGGACAGGAACTTTTTCATCTTCATTTCTCCTTTTGTTGTTATGGTATTTGGAAATGGGAAAGTATACCCCCCATTTCTGCTGTTCATTTTATGTTAATATTTACCACCGCGCAAGGGAATTTGGGGGAACGGTTGTCTTTCGTGCGTGAACGGTCCTTTACGGCGCGTGAACGTGTATCTGTCTTTTTTATTGCAATTTTCTATAATTTCACAGCGTTTTCCGCTTGAAATAAGCAGAGTGTATGTTATATTATTTAATTGTGAAGATTTTGACAAAACCTGTACATCGGGGGAACGCCTGCCATGCAGAATAACCTCTTCTTTTCTCTCATTCTGAATATCAGCTTTCTTGTGCTGATCGCCACCATCCTCACCGAGCTGCGCCCGCTGCGCATGATGCTCAAGCGGCAGGACCGCTCGCTGAAGAATCAGCTCGTGCTGGGCGTCATCTTCGGACTGCTCTCCATCAGCTGTACCTACACGGGGCTTTCCTTTCAGGGCGCGGTGGTCAACACCCGCGTGGTGAGCACGGTCGCCGCCGGACTGGTCGGCGGGCCGGCAAGCGGCATCTGCGCGGGTCTGCTCAGCGGCGTACACCGCTATTTCTATAACCCCGCCGGCTTCACCTCGTTCGCCTGCGCCATTGGCACCTTCCTCTTCGGCGTCATCGGCGCGGTGAGCTACCGCTGGTTCACGCGCCGCTCGCGGCGGACGAGCGACCTTGTGTTCATCACGCTGGTCGCCGAGCTGGTACAATGTGGGCTTATCTTATTGCTGGCCAAGCCCTTTTCCGCGGCCGCCGCGTTGGAGGAGTCCATCCTGCTTCCGAAAATTCTGGTCAATTCGCTCGGCCTTGTGGCCTTTATGCGCATCCTTGACCGGCTGAACCGCGACCTGACCATCGAGCTTGCCGAGCAGCAGGCCGTCGCCCTGCTCATCGCGCAGGAGTGCCTGCCCTATCTGCGCCGCGGCATCAAGGACCGCGAGGGGCTGCAATGCGCCGTGAACATCGTGCGCGAGAAGCTCCCTCACTTTCAGGTGGCACTGACCGACTGCACGCAGATCATGGCCGCGAGCGGCGGACTGTCCTCCGCCGGTCCGCTCCCGCCCTCCGCGCGGGAGGCCATTGCGCAGAACCGCTCCGTCGCAGCAACGGAGATTTCCGGCGGCTCCGGCTACGCCAGTCTTGCAGCGCCGCTGCATCAGGACGAGAAAGTCATCGGCGCGCTGCTGCTCAAGGTCCCCACGGGGCCGAACCTCGTGCTCGACGCCGACATCCGCACGCTGGAGAGCCTTGCCAAGCTCTTCTCCGTCATGCTGGAGCTGGGTGAGGCCGAGCATCAGATCGCGTTGCGCAAGCAGGCAGAATTCCGCGCCCTGCAATCGCAGATCAACCCGCACTTTCTGTTCAACGCGCTCAACACCATCTCCGGTCTGTGCCTGACCGATCCCGACCGCGCCCGTAAAACGATACTTGTCCTCGCTGCCTATTTCCGCCAGACGCTGACCATCAACGAGCCCTTTGTCACCCTTGAGCAGGAGGTCTCTAATGTGGACAACTACCTTATGCTCACCGAGGCACGCTTTGAGGGCGCGCTGCACGTCGAATGCTCGCTGCCCGATGACCTGATGAAGCTGCGCCTGCCGCCGCTCATTCTCCAGCCCATTGTGGAAAACGCCGTGCGCCACGGCTTTGTGTCTGTGGACGACCGGCGCGTGGACATCTGCATCCGTCAGGATGACGAGCGCGCCTACATCCGCGTGAGCGATCGGGGACACGGCTTCCCACCGGAGGTGCTGCGCAAACTCGAGGACCCAAACGATCCGACCTACACCGGCCTTTACAATGTGCGCAAGCGTCTGCGCAGCATCTACGGCGAGCAGTGCGTCTTCACCATCGACAGCAGTGAGCACGGCTCGACCGTCGCCTTCTCCATCCCGCTCATTTCCCCGCAGATGCCCGATATTGTTTGAAGGGAGATGATCTTATGCGTATCGCTGTGATCGACGACGAAAAGTACTCGCGCATTGCGTTGGTCCACCAAATTCGTCAATTTCTGCCGTATACCGAGGTCGTTGAGGCCGGAAGCGGCGCACAGGCGATCGAACTGCTGGAAAAGCAGAGCTTTGACATTCTCTTTCTCGATGTCCACCTCGGTGATATGGAGGGCACGACGATCGCCGCGCTGGCTCGCCGCCTGATGCCGTCCGCGCGGATCATCTTTGCAACGGCCTATTCCGAATACGCCGTGCGCGCATTCGAGCTGCGCGCGGACGATTATCTGCTCAAGCCCTTCGACCCCGACCGCATCCGTGAGGCACTGGAGCGCAGCACGGCTGCCTCCGCAGCGCCGGTTTCCCCACCGCCGCTGCTGCACCGCATCGCTGTGAGCAGCAACCGCAGCACCACGCTGCTCGACATCGACGAGATCACCCACATCGAAACAGACGGCGTGGGGCGCGGCTGCGTGATCCACACCACCTCCGGCAAGACCTACAACGACAGCACCTCCCTCGGCGAGTACGAGGGCAGGCTTGCCGGGCAGGCATTCTACCGCATCCACAAGACCTGCCTTGTTCAGCTGCGCTATGTCGAGAGCATTTTCCCGTGGACGGGCAGCGGCTTTGCCCTGCGCGTACACGGCACGGGCTCCGTGCTGCCGATCGGCCGCGAGCGGGTGCGCGAGCTGCGTCGCCGACTGAGCATCTGATCTCCTCTGAGACCATGCCAGCGAAGGCCATTGGCTCGCCCAGACGGCGGCTACTGCCTGCGCGCGAACCCCGCAGGCCTTGCCCCGCAGCAGGTGTCCACTGAGAAAAGGCTTTTTGAGCAAGGATATGACTGTCCTTGCAATCACGACCGGCAGTTTTGAAAACGAAGTCCTGCGTGCAAACAAGTCCGTGCTGATGCTCTTTCGCGGAAACGAGCCGTTCGGCTCTGTCGTTTCGCCTGCCTCCAAGGCGGCGAACGAGGTGTTTATCGAAGAAATGCTCACACAATAAGAAGTCGATGACAGAGCTGGTGGGGATCAGTAGAGACGGCACAAGTTATTCTTTGATTATGACATCCCACGCCGTGGAGGTATCCCCGGCTCTGCTTTTCGCCGCGTCTTATCGGGCAAAAAACCGATATGCGGTCTGCTCACAGTATTCCGCACCGGCCCGCAGGATGGGAGAAGGAAATGCCGCATGATTCACAGCGTCCGGAAACCGCTGTGTTTCCAGGCAAATCCCGTGGAAAGGCCCATAGAGTGTCCCTTGCTTTCCGGTGCGTTCCGTCAGCCATCCCGCCGTATATAGCTGCATTCCCTCCATTGAGGTGGTCATTTCCATTCCGATGCCAGTGGCGGGACACCACAGCTCCGCCGCCGGTGCTTGCCCCACATTGAGAACATAGTTGTGATCATATCCATGCCCGCCGTTCAGAGATACATTGCGGAGACGGCTCTTCATCTCCGTGGGCGCACGGAGATCCAGCAGTGTCCCCTCCACCTCCGCCATCTGTCCCGTTGGGATGTTCTCTCCATCTGTCGGCGTATAGTGGTCGGCCCATACCGTCAGCACCTGGTCATCCACCGTGCCGCTGTCGTGGCCGCCCAGATTGAAATAGGCGTGGTTCGTCAGGTTAACCACGGTGTCCTTCTCCGCCGCTGCACGGTACTCTATGGTGAGCGTACTGTCTGCCAAGCGGTAGGTGACCTCCACACGGACAGCGCCGGGGAAGCCCTCCTCCCCGTCGGGGGAGGTGTAGGTGAACGTGACCGCATTCTCGGCGCAGGTGAAGTCCCACAGCTTCTTGTGGAAGCCCTCGTTTCCTCCGTGGAGGCAGTTCCTTCCCTCGTTTGCCGTAACACGGTACGCCGTGCCGTCGATGCTGAAGCCTGCTCCGCCGATGCGGTTGGCACAGCGCCCGATGGTTCCGCCGAAGCAGGCATCCATGTGCCGATAGCTTTCCAACTCGTCGTAGCCCAGGCAGATGTCCGTCATCTTGCCGTTTCTGTCCGGCACATAGATGCTTCGGACGGCTGCGCCGTAGGGCAGCAGCCCCACGGCACAACGGCTGGTGGAAAGCTCTATGACAGGGACCTCTTTTCCACCCAGTGTCCCAAAGGGTCTCAGTCGATACAAGGTTTATCCCTCATAGCCGTTGGGATGGCCGCTGTGCCACGCCCACGCGTCGGCAACGATCTGCTCCAGACTGCGGTTGGGTTTCCAGCCCAGCACCTCAGCGGCCTTTTTGTTGGAGGCGATCAGCACGGAGGGGTCGCCGCCGCGGCGGGGCTCCGCAACGGCCTTGATCTCCTTGCTGGTGACCCGGCGGGCCGTATCGATGATCTCACGCACGGAATAGCCGGTGCCGTTGCCCAGATTGAACACGTCGCTGCTGCCGCCCCGCTCCAGATATTCCAGCGCCAGCAGGTGGGCCTCCGCCAGATCCTTCACGTGGATGTAGTCCCGCACGCAGGTGCCGTCCGGCGTGGGGTAGTCCTCGCCAAAGATGCCGATGTGGTCCCGCTGTCCCAGCGCCGTCTTCATCACCAGGGGGATCAGGTGGGATTCCGGCTCGTGGTCCTCGCCGATGCCCGCCTCGGTGTCGGAGCCGGCGGCGTTGAAGTAGCGCAGGGCCACATAGCGGATGCCGTAGGCGCCGTCGCACCACTTCAGCATATTTTCAATGGCCAGCTTGGTGGCGCCGTAGGGGTTGGTGGGTTCCGTGCGGTCGCCCTCCTCGATGGGCTGCTTCTCCGGCTCGCCGTAGGTGGCCGCCGTGGAGGAGAACACGATCTTGTCCACGCCGTGGGTCTGCATGGCTGTCAGCAGGGATACCGCGCCCTCCACATTATTTCCGTAGTATTTCAGCGGATCAACAACACTCTCGCCCACCAGGGAGCAGGCCGCAAAATTGATCACGCCGTCGATCCTGTTCTCCGAGAATACCCGATGCAGGAAGGCGGTGTCCCGCAGATCTCCCACGCAGAACTTCTGCGCTCCCTTGACAGACTGCCAGTGCCCGGTACGCAAATTGTCCACCACGACCACCTCATAGCCCTGTTTGACCAGCAGTACCGTCATGTGGCTGCCGATATATCCGGCACCGCCAGCCACCAAAATGGTTTTCATACTCGCGTCCTCCTTCTTTCATACACTTTGAATAAACCGCAGAAAGGCTTCCTGCCCCTCCGGGGTGCGCTTAAAGACGCCGGCGTGCTCCAGAACCGTGGAGAACACCGCGCCCACCTCCTGCCGCAGCAGATCTTCGGCGTTTTCCGCCGTGAACACATGGCGGGTTTTCAGCTCCTCCGCCCAGTCCGCGTGCTTGGCCAGCGCCTCGTCCCGGCGCAGATCGTCGCCCCGCACCAGCGCCCGCGCCACGCCGTCCAGCTCGTCCTTCAGCCGCGCCGGAAGCACCGCCAGACCCATGACCTCGATGAGGCCGATGTTCTCCTTCTTGATGTGGTGCAGCTCCTGATGGGGGTGGTACACCCCCAGGGGATATTCCGCGGTGGTGATGTTGTTCCGCAGCACCAGATCCAGCTCGAACTGCCCTTTCCGCATCCGGGCGATGGGGGTGATGGTGTTGTGGGGCTCACCGTCGGTCTCCGCGAACACAAAGGCCGCCTCGTCCGTGTAGCCCCGCCACGCGGTGAGGATGCGCTCCGCCAGCTCCACCAGACGCCGGTCATCGGCGCAGCGCAGGCGGATCACGGACATGGGCCACTTGACGATGCCCGCCTCCACATCCTCAAAGCCCCGGAAGGCGATGGGCCGCTCAATGGGGGCCTTCTCCATGGCAAAGGTGTAGCAGCCGCCCTGGAAATGGTCATGGGACAGGATGGAACCGCCCACAATCGGGAGATCCGCGTTGGAGCCCAGGAAGTAGTGAGGGAACAGTTTGACGAAATCAAACAGCTTGACAAAGGTGTCCTTCTCAATCTTCATCGGAATATGCTGGCCGTTAAACACAATGCAGTGTTCGTTATAGTAAACGTAAGGGGAGTACTGAAAGCCCCATCTACTGTCGTTAATTTTCAGACGAATGATCCTGTGGTTGTTCCGGGCGGGATGATTCGTTCTCCCGGCATAGCCCTCGTTCTCCATACAGAGCTGACACTTGGGATAACCGCTCTGCTTCGCCAGCTTTGCCGCCGCAATGGCTTTCGGATCCTTCTCAGGCTTGGATAAGTTGACGGTAATGTCAAGATCGCCATACTTCGTGGCCGTCACCCATCTCATATCCTTTTTGATGCGGTACCGTCTGATGTAATCGGAATCCTGACTCAGTTTATAATAATAATCCGTGGCTGCCTCCGGAGATTCCCCGTTATAGATGTCCCAGAATTTCTTCTCGATCTCACCAGGTCTCGGCATCAGGCAGTTCATCAGTTTTGTATCAAATAAATCCCGGTATGTAATGCTGTCCTCCGGCAGAACGCCTGTCTCATGGGCATAATCCAGCAATTCCTTTAAAACGGATTCCAAGTCGGTCTCACTTAACTCACCCTCCGGTTCCTCATACTCGTCCATCCGCATCACGTCAAGAATCTGGTTCGTGGCATAGATCCTGTCGACCTCAGTAATCAGCCCTGTATCCATTCCGTACTGCACCAGTTTCTTTATTGCCTCATAAATCATCCCAATCCCTCCTGTCTTCTTCATGACTGTGTTCCCTCTATTATAACTTGAGGGAACACGTAAAACAATACGATATCCTTTGTTTTTCCTATAATTTTTTTATAAAGCGCGGAAGGCGTTCCACAATCATCCCTCCGACGAAGCCAATCACAAGACCGGCTGCCGTTCCCGCAATCAGGAGCACAGGCAAATAAATAAATACCCCCGCCTGTTTCACCACCAGAGCTGCCACGCAGAGCTGGCCGATATTGTGGCCCACTCCGCCGATGACGCTGATTCCCACTGAGCTGAACCACTCCCGCTTCTTACACAGGATCATCAAAAGAATACTCAGCCACCAGC
>OGZA01002258.1_pt1 | contig 12072 bp, 10 predicted proteins | sample 1576591 | NCBI WGS metagenome assembly OGZA01 (sample SAMEA3541565, study PRJEB24748) | human gut metagenome | biome: human gut; feature: human-associated habitat; material: faeces | place: China | collected 2012
GGCGCGCCGTAGCCGCCCTGGCCGCCGGTGCTGCCGCTCTTTTCGCCGGTAAAGTGGACGTTGTTCGCAACGACCTCAAACGCATAGCGCTTGTTGCCGGTTTTGTCCTCATACGTGCGCGTCTGGATGGAACCGTCCACGGCGATGAGGTTGCCTTTGTGGAAATACTTGCAAACAAATTCCGCAGTCTGGCGCCAGACCACGATGTCGATAAAGTCTGCTTTGCGCTCTTCACCGGCACGCACAAAGCTGCGGTCCACCGCGATACGGAACGTGCATGTCGCAACGCCGTTCGGGGTGTGGCGCAGTTCGGGGTCCGCTACAAGGCGGCCCATCAAAGCTACAACATTCAGCATTATTTTGCCTCCGTTTCAGCTTTCGCGGGAACGGCTTCTTCTTTCGCCACGATCATGGAACGCAGCACGCCGTCGGTGATCTTGTAGACACGGTCGAGCTCGGCGGGGAAGTCGGCTTCACTCGTGAAGTTGATCAGAGTGTAAACGCCTTCGTTCTCCTTGTTGATCGGGTATGCAAGGCGACGCTTGCCCCAATCCTCGACAGAATCGATCGTACCATTCGCTTCGATGAGGGATTTGAACTTGCCGACCAGCGCGGCCGTAGCTTCCTCGTCGAGAGTAGCGGTGGTAACCAGCATTGTTTCATACTTTGCCATTTCTGTGCACCTCCTTTTGGACGTAAGGCCCCCGAAGGGGCAAGGATTACCTGCCTGTTCACGGCAAGCAATTAATTATACAATAAAAACACCGTGCCCGTCAAGCATATTGTGGACAGGCACGGCATTTTTTATGACTTGGTTTGTAAAGAACAGCCGCGGGCTGTTTTCGGCTCTGCGGCCGTTCCGGAGCCGTAACCGCTGAAATGCGTTTTGCGGCGCGGAACAATAAGAACTTTTGTCCTTGTGCCTTCAGCGCCCTACAGCGTTTTGGAAAGTTCTTTCAGGTAAGCGCGGAACGCCGGGCCGATCTCCGGATGCTTCAGCGCGGTCTCCACCTGGGCCTCCATCACGCCCAGCTTGTTGCCCATGTCGTAGCGTTTCCCGGTGAAATCAACGCCCGTCATGCCGCCGGTGCGCGCCAGCACGGCCATGGCGTCCGTAAGCTGGATCTCGCCGCCCGCGCCGGGCTGCGTCTTCTCGAGGATGCCGTAAATCTCCGGTGTAAGCAGGCAGCGTCCCAGGATGGAGAACAGGCTGAATTCCTGTCCGGGCGCAGGCTTCTCGATCATGTCGGTGATGTTGTACAGGTTGCCCGAAAGATGGTCCAACTTCATGGAGGAGTATTTCACGATATCGGCGGGAGAGACCTCCTTGATGCCCACGCAGGCCTTTCGGTACTGCGCGTAAGCGCGGCAGAGCTGCGCGGCCACAGGGTCCTCGCCCATGATGACGTCGTCGCCGTACAGAACGACAAAGGGTTCATCCTGCGTGAAGGGGCGCGCTTTCAGAATGGCGTGACCCAGCCCTTTTGTCTCTTTTTGGCGCAGAAAAAAGATGTCCGCCAGGCCCGCGATGGAGCGTACGTCCTCCAGCATCTTTTCCTTGCCGGGTTTCGCAAGGCCGGCCTCCAGCTCGGGGGCGCGGTCGAAATGGTCTTCCATGATGCCCTTGCCGCGGCCGGTGATGATGAGGATCTCCTCGATGCCGGCGGCGACGGCCTCCTCCACGATGTACTGGATGGCAGGCTTGTCCACAATGGGGAGCATCTCCTTGGGCATGGCCTTTGTGGCGGGCAGCACGCGGGTGCCCAGGCCTGCCGCGGGGATGACGGCTTTACGGATCTTCTGCATGGGAAACATTCTCCTTTGATAGTTTCTTTTTTACAGCCCTACAGGGCGGGGAAAACATGAGCCGAGACTTCCTCCTCCACAAAATGAACGGCGGATTCATTCCAGCATTTTTGATACACCCGGCTGCCGTTGCCATCCAGGTTCAGCTGGTAAAGGCGGAAAGTGACCAAGAGATCCTTAGGCTGCCATTGCTCTTCATAAGAATACTGGTACTTCATCCCGATTTGCCGCATCACGCCGCCGCTTCGGGGATTGTTGACATCGTGCGTGGCCGTGATATAGGGCAGCCCGTCCCGCTTTACTTGTGCGGTGACGGCCCTTCCGGCCTCGGTGGCGATTCCCTGATGCCAGAATTCCGCGCGCAGGCCATAGCCGAAATCGTGGGGCTCGGCCATATCTACCTTGACATATCCGATGGGTCGGTTGCCGCGCTTCAGGCAGATGGCGTAGGCATAGGCCTGTGGCTCCGCGTAAAGGGATGCGTAGCGGTCTTCAAAGAATTTTCGGGCCTCATCCATGCTTTGCAGGGGAAACCAGGGCAGAAACCGGTTCACATCCGGATCGCGGTATATTTGATACAGGGCCTCCAGGTCATTCTCCGTGAATTTGCGCAGGATCAGGCGTTCGGTCTCCAGTGTGGGAGTATTGCTCAATTTGTTCCTCCCTTTTGCCCGAAGGGGATTTTAGTAAAGATAAAAGGCGGACATCAGGCGATCCGGCCCGATCCATGCGGAAAACGCAAAGCTGCACACCAGCAGCAGCACGCCCACCAGGACCACGGCCACACGGGACGGCCCGCCGCGGCGTTCCAGCTCGGTGCGGTAGCGGTCGTCGTCGGTGCTGTCGTCCTTCATGGCGCGCATCCGCCTGGCCGCGCTCTGGCGGAACAGGTAAAAACCGAACAGGCACGAGGCGATGCGAACGCCCCAGTTCAGAAGCCCGCACACTGTGATGAGCGTGGAGAGCGCCGAGGCGGAGAGAGGCAAAGCCGTGGCGATGCCCAGCGCAGCCATGAGCGAAAGGAGGGACGGGATGCTTACGATAAGGGACACCGCCAGCGCCAGCGCGCCCCAGCCCCACATTTTGCGGTAGAAGAAATAAAACTCCGGGATGAACAGCGCGCTCCAGCAAAAGCTGGTCTTGCGCCCGCTTTCATCCATGCGCTGGAACTGATACAGATAATACGGCGCGGAATTGCCGATGTACTTCATCCAGTCCTGCGTGGAGATGCCGTCGTATTCCTTGGCCAGATGGAGCTGCGTCATCACGTCGCCGGTGGCGTATTGCGCGCCTGGCCCGCCGAAGCCGCCGGGCATGCCCGTGCCGCTCATACCCGGCTCGGCATACTGTGGGCTGCTCTGCGCGGCCTGGGGCGGTACGCCCCCGCGCATGGGCTGGCCGCACCGTTCGCAGAACAGCGTGTCGGGCGGGTTCTGTGCATGGCACACAGGGCAGATCGGCCCGTTGGCATTTACGTCGGGCTTGGCCTCCGGCGGCACGTACTCAAAGCCCTTGCCGTGCTTGGCGCTGAACACGCACCGGCCCTCCGCGGCATAGCATTCTCGGTGATAGGGCGCACCGCATTCCGGGCAGATGACGATGTCGTCTCCCTCTTTCAATACTTTATGGCAGGATGCGCATTTGCAGCCTTTGTAATCCATCATGCAGGGGTTCCTCCAAATTTTCCTATATATCCCTATCTTACTCCAAACAGGCCGTGAAAGTAAAGGGCAAAGCGCCTTTACAAGCGGCTTTGTTTCAATTATAATAGAAAAATATGAACAAATACCATACTGCGGGAAAATAAAGTGAGGATTCTATGGTAATTTTAGATGAAGTAAAGCGCCGCCTTTCCGAGCTGGCGCCGGAAGTAACGGATCTGCACGACGCGCTGGCCATCGAGCGCAGCAGGGTGCGTCTGGAGGAGCTGGAGCAGAAGAGCGCCAGCCCGGAGTTTTACGACGACGCGGCAGCGTCCGGCGCGGTGTTTGCCGAGATGGGCGAGCTGAAGGACAGGCTGGAGCAGTACGCCGCTTTGCAGACCATGCTGGAGGATTCCGAAACGCTGCTGGAAATGTGTGCGGAAGACGACGACCCCGCCCTGGCGGAGGAGGCCGACGCGGCCGTGAACAGCCTGGACGCCAAGGTGGAGGAGCTGCGCCTTGTGACGCTGCTGAATGGAGAATATGACGCGAACAATGCCATCCTGACCTTCCATGCGGGCGCGGGCGGCACAGAGGCTCAGGACTGGGTGGAGATGCTGTACCGCATGTACACGCGCTTTGCCGCACGCCACAACTGGACCGTGAAGGTGCTGGACTATCTGGAGGGCGACGAGGCGGGCATCAAGTCCGCGTCCATTCTGGTGGAGGGGCACAACGCCTACGGTTTTTTGCGCAGCGAAAACGGCGTGCACCGCCTGGTGCGTGTTTCGCCCTTCGATGCCTCCGGGCGCCGCCATACCAGCTTTGCCTCGCTGGAGGTCATGCCGGAGCTGGACGACGCCATCACTGTGGAGATCAAGCCGGAGGACATCAAAATGGAGGTGTTCCGCTCCTCCGGCGCGGGCGGACAGCACATCAACAAGACAAGCAGCGCCGTGCGTCTCATCCATATTCCTACGGGCATCGTGGTGAGCTGCCAGAACGAGCGCAGCCAGTTCCAGAACCGCGACATGTGTATGAAGATGCTGGCCGCGAAGCTGTATCAGATCAAAGAGCGCGAGCATCTGGACAAAATCAGTGATATCAAAGGCGTGCAGAACGCCATCGCTTGGGGCAGCCAGATCCGCAGCTATGTATTCATGCCCTATACGCTGGTCAAGGATCACCGCACAGGCTTTGAAAACGGCAACGTCAACGGCGTGATGGACGGAGATCTGGACGGCTTCATCAACGCATATCTGAAAATGTCCAGCAAGGGCGAGCTGTAAGCGCGCCGCGGCTGAAAAACAGCAGTATTCATAGATGTGGATAGAGAAAAGCGCCCTGTTTTCCAAGTGAGGAAAACAGGGCGCTTTTGAAAGCTGTTTTTTGCCGCCGCCTTATGCGGCCGTGAATGGGCAATGGGAGGAAGCGTCAGGAAGGGAGCTGTGCACCGCACTGCGTACAGAATTTTGCCTGCACACTGTACGGCGCGCCGCAGAACTGGCAATACCGGATTGCCGGCGGCTGAGGGTCGGGTTGAGCCGTGGAGGGCGGCACTGCGTCAGGTGCGAAAACAGGCCGCGGCGTGGGGGTGGGCACGGGCTGCGCAATGGGCTGGGCCGTAGGCTGCTGGGCAGCTGCCGGGTATGGTGTATAAGATGTGGCGGCCGCCGCGGAAAATGCGGTTTGGTATGCTTTGCGGATGGAAGACAGCATGGCCGAAACCTCCGGAACGGAGACGCGAGACGGATCAAGCGCGCGCACGACCTCACAAGCGATGGCGTCCAGCGGCGGCTCCATTTCGCGCCGGAGGAACGCGGCGTGATACAAATCATACTGACGCAGCGCATTGGAATAAATCGTTTCGCTGTGCCCGAGAAATACGGGAATACGTTCCAATACCAACGGATATGCGTTCATTAAATTGGCGCTTTCCGGTAAACCGCATACATAAGCGGCGGCGGGGTAAAGGATAACCGCCTGAACGTGTTGAGCGGGCATATAGGCAAAGCTGCTTGCGGCGTGCGCCCCGCTGACGGCGTCCAGCAAAAAAAGGACCTTTTGCTCGTATGCGGCAAGAAACTGCTGGTTTTCGTTATCGTTCCAGATGAAATAGTACTTCAAGCGGGCGGATTTACTAAAGTAGACGCACCATGCGGTGAAAACCAATGCCCAGCTGATGAGCTGTACAAATGTGAGGGGAACATCCGCGCCGGGAAGAAAGAACATTCGAAAATACAAGAAAATATTGACAGCGCCGATTGCATAGTAAAAATAGCAGAATTCCCGCCGCCGTGTTCCCAAAAATATAAGCATAAGAACTTGCAGCACAATAACCAGCAAGGTGAAGAAAACCCATAGAGATGCGCCCGAACGGAGGAACGAGAGGGTCGAGTTGAGGTTGCTGAACATACCCAAAACCTGCGTGACGATAAAAAATATCATCCAGCCGCTTAATTTTCTGTATTCCAACGGTACGGTATCGTAATATTGCGTTTGATTCTGCACACGTTCCACCCCGTTTTTTCGGCCGCAGTACTGCGCGGGCAAGAATGCGGCACAATTTATGAATTAACTGTATAATAAAGCACGAATTTTGTCAATCCAACGGGTGATCAAACACTGCGCCTTTCTGCGTACAGGCGGAACAATAAAATATAGCAGCCGCGCTGCTGTTTTCTATGCACATCCGGGCACTTTGTACCCAGATGCTTGAGGTCTTAAGACCGTGGGCCGGGACGGTCCACCCAGCCGCTTCTTATAGCTTTGCTGTGCAAAGTTATAAAAAAACACGGCCGCCTCTGTTCCCAGGGCGGCCGTGTCCGTTTTTCAGATATGACGGATCTTTTTGTTGTACAGGCTGCGGTAGAATACCACTGCCAGCGTTACGGAGGCGACCTCCGCAATGAGGAAGCTGAACCACACGGCGTCCAGCCCGCCGAGCTTGGCAAGCACAAAAGCGCAGGGCAAAAGCAGCAGCAGCTGGCGCACCGCGCTCATGACCAGGCTGAGCATGCCGTCGCCCAGTGCCTGGAATACACTGGAAAACACGATGGCCACGCCCGCGAAGCAAAAGCTGACGGAGATGATGCGCAGGGCGGGAATGCCGATGGAGAGCATCGTGTCCGATGCGCTGAACAGGCTCAGCAGCGGGCCGGGCGCCACCTGGAAGATCACTGTGCCCAGCGCCATGATGGCGGTCGTCATCAGCAGCGAGAGCCGCGTAGCCTGCTGAATGCGCTGGCTGCTGCGCGCGCCATAGTTGTAGCCCACGATGGGCACCAACGCGTTGGTGACGCCGAACACGGGCATGAACACAAAGCTCTGCAGCTTGAAATACACGCCGAACACGGAAACAGCCGTCTCGGTGAAAGCGATGAGGATTTTGTTCATGCCGAAAGTCATCACGCTGCCGATGCTCTGCATGATGATGGAGGGCAGGCCCACCTGATAGATGCCCTTGATGGAGTGCCAGTCCGGCCGGAAGCGGCGGAAGTTGAGACGCACCTCATGGTTTTTCACATGGTTGATGCCGATGCCTACGGCCATGCCGCAGAACTGGCCGATGACCGTGGCCCAGGCCGCGCCTGCCACCCCCATGGCCGGCAGGCCCAGCCAGCCGAAAATAAAGACAGGGTCCAGGATGATGTTCACCACGGCGCCCGTCATCTGGCTGATCATCTGGTATACCGTCTTGCCCGTTACCTGCAGCACACGCTCCATGGTCACGGACATGAACAGCCCGAGGGAGAACACGGTAACGATCCACATGTAGTCCGTGCCGCCCGCGAGGATCTCGGCGTTCTGTGTGAACGCTCCCATAAACAGGCCGCTGCACGCCGCGCCGAACACCGCAAAAACAGCCCAGCTCAGCACGGTGACGAAGATGCCGTTTTCCGCCACTTTATTGGCGGCTTCAAAGTTTTTTTCACCCAAACGGCGGGACAAAAGCGCGTTGATGCCCACGGCGGTGCCCACGGACACCGCGATCATCAGGTTCTGCACCGGAAAGGCCAGGCTCACGCTGGTCAGTGCGTTTTCGCTCACCATCGAGACGAACACGCTGTCCACCACGTTGTACAGCGCCTGCACCAGCATGCTGAGCATGATGGGGAACGCCATGCTCGGCAGCAGCCTGTTGATGGGCTGCGTGCCCATGATATTCTCTCTTCTTTCTTCCATTTTTCACGATTCTCCTGTCTTTTTTACAATACCTTACTATTCTAACATACAATATAATAGAAGAAAACGGGGAACAATGCCGGAATGGCAGCGTTCCCCGTTGCAGTATGTGCGCTTTTTGTACAAAAATCCTGGTGAAATTTTTCACCAATATTCCGTCATTTGTCCATGAGCCGGATATCGGTGCCGCAGAAGCACAGTGTTTCGCAGCTGCCCAGCAGGCGGGAAACCACCTTTTCGGTATAACGGCGCTGCAGGTCGGCGTCGTTGACGATGTTGCTGGTGTAGATGGTGGGCAGGCGGCGGCACACGCGGGTATTGACAAGGCTGTACAGGCAGCTGTTTACATAAGGGGAAATATACTCCGTGCCGAGGTCGTCCAGAATAAGCAGCTCCGCGCTTTGCAGCGTGGCCATGGTGTCGCCCTCGCCGGAGGCGAAGCGCTCGCGTTCGATGGCGTCAAACGCGTTCTGCGCGCTGACATACACCACGTCGCAGCCCTTTTGCAGCACGGTATTGGCGATGGAGAGGGCAAGATGTGTTTTCCCAAGCCCCGCGCTGCCGAACAGGTACAGGCTGGTACTCTCCCGCGGGGAGAAATGCGCCGCATAATATTTGCAGTATTCCAGTACCTGGGCCATATGCTGCCGGGCCGTGAGGCCAAGCTCCGGCACCAGTGTATCCGGATATTTTTCCAGCGCGAACGTCTCGAAGGAGCACAGCGAGAGCGGGGAAGAGGCGTTCACCTGCTGCTGGCGCAGCTGCCGCACCAGCGCGTGCACGCATTCGCACACCTCGCCGCCGTCGCGCCCGGTGTCCTGACAGATGGGACAGGTATACGCGGGGACAAGGCGCGCGGCAATATCCGGGTGAGCGGCCAGCAGCGCGTCCCGCTCCCTGTCGAACTGTGCGGCGCGGGCCAGCGCCGCGTCCACGGCCGTCCGCTCCGCGCCCATGGCTGCCAGACGCGCGGCCTCGATGCCGGCTGAGGTGCGTCCGTTTTCCAGCGCGGCCAGACCGGGCACTGTCTGCGCGGCTTGAGCGGCCGCGGCGCGGGCAGCTGTAACAGCACGCTGCCGGCGGCCCGCTACGATGCTCTGCGCCCGGCGGTAAAGCTCATCCCTGTTCATTGTGTTTTCCCTTCCTGCGGCATGCCCGGCACACGCGGTGCGCGCCGCAGCCCGCCGCCCAGAATATTGTGTTTCACGGCGGGCGCGGCGGCCTGCACGTTGCTCGAGCCCATGGCGCTTTCGGCCATTACGTCGCGCACGGTTTTGTAGCCCTTGGTGTACCATGCGCGCAGGATGCCGTTGACATATTTTACGCTTTTTTTCTCGCCCGCGTAGGCGGCAGCCTCGGCGATCATGTCCGGACCGTAACCGTAGCTTTCGTACCAGTCCGCGATGGCACGGCTGTCGGCTTTGGTGAACTTGGCGTCGGCAAGGCCCAGCAGCTTTGCGGTTTCTTTTTCGTGGGCCGCGCGTTGGTCCAGCAGACGCAGATAGCGCTCGGCGGCTTCGCCGGAATCGATACCCTCCCGCTGCCAGCCCAGCAGCGCACGCTCGATGTACCGGGCGCTGCGCTTGCCCAGCGCGGCAAAATGGGCCACGCCCAGCAGGATCATATCCACAGGCATGCCGTCGGAAAGGTACATCGAGACGAGAATGTTGGTGTCCGCCTGCGTAATGACGCCGCCCATCAGCGCCTGGCATTCCTGCACCAATCCCGCAATGGCGGGGTCGCCCTGTGCCGCGCTGGCAACCTCAGGCGTGGTCAGGTGTGCGCGGGGCGCGGGCGCGGCGTCAATGCCGCTGCGGGCCTGCGGTTCGCCGCAGCTCTCCAAAAGGCCGGCGCCTTTCCAGTAAACAAGCGCCGTCTGCGCCCGCTCCGGGCTTTTCAGACGCAGCGCCGCGGCAATGCGCGCGGGGTCGGTTTCGCCTGTCGCCACGACAAACAGCGCCACGCGCAGCCAGTCGTCCTCCAGCTCCGGCAGCTTGGCGATCACCAGCTGCGGCACGGCCACGCTGTCCCCTTTGTTTTCCACAAGACGGTATGCCATCGTTTGGTTTCTTCCCTTCAAAAATCGCTGACATCCGCGCCATTTCAAACGCAAAGAGGGTGCTGCCGGCTTTGTGCGCAGATATCGGCTTTTATTGTAGCATATTTTTGCCCGGTTTGCTACAATAAAAGCAGCGCAGACGTTCCGGACGGAACAGCCGGACCTGCCCGGCTGCCCGAAAAAGAACGCCGCCGCCCCGGCCGCGCAAAGAGCTGCGGCCGCGATTGCGGGGAAGACGGGCGTTCCGTGGTAAAAAACGCCGCCGCCCCGGCTGCGCAGAGAGATTCAGCCGCAGCTGCCGGTAAAACGGGCTTCCCATTGTTAAAAAGGAGGGCGCTTATGGATGTGCCGACCATCCCGGCCAGGAGAATTGTCATCAAAAACAAAAGCACCGCCTGGTTCGGCACCCGGTATACGATGAATATTTACAGGGGCTGCAGCCACGGCTGTATTTACTGCGACAGCCGCAGCGAGTGTTACGGCGTGCAGGATTTTGATACCGTGCGCGTAAAATCGGACGCGCTGGCCGTCATACGGAACGACCTTCGCTCCAAGACGCAGAGCGGCGTGGTGGCCACAGGCTCCATGAGCGACCCTTACAATCCGTTTGAAAAGGAGCTGCAGCTGACGCGCCACGCGCTGGAGCTGTTGGATGCTTACGGCTTCGGCGCGGCCGTCGCCACAAAAGGGACGCTCATCACCCGGGATGCGGATATCCTGCGGGAGATCGCGTCTCATTCGCCGGTGCTGTGCAAGATAACGGTGACGACCTGCGACGATGCGCTGGCCGCGAAGCTGGAGCCGCGCGCGCCTTCGTCCTCGGCGCGGTTGGCGGCTGTGGAGAAGCTGGCGGGGCAGGGCATTTTTACAGGCGTTCTGCTGATGCCCGTCCTACCTTTCCTGGAGGATACGCCGGACGGGGTGCGCAGGCTGGTGCGGGCGGCGTACAACGCAGGGGCGCGCTTTGTATATCCGGCCTTCGGTGTGACGCTGCGCCAGAACCAGCGGGCCTATTTTCTGGACAGGCTGGACGAGCTGTTCCCCGGCGCAGGGCTGCGGGCGCGGTATGTGCGGCAGTTCGGCACACAGTATGAATGCCGCAGCCCGCGGGCGCGGGAGCTGTGGCAGGCGTTTACGGGAGAATGCCGCGCAACGGGCCTTCTGTATGGCATGCAGGATATTGTGGCAGCGTATCGGCAGGGCTACGGCAGCGGACAACTCAGCTTTTTGTAGCGGAGCGGCAGCCTGGACTTCGGGCAGCGTGCCCGCAGAGCTTTTTCAGCCGGGCTTTTGCGGCGGCCGCGGGATATGGTAAAATAACCGCAGGTCGTTTTTAGGCTATCCAAAAGCTTTGAGCGGTGAAAGGCCTTGCAAATACTATAAGTTTGTGCCCCTCAAGGTGCTTTAAATAAGAACAATTTTTGACACTTTGGCGCCCAGATGGCGCTCGAATTTCCCATAGAGAAATAAAACGATACGGACAAATATAAGGGAGAACCATCCATATAAATGGAAAAAGGAGAGGGGAACTTGTATATGTATGGTCTGACCCGATCGAACAAATTAACGAACATGAAGTTGTAAAGGATCGATGTATTATGAAACATAAAGTGAAAGTAACGGTAATAGATAAAAAGCTATATCCAGAATTGCAGCAACAGTATTGCGCGGACCCTGATTCGGGTTCTTGCCCTTGCTATAATATTGGCGATGAATTTGTTTTTTATCGTAATGATGAAAGAGATGATTTCTGGCATATGGGGTTGAATACCTTAACGAAAACAACGTCGGATCCTGATACAGTGGCCGGCGGACCCAAAATGCCACATTGTTCAGAAGCCTGGGATGCAATTTCAAGATACATCTACACAGGGCTGCAGGGTGGCTCGATTATGAAAGGTTGGATGAAAGAAGAGAATACAATGATAGCTTGTTGCTCAGATGGAACAAGGCCTGTAATATTTAAGATTGAGAGAATTGACGAAAAATAAGTACAATTCCAAACAGTACTTATGTGTATTGTCTTATTTGTGGTGCTAAAATGGTGGCTCGAGCCTGCAAAACCAACTTATACGACGATATGAAAATACAGGCGTTTTTCTCGCTTCAATAAACATTTGCAGGAAGTTATAAGGCGATTTCCGTCTCTATAATCAATAAAAAATAGCCGAAGATTGTTTTTCAGATCCTGCGGGCCGTCCCCGGCCCGCGGCTATCAAGATAAGCTTTTTATTGCAGAGCAATAAAAAACAGCCCGCGCCTGTTTTTGGACTCTGCGGGCGGTCTAAACAGCGGCAGTGCCGCCGCTTTTATGTGCAGCCGGGCCGCTCGGAATTTTAAGAGCGTGATCCGGGGGGCCACAGGAGGGTTTCCCGGCTT
>OGZA01002264.1_pt1 | contig 12054 bp, 9 predicted proteins | sample 1576591 | NCBI WGS metagenome assembly OGZA01 (sample SAMEA3541565, study PRJEB24748) | human gut metagenome | biome: human gut; feature: human-associated habitat; material: faeces | place: China | collected 2012
CCACGCCGCCCTTTACCACCTCCAGCTTACAGCAGGAGGCCTCCCGCAAGCTGAACATGACGCCCCGCCGCACCATGGCCATCGCCCAGCAGCTCTATGAGGGCGTGGACATCACCGGCGAGGGCACCGTGGGTCTGATCACCTACATGCGTACCGACTCCCTGCGCATCTCCGACGAGGCGCAGGCGCAGGCCAAGGAGCTGATCCACTCCCGCTACGGCGCGGCCTATTACCCCGCCGCGCCCCGTGTCTACAAGACCAAGGCCGGCGCGCAGGACGCCCACGAAGCCATCCGCCCCTCCGACCCGTCCCTGACGCCGGAGCGGGTGAAGTCCGACCTGACGCAGGAGCAGTACCGGCTCTACCGCCTGATCTGGAGCCGCTTTCTGGCCAGCCAGATGGCCAACGCCGTCTACGACAGCATCTCCGTGGAGATCGCCGCCGGCGACCACACCCTGCGCTGCTCTGCCAGCAACCTGAAATTCGCCGGCTATACCGCCGTCTACGAGGAGAGCCGCGACGACGACAAGGAGGAGAAGGAATCTCCCCTCCCGCCGCTGACCGAGGGCGAGGAGGTCACGCCCACCGGCTTTGCGCCCCTCCAGCACTTCACCCAGCCGCCGGCGCGCTATACGGACGCCACCCTCATCCGCACCATGGAGGAAAACGGCATCGGCCGCCCCTCCACCTATGCGCCCACCGTCTCCACCATTCTCGACCGCGAGTATGTCATCAAGGAGGGCAAGTACCTGCGTCTCACGCCGCTGGGCGGCGTGGTCAACGACCTGATGTGCCAGCGCTTCCCGGACATCGTGGACGTGAAGTTCACCGCCCGCATGGAGCAGAAGCTGGACGACGTGGAGTCCGGTCAGGTGAAATGGAAGGATCTGATCCGCCAGTTCTACGTCCCCTTCCACGAGAATCTGGAAAGGGTGGAGAAGGACATGGAGGGCGTCTACCTCAAGGTGCCCGACGAGGTCACGGAGGAAAAATGCGACCTCTGCGGCCGCAACATGGTCATCAAATCCGGACGGTTCGGGCGGTTCCTGGCCTGCCCCGGCTATCCGGAGTGCAAATTCACCAAGCCGCTGGTGGTGGAGATGCCCGGCCGCTGCCCCAAGTGCGGCGGACGCATCCTGAAAAAGACCTCCCGCAACGGCTATACCTACTACGGTTGCGATAAATTCCCCGCCTGCGACTTCATGACCTGGGACGTGCCCGTGAAGGACGACTGCCCCGTCTGCGGCCACACCATGTTCAAAAAGGCCGGCAAGGGCTTCAACAAGCCCTTCTGCGCCAACCCGGAGTGCCCCAACTTCCTGCCGGAGGACAAGCGCGGCTACCGCCGCCGCAAGACCGAGGACGCGGCGGCAGCGCCTGCGGAGGGCGCATCCGCTCCCGCGGCGGAGCCGGCGGCAGAGGAAAAGAAGCCCGCCGCCAGGAAGCCTGCGGCGAAAAAGACTGCGGCGGCCAGGAAAACCACCACCAGGAAGGCGACTGCCGCGAAAACCACCGCAAAGAAAACCACCACCAAAAAGACCACGAAGAAGGCGGAGGAATAAATGGAACCTGTAACTGTGATCGGCGCGGGTCTGGCCGGCTCCGAGTGCGCCTGGCAGCTGGCGCAGCGGGGCATTCCCGTCACCCTGCGCGAGATGAAGCCGGAAAAGACCACGCCCGCCCATGTAACGCCCTATTTCGCGGAGCTGTGCTGCTCCAATTCCCTCCGGGGCGCCGGACTGGAAAACGCCGTGGGACTGCTGAAGGAGGAACTGCGCCGTCTGGACAGCCTGATCCTCCGCTGTGCCGACGCCACCGCCGTTCCCGCCGGCGGCGCTCTGGCCGTTGACCGGGAGGGCTTTGCCCGCATGGTCACGGAGTCCCTGCTGGCGCACCCCCTCGTCACCCTTGTGCCCGGCGAGGTCACCGCCATCCCCGACGGCACGGTGGTCATCGCCTCCGGCCCCCTGACCTCCGACCCGCTGGCGGACGCCATCGCCGAAAAGCTGGGCGGCGGTCACACCCTGAATTTCTTCGACGCCGCCGCCCCGCTGGTGTCCTACGACAGCGTGGACATGACCAGCGCCTACTTCGCCTCCCGCTACGACAAGGGCACCCCCGACTACATCAACTGCCCCCTGTCCAAGGAGGAATACCTGACCTTCTGGCAGGAACTGGTGAAGGCGGAGGAGGCCGAGGTACACGGCTTCGAGGACGCCAACGTGTTCGAAGGCTGCATGCCCGTGGAGGTCATGGCGCGCCGGGGCGAGGATACCCTCCGCTTTGGCCCCCTGAAGCCCCGCGGCCTGCCCGACCCCAAGACCGGTCGGGAGCCTTACGCCGTGGTTCAGCTGCGGCGGGACAACGCCGACGGCACCATCTACAATCTGGTGGGCTTCCAGACCCACCTGAAATGGGGCGAGCAGAAGCGCGTGTTCTCCCTGATCCCCGCCCTGCACGACGCCCAGTACCTGCGCTACGGCGTCATGCACCGCAACACCTATCTGGATTCGCCCCGGCTCCTTGACCGCTACTACCGGCTCAAGAGCGATCCCCGTATCGCCTTTGCCGGTCAGATGACCGGCGTGGAGGGCTATGTGGAGTCCTGCGCCAGCGGCTTTCTGGCGGGCGTGGAGCTGGCGCGCCGCCTGAAGGGGCAGACGCCCATCGACTTCCCGCAGGAGACGGCCATCGGCGCGCTGGGACTGTACATCAGCAACGAGACGGTGGCTGACTTCCAGCCCATGAACGTGAACTTCGGCATCATTCCGCCGCTGGATCACCGGGTCAAGGGCAAGCGCAACAAGAACGCCGAGCTGAGCCAGCGCTCTCTGGCCATTCTGGACACCGTGAAAGAGGAGGTGCTCTCTCTGTGAACATCATCATCGACGCCATGGGCGGCGACAACGCCCCTCTGGAGATCGTCAAGGGCGCGCTCAGCGCCCACGCCCGCTTCGGCTGCGACATCACCCTCACCGGCGACGAGACGGCCATCCGCGCCGCCGCCGCCCAGTGCGGCGCGGCGCAGCTGCCCGCCGGCGTTGCCATTCATCCCACCACCGAGACGGTGGACATGTGCGACGATCCCTCCACCGTGTTCCGCCGGAAGAAGGACACCTCCATGGGCGCGGCGCTGACGCTCCTGCGGGACGGCGCGGGCGATGCCGCCGTGTCTGCCGGCTCCACCGGCGCGCTGCTCACCGGCGCTACCCTCATCACCAAGCGCATCCATGGCATCCGCCGGGCGGCTATGGCGCCCGTCATCCCCACCACCACCGGCTCCGCCGTGCTCATCGACTGCGGCGCCAACGCCGAGTGTACCCCGGAGTACCTGCTTCAGTTCGCCTATCTGGGCAACTTCTACGCCCAGCGGGTGCTGAACGTGGCGCGTCCCCGGGTGGGACTGCTCAACATCGGCGCCGAGGACTCCAAGGGCACCGACCTCCAGAAGCAGACGCTGGCGCTCCTGCGGGAGGCCGACAGTCGGGGCGACCTGCATTTCATCGGCAATATCGAGGCCAAGGATGCCATCAAGGGCGGCTGCGATGTGATCGTGACCGATGGCTTTTCCGGCAACGTCATGCTCAAGACCATCGAGGGCGTGGGTTCCTTCGCCGGCAGCGCCCTGAAGACCATGTTCAAAAAGAACCTGCTGACGAAGCTCGCCGCCCTGCTGGTCATGCCCGGCCTGAACGCGTTCAAGGCGCGGCTCGACCCCAACAAGGTGGGCGGCACCGCCTTCATCGGCATCTCCCGGCCGGTCATCAAGGCCCATGGCGGCTCCAATGCCGAGGCCATCGAAAACGCCGTGGGACAGGCCATTCAGGTGGCGCAGAGCGGCATCACAGAGGCCATCGCGGAGCACATAGACAAAATGCAGCTTCCCACTGCATAATTTTCCCAAAAAGGTATTGACACTGCACGGGGATTGCCGTATTATTTTCGGAGAAAACAAGCAAAGAAGGAGGAATACCCGTACTATGGAGGAGATCTTCAAAACGATGCAGGATCTGATCGCCGAGCAGTTTGCTATCGACGCGGATGAGATCAGCATGGACAGCTCTTTCGTGGACGACCTGGGTGCCGATTCCGTGGATCTGGTGGAGCTGGTCATGGCGATGGAAGAAGAATTCGACATCGGCGAGATCGACGAAGAGGATCTGGCCGGTCTGAAGACCGTCGGCGACTGTGTCCGCTATCTCAACAGCAAGCTGGGCTGATTCAGTTATATACTCTATAACACAGAAAATACGACCCCGCGGGGTCGTATTTTTTCAGGAGGCACAACATGGAAATCTTGGAAAAAAAGCTGGGCTATACCTTCCGCGATCCGTCCCTGCTCCGCGCCGCCCTCTACCACAGCTCCTATGCCAACGAGCACCGCGCCGCCGGCATCCGCAGCAACGAGCGGCTGGAGTTTCTGGGCGACGCCGTGCTGGGCTTCGTCACCGCTGAATACCTGTACGCAAAGCACCCCGATCTGCCGGAGGGCGACCTGACCCGCCGCCGTGCCGCCCTCGTCTGCGAGGAGAGCCTCCACGAGGTGGCGCAGGCGCTGGATCTGGGCAGCTGCCTGCAATTGGGCAGGGGAGAGGAGCAGGGCGGCGGCCGCCATCGCCCCTCTATTCTGGCCGACGCCACGGAGTCCGTGTTCGCCGCCGTCTATCTGGATGGCGGCATGGACGCCGCCCGCGACCTGATCCACCGCGTCCTGCTGGACAAGGAGCGGGAGGAGCAGGTGGAGGAGCGCCGCCGGGACTACAAGACCGAGCTGCAGGAGCTGGTGCAGCGCAAGAGCGACCAGCTTCTCCGCTACGAGCTGACCGGCTCCTCCGGCCCCGACCACGCCAAGGAGTTCGCCTTCCGCGTCACCCTCAACGGCGCGGAGATCGGCACCGGCACCGGCCGCAGCAAGAAGGAGGCGGAGCAGTCCGCTGCCTGCGCCGCGCTGGAGCATTTGAAGAACGAGAAATGAGAAAAAGCAGACGGCATCGCCGCCTGCTTTTTCTTCAGCGCGTCGATAAACCCACGCCCCTGTCATTCCGAACCAGTGACCGATGTCACTGGTGTGGGAATCCGTAACCTTTTAGCTGGGAATCTGCGGAAAAGTGCAGGAATTATGCGTTTTGGAAACGGATTGCCACGCCAGTGTGCGCACTGGCTCGCAATGACAGGCTTTTTTGACAGACTGGAGAAAAAGCAGACGGCATCGCCGCCTGCTTTTTTCTTGCATCTCCGTGGGTTTTCCTCTAAAATCGTGTATAGTCCCATAGAGGAGGTGAAACGCCTTGGACGAAAAAGACCTGATCGACCGTCTCCGTCAGGGGGACGAGGAGGCGCTCCGGGCGCTTCTCCGCCGCCACACGCCGCTGCTGCGCTACGTCCTCAAGCCCCTGCTGCCGGACGAGCGGGACAGGGAGGAGTGTTTGGCGGACATATCCATGAAGCTGTGGCAGAATGCGTCATTCTATGACGAAAAGCGCGGCAGCTTCCGCACATGGCTGACGGTTCTGGCGCGGAACAGCGCCCTGAACCGTCTCCGCGCCCAACACCCGGAGGACGTCACCCTGCACGAGGGGCTGCCCCACGGCGACGGCAGCGCCGAGGATGCCCTGCTGCGCCGGGAGCGCCAGCAGCAGCTGGCCACCGCGCTGTCGCGTCTCCCCTCCGATGAGAGGGCGCTGTTCTACCGCAAATACTGGTACCGCCAGCCCACCGCCCAGATCGCCGCCGAGCTGGGTCTGTCGCCCCGCGCCGTGGAGGGCCGGCTCTACCGCATCCGACAGAAGCTGCGTCAGGAGCTGGGAGGTGATTTCTGTGGAGAATGAACGGAATTTTGAAAACATGCTCTTCGCGGACGCCTCCGCCCTGCCCCCCCCGCAGCAGGAAAAGGTGACCCCGTGGCACACCGCCATGCACTATATCCTGTGGGGACTGGGGCTGACCACCATCACGCTGCGTTTCCTGAACCTGGATGTGATCCTCACCGCCGTGGGCGCGGCGCTGCTGGTGCTGGGCTTCCGGATACTGCGGCGGGAGAACGCCCCCCTCCGCTGGGGCTTCCGGCTGGCGCTGGCGGCTCTGGCTGTGCGCAGCGCCTGCTATGTGCTGGCAGCGCTGCCGGTGGAGGCGGGCATGGCGCCGGCGTACACCGCTATGGCGCTCCAGCTGGCCGTGTACGTCTGCCTGTGGCGGGGCATGATCGGCGTATCCCGCAGCGCCGGCGCGGAGAAGCCCGCCGCCCCTGCCGCCGGTGCGCTGGTGATCTTCTATATCCTTCTCGCGGCGCTGGCCATTATTGGCACCCATACGCTGCTGGTGCTGCTCCTTCTGCTGGTGTATGTCCTGATCCTGCGGAATCTGGCCAAGCTCTTCCGCTCGCTGGCGGACACCGGCTATGCCGTCACCGCCGCCCCGGTGCGCGTTTCCAACGGGGTGCTGCTGTGGTCGTATCTGGGCGCGCTGCTGGCCGCCGTCCTGCTGTGCATGTTTCTGGGGCAGCGCTTCCCCGCGGCGCTGCACCTCCGTGATGACGCGCCGCAGGATGAACAGATCCGGCAGGAGCTGCTGCAAAAGGGCTTTCCCCGGAATGTTCTGGACGACCTCACCGCCGACGAGGTGGCGAAAATGGCGGGAGCCAGAGCGGTGTACCGGGAGACGGATAAGCTGTACAACGACACAGAATACCGCGAGATCACCCTGACCCACTATATCGCCGACCCCACCTATCCGCTGCAATTCGACCGTACCGTCACCACCAAAAACGACGATGGCACCCGCACCTATACCTACGTCTACCGGGCGTATGACACGCTGGAGCAGACCATGACCGGCGTGGCGGTGGAGCTGGCGGATGGACAGTATATCGTTATTCACCACCTGCGCTACGACACCCAGCCCGCCGCCCGCTACACCGAGGGCATGACCGTCTGGCCGGTGTGGAAGGTGGAGCAGGACTGGACGCGGGGTACTCTTTGCAGCGGGCGGCTGCTGTGTACCCGGCAGGGACAGGAGCAGACCGCCGCCCTGCACGGACTGGCCTATGACGACGGGCAGATCACGGACATATTCGGCACCAGAAGCGCGGACTCCTTCGTGGCGCAGTGGTCGCGTCCCTCCCGTGCCGAGGATGTGCGCGTGTATGTGCTGTATGACACCTTCCGCACCGGCGGAGCCGACGTGCTGACCAGCTACGGCAACTATATCTGCCAGACGCAGCCGGTCTATCCCTTTGACGGGCGGGTGCTCCAGTGGGGCTTCGGCCAGGAGCGCGCCCGCACGCGCCACATGTCCGCCATCCAGCTCTGGCTGGGCGAGAGCGGCGATTGACAATGCCGTCCCAAACAAAAAAGGAACCGCCCCGGCGGTTCCTTTTTTGTTTGCTCCCGATGGCGGTGTACGCCCGGCAGGGTGGGTGACAGCAGTGTCACAAATAAAAGGTGGCATTTTCTCCGCCGCTGTGGTATACTCTGGCTATATTGGAACAGTATTCCCCTTTGCCGGGAAGGTATAATAGGTCGTATCACAAGGGACGTGAGGTGCGTAATGACATATCTGAAGGCTTTTCTGCTGGGACTGGTACAGGGTGTGGCGGAGTTTCTGCCCATCTCCAGCTCCGGACATCTGGCGATCGCCCGGAACCTGCTGAACATGGAGGGCGCGGGCGACATCCCGGAATTTTTCGACGTGCTGCTGCATCTGGGCACGCTGATCGCCGTATTCATCGCCTATTGGAGCGACATCAAGGACATGGTGGTGGAGTTCTTCCGCGGCATCCGCGATTTGGCGCACCGCACCACGCCCACGCCGGTGCCTCCGGCGCGGCGGCTGATCCTGCTGATCATCATCGGCACGCTGCCGCTGTTCGCCGTGCTGCCCATCCGCAAGGCGGTGCAGGGGCTGGGCGACAACATGTATTTCGTGGGCGCGGCGCTGATCTTCACCGGCTTCCTGCTGTTCCTGTGCGACCGGGTGCGCAAGGGGCGCAAGACCGAGCGCAGCGCCGGCTGGATGGATGCCCTGCTGGTGGGCGTGGGACAGGCGGTGGCCACGCTGCCCGGCGTGTCCCGCTCCGGCATGACCATCACCGCCGGCTGCTTCGTGGGCTACGAGCGGAAGTTCGCCGTGCGGTTTTCCTTCCTGCTGAGCATCCCCGCCGTGCTGGGCGCCAATATCCTGTCCATCGGCGACGCGGTAAAGGCCGGCATCGTGGGCGCGGAGGTGCCCATGTATCTGGTGGGCGTGGTCACGGCGGCGGTGGTGGGCTACCTGTGCATCCGGCTGCTGAAATTCATCGCGGAAAAGGGGCGCTTCGGCGCGTTTGCGTACTATTGCTGGGCGGTGGGCGTGCTGACCCTCGTCCTGCAGGGCATCAAGTGAGGTAAACTATGGCATCGACACAAAAGAAAGGAAACGGACGCAAAAAAGCACCGGCGCCGCCTCCGCCTCCGGCGTACAACGCCGCCGCGCGGCTGGTGGGCGGCATCGTGTGCGCGCTGCTGGCGCTGTGCGTGCTGGTGAGCTATTTTAACGTGGACGCCCTGCTGCTGACGTGGATCGCCCGCGTGCTGCGGGGCACACTGGGCTGGGGCTATTACCTGACGGCGCCGGCGCTGGCGGCGGTGGCGGTGATCCAGCTGGGGCACAAGGGGCGGCCGGTGATCCTGCGCACGGTGTGCGTGGCGGTGCTGCCGCTGCTGATCGGTGTGCTGTGCCATCTGGCGCTGTGCCGCACCGCGTATGAATTCGGCGGCGGTCTGGCCGGGAAGCTGTGGGCGGACGGTCAGGCGCTGCGCTGCGGCGGCGTGGTGGCCGGCGGTCTGGCTGTGGGCTGCGAAACGCTGCTGAGCAAGGTGGTATCCATCATCGTGTTCGTGGTGCTGCTGCTGGCGGCGCTGCTGGGTGCGCTGCACATGACGCCGCAGGAGGCGGCGGAGCGCGTCCGCAGCTACGGCGAGAGCCTGCGCCGAGACGAGGACGACGACTTTGACGACCTGCCGGAGGATTTCACCCCGGCATCCGCCCCGGTATCGGAGAAAAAGCCGGCGGCGAAGCGGAAGAAGCGCCCCAGCATCGACATTCCTCTGGACGGGGAGAACGACGGCGCGGCCATCCCGCCCGCCAGCTCCTTCTTCCCCCGGCGCAGCGAGGATGTGCGCACGCCGGATCAGGTGCTGCGCCCGCCGGTAACGCCTCCCGCGCCCATCGGCGGCGAGGAGACGGCGGCTGCGCCGGAAGCACCTGCGCCGAAAAAGCCCCTCAGCGACAAGCAGAAAAAAGCCCAATTGCAGCAGGAGGTGGAGACGGCGGCGCAGGAGGTCAGCGACGCCATCGAGCAGGAGCTGGCGCAGGGCGAGGAGGCGTACCGCTACCCGCCCATCACCCTGCTGGAGGAGAACCGGGGCGGCAACTACACCGAGGTGGGCGCGGAGCTGCGGAACAACTCCAAGCGCCTGGCGGACACCCTGCGCTCCTTCGGCGTGGACGCCAAGGCCGGGGAGGTCATCCACGGCCCCAGCGTCACCCGCTACGAGTTCACGCTGGATCAGGGCGTGAAGCTCAGCAAGATCACCAACCTGCAGGACGACATCGCCCTGGCGCTGGGTGCCAGCGGCGTGCGCATCGCCCCGGTGCCCAACAAGATCTCCGCCGTGGGCATCGAGGTGCCCAACCGCACCGTCACCGCCGTGCGCATCCGGGATGTGATCGAGTCCCGCGAGTTCATCAACCACCCGTCGCCGGTGGCGTTCGCGGTGGGCAAGGACATCGGCGGCAACAACATCGTGGGCAACATCGCCAGGCTGCCCCATGTGCTCATCGCCGGCACCACCGGTTCCGGTAAGTCGGTGTGTACCAACTCGCTGATCGTCAGCATGCTCTACAAGTCCACGCCGGACGAGGTGCGGTTCATCATGGTGGATCCCAAAATGGTGGAGCTGGCGCCCTACAACGGCATCCCGCATCTGCTGATCCCGGTGGTCACCGACCCGAAAAAGGCCGCCGGTGCCCTGCAGTGGGCGGTGTTCGAGATGATGAAGCGCTACAAGATGTTCTCGGAAAAGGGCGTGAAGGATCTGGCGGGGTACAACGCCCTGTCGGAGACGGACGAGGACGTGAAGAAGCTGCCCACGGTGGTGGTGGTCATCGACGAGCTGGCCGACCTGATGCTGGTAGCCGCCAAGGAGGTGGAGGAATCCATCTGCCGGGTGGCGCAGATGGGACGTGCCGCCGGGATGCACCTGGTCATCGCCACCCAGCGCCCCTCGGCGGACGTGATCACCGGCCTGATGAAGGCCAACATCCCCAGCCGTATCGCTTTCGCCGTGGCCAGCTCCATGGAGTCCCGCATCATTCTGGACACCACCGGCGCGGAAAAGCTGGTGGGCAAGGGCGACATGCTGTACTTCCCGCTGGGCGATGCCAAGCCCACCCGCGTGCAGGGCTGCTTCATCACGCCGGAGGAGATCGACCGGGTGGTGAAGTTCGTCAAGGACGAGGCGGGCGAGGCACACTACGACCAGGACGTGATCGAGAAGATCCAGCAAGCGGTGGACGCCAAGTCCGACAAGGGCGCCAAGGGCGGCACAGCCGATGCACCCGCCGATGGCGAGGACGGCGACGAGCTGCTGCCCGCCGCCGTGGAGGTGGTGCTGGAGACGGGACAGGCCTCCGTGTCCATGCTCCAGCGGCGGTTAAAGCTGGGCTATTCCCGCGCCGCGCGTCTGGTGGATCAGATGGAGGAGCGGGGCTATGTGGGCCCCTTCGAGGGCAGCAAGCCCCGGCAGCTGCTCATCACCCGCGAGAAGTGGCAGGAGCTGCAAATGGCCAAGGGCGCATCTCCGGCGGAGCCGGACAAGCCCGCCGACCGCTACGGCAGCATCAACGACGTATTCGAAAGCCACGACGCACTTGAATAATAAATATCCCCCGGCCGAAGGCCGGGGGATATTTTCTTGCTTACACCGTGCCGGTGACGGTGAGCACAGCGGTGCCGGGGGTAACGCTGTACGCGCCGGTGGCGGCGTCCTGGGTGAAGGTGGCGGCGGGTACGGTGATGACGCCGGGCACCGTGGCGAACACGCCGGTGGCGGCATCATAGGTGTACTGCGCCGGGGTGGTCAGCGCCGTGCCGTTGAGGGTCACGGTCAGACCGCTGAGCCGGGGATCGAAGGTGTCGGTGACAACAGCGCCGGCTGCGGCGTCCGCCGCCGTGTTGCCGGTGTTCTGCATGGCGAAGGTGTAGGTCAGCTGCCCGTTCTCCGTCACGGTGGTGGGGGAGAGGGACTTGCTGATGGACAGCCGCGGCGCGGCGGTGGGCGACACCGTCTCCGTGGCCGTTACCGGGTTCACCAGTCCTGCGCCGGTGACCGTCGCCGTGTTGGTGACAAGCCCCTCGGCGCTGCGCGGAGCGGCGGCGGTGGGCGCGGCCTCATACGCGATCACCGCATTGCCGCCGGCGGGCACGGTGATGCCGGTAAAGACAAGAGGAGGACCGGCGGTAACGGTGGGCGCGGTCTGCAAAACGCCGTTCTGGTAGTAGCGCACGGAGCCGGCGGTGTAGCTGAGAGGATAGACGGTGGCACCGTTGAAGGTGTAGCCGCCCAGATCGTCAGTGACGGTCAGCCCCGTCAGCGGGGCGGCGCCGCTGTTGACCAGCGAGATAACGTAGGTGACGCGGCCGTCCGGGTCGTAGGTGGGGACGACGGCGGTCTTGGCGGCGGTGAGCGTCTCTACCAGCTCACCCACCGTCACGTTGGATGTGGTGGTCTGACCGTTGTAGGTCAGGGTCGCTTGGTTGGTAAAAGTTGCCATGGTGCGGCCTCCTGTGTTCAGATTGCGGGCATGACCCGCAGTCCAGTCTATGCCGCGTCCGGCAGGGGTGTCACACGAGAATATACTATATTTAGAGTGGAATCTTGCATAAAAGCGGAGTATCGCCCGTTTTTGTCGAAACGTGTCGAAAAATGTCGAACGAAAGTGGAATGGTTCGACAAAATATAGTTGCATTTTCCGGGGAAAAGTGTTATTTTTGATAACGGTGTAGCGATTCGTGGT
>OGZA01002270.1_pt1 | contig 12043 bp, 10 predicted proteins | sample 1576591 | NCBI WGS metagenome assembly OGZA01 (sample SAMEA3541565, study PRJEB24748) | human gut metagenome | biome: human gut; feature: human-associated habitat; material: faeces | place: China | collected 2012
CGGACAAGTTCCAGTACTGGCTGCTGGAAAACTTCGACCATCAGGGGGACACCGTCATGTTCGCCCCCGGTGCACCCTTCTACGAGACCCCCGGCAAGGGCATCAACGAAGTGCGTATCGCTTACGTTCTCAAGCAGGAAGATCTGGAGCGGGCAATGGATGTGCTGGCGATTGGCATTTCCGAATACCAGCGCAAGGTCATGAAAATCCCCCCCGCCCCTGTGGGTTAATTGGATATTCCGATGCCGGACAAGCACAAGCTGCCTGTCCGGCATTTTTTCGCCCCAAAACCCTACGGCATCACATCCGCGCTTCGACTGCTTGTTCTCCCGGGAAACGGTATACTGTAGCCAAACCGGGAAAGGGGAGAAGCGAAATGCTAAAACGGCTTGTATTTGCATTATTGGCGGTCGGACTGCTGCTGGGAGGTGCCGTCCCGGCTTATGCCGCCCAGACGGGTTCCATCCGGGTGGTTCCGGAGACGAAGCCGCCCGCCGACAGCGCCGTGACGCTGTACCATGCGGGCGTCGAGGCGGACGGCGGCTACTGGCTGGATGATGTTTACGGCGGGGGACTGGTAAGATGGGGAGACCTGCCGTCTCTGACGCTGGCGTCGTGGCTGGCGGAGCATGAGGCAGCGGAGGGGACAACGGTTCCCTTTGACGCGGAGGGCAGTGCCACGTTTTCCAACCTGTCGCCGGGGCTGTATCTCATCAAACAGACCGGGATTTCAGCCGGGAATGACGCGATACCGCCCTTCGTGATCGAGCTGCCCTACGAGGATATCTGGGAGATCACCGTTCGACCACAGTCGATGACTGGTGCTCAGGAGCCGCCCCCCACGGGACAGGAGCCGACGCCAATCATTGCCGCGCTGGTGCTGGTGGTTTCAGGAATGGGCCTGCTGGGAGTGGCTGCCCACACGAAGCGGAAGCGCGTTGCGGGCTGACAAGTGCTTCCACCCTCTCGCAGCTGCGCATCTTTTGGGAATTTTTTCTTGTATGGAGGGCACAAATGTGGTACACTTATGCCATCCGATAGAGAGGTGGAATGCGTGTGAAAAAGGTTTTTCTCGGTCTCACGGCGGCCACGATTTTGTACGCCATCTACAACGTCATCATCGACATAAGAGATGGCGTGTTTGACGGCCTCACCATTGTGGGGCTGCTGTTCCTGCTGCTGGTTGCGGGGGTGTTTGGCTTCCTCGCTTGGCTGTTTGACGGCAAATCCCCGGTGAAACGGACGGCAGAACAGGCAAAAAACGTCGTGAAGCAGGAGCAGGAAAAGTTTGACGCTTATGTGAGCTATTCGCCTGCCATCAAGCGGCGGATATGGAAGTTCCGGATCATTGGTCTGGTTCTGGTCGCGCTGGCGGTGTGGCTCTGTATTGCCGGGAACTGGGATACCATCCCGGTGTCCATTGCAACCGTAATTCTGATTATCGGCATTGCGGTGTTCAACATGGGTTCTCCGGCGGACTACAACGCCATGACGGACGGCGGAGCCATGATCGCCATGGATGTCCCCCGAAAGATCGAGGAGTTTTACCGCGCGTTTCAGAACGAAAAAACGCCCCTCGGTTCTGCGTATCTGGGAAAATTCTCCACAAGTCCCTATACCAGCCTGATTTTCGGGCCGAATGTCCGGGGAGAGTTCCTGTACTTTTACCTGAATCGCGACGGGATGATCGGCTTCGTGGGTTATTCCATGCTGGACTCTACCATTTCGGAGCGACTGACGGAACCTCGTTTTCCGGCGGAAGCGGACGCGGGGGAAGACCTTGCGGGGCATCTGGTCTATCATTCGGACGTCTTTCTGATGCGGGAATGGCTTCAGAAGAGCCTTGAACATTTCGTGAAAACCGGCACGATTCTGCCCTTCCGGGAGATCTCTCCCTCTCAGATTTACACCTTCAGCGAGGATTTCAAGCTGACGGGGCAGCATTTCACCGTTCAGGATACGGACGGAAACACCCTCTACACCGTGGACGGCACAGCGCCGCTGGTGAAGCTGCGGGTGCTGGATAACTATGACCGTGAGGTTTTCACCATGACCAAGCAGTTGGGGCACGCGCTGGCTACATACAAGTTCTATCAGGACGGTGAACTTTACGGCACGCTGGAAAAGCAGTTTGATCTGGTGCGGGACCGCTTCACCATGGAGGTGACGGAAGGAACACTGGAGCTGCGGGAGTACAGCGGCACCGTCGGTCACAACTACAAGGTCACGCTCAACGGCGAGATTCTGGGCGCCATCATGGACGACATGGACCTGACCGTCGAAAACGCGGTGTTCGACAACGCCTATCTGATCGTCTACCGGCCTGACAAGCTGCCGCTGCTGGTGTGCATGGCCGTGATGGCCGCCCGGGAGCTGGCGAGAGACAAAGAGGGCGCTGTTACAAACCAGATGTAGGAGGAAAAAAGAGAGATGAAAAAGGGAATTGCACTGATCGCGGCGCTTGTCCTCAGCGTTTTGCTGCTGGGATGTGAGGAAGCGGTGACCTATGCCACCGCCGACGACGCCAAGGCGGCGCTGAATGGACAGGGCGTTATCACCATCGACGGTGATTTTTCGGAACCCAATCAGGCCAGCGACATCCGCGTGAACAACGGTTTTGCCGGATTTATGCGGGAGACGGGGCTTATCAACGGTAAATGGACGATTTCTGCGAACTACGAGGAGTGGTTTTACGCCAAGTACGTCACGGACGAGCCGGTGAATCACCAGGAGGGCATCAATTCCGGCTCCACGCTGGGCTTTTATGACATGGACGGCAACTGCCTTGGCTATGCCCAGGAGCGGGTGGACGCGAACTGGGACAACGCCTATATCGTCTATTTCCTCGACCCGGATTTTACACCCACCGGGCTGTACGCTTCGGAGGACTGCAAGACGCTGTGGGACGACAGCGAAACCGTGCTGGCCGAGGGCGATATCGATTGGAGCTATTCCAGCGATATGTGTACCATCACCATCACCCCCACCGGCGGCAAGGATGTTCCCATCTTTGCGAAAATTGCCATGTATGTCAAATTGTACTATGAAGCGAACATGCTGAAAATGTGATTCCATGACAAATGCCCCCAATATGCACAGTAAGCGTGCATATTGGGGGCATTGTGATATTTTCCTAGACGCGGGTGAACTCGTAATTTTCGAATTTCAGCTGATCGCCTACATCCACGCCAAAGGGCAGCAGTGCGATGGCGACCTCGGAGACAACGCCGGTATCATCGTACCTGACGTAAGCGTAATCGCCGCGAATGTCCGTGACGGTACAGAGCATAGTGACCGACCTCCTTAGCGGATGAAGTGGGTGGGGGAGACGGGGTCAAGCTCCGGAAGACCGAATTTCTCCTTGCCAAGGGCGATGGACTTCATCAGAAAAGTCATGTTCTTAGCCAGATTCCGGACGGTGGCGATGCCCTCCAAGTCCTGCGCCGCTTCGCCGGGGGCGCGGCCGTGGACACTGTTCCAGTAATGGCTGGACGCGACGGGCATTCCGCTGATGGTGAAATACTTGTTCAGCTCGTCAAACGTCGCAGAGCAGCCGCCCCGGCGGGCAACCACCACGGACGCGCCGACCTTCATCCGCTTGTCAAAGCCGGTGCTGTAGAACAGCCGATCCAGAAACGCCACCAGCGTAGCATTTGCGGAAGCATAATAGACCGGGCTGGCGGCCACCAGACCATCGGCCTGACGAAACGCTTCCGTCGCCTGATTGACCGCGTCGTCAAAAATGCACTTGCCGGTCTTCCGGCAGCTTCCGCAGGCGATGCAGCCACGGATGGGCTGATTGCCCACATGGAAAATTTCCGTTTCGACGCCCTCGGCAGCAAAGACCTCCGCCATCTGGGAAAGGGCATAAGCCGTATTTCCGTTTGCTTTGGGGCTTCCGTTGAGCAGCAGTACCTTCATATCATTCCTCCAGAAAAGTTTGGAAAACCCGCCCCCGTTACCGGGGACGGGCTTTTTTGTCAGTGCAGGATCGGAAGTACGGGAGATTAGTCCTTGTACATCTCGACCAGCTTGTTCAGGTGCTCCCAGCGCTCCTTGGCGGCAGCCTCGTTCTTGGCGAACAGATCGGTTGCACGCTCGGGGAACTCGCGGGTCAGACGGCTGTAACGAGCCTCGTTCATCAGGAACTCCTGATAGCCGTCCTTCGGAGCCTTGCTGTCCAGCTGGAACTTGCCGGTCTCCTTGGAAGGATCGAAGCGGAACAGGTTCCAGTAGCCGCACTCAACGGCCTTCTTCATCTCGGCCTGGCAGTTGGTCATGCCGCCCTTGATGGAGTGCATCTCACAGGGAGCGTAGCCGATGATGAGGGACGGGCCATGGTAAGCCTCGGCTTCGGTGATGGCCTTGATGGTCTGAGCGGGGTTGGCGCCCATAGCGACCTGAGCGACGTAAACGTAGCCGTAGCTCATCGCAATCTCAGACAGGGACTTCTTCTTGGTCTCCTTACCGGCAGCCGCGAACTGAGCGACCTGGCCGATGTTGGAAGCCTTGGAGGCCTGTCCGCCGGTGTTGGAGTAAACCTCGGTATCGAAGACGAAGACGTTGACGTCTTTGTTCTGTGCCAGCACATGGTCAACACCGCCGAAGCCGATGTCGTATGCCCAGCCGTCGCCGCCGAAGATCCACACGGACTTCTTGGACAGATATTCCTTCTTGGACAGGATGTCCTTCACGGTGTCGCAGCAGACCTTGGCTTCCAGATTCTCGATCAGAGCCTTGGTAGCAGCCTTGTTGGCCTCGCCGTCGTTGTAGGTGTCCAGCCAAGCCTGGCAAGCGGCCTTGCGCTCGTCGCAGGTGGTCTTCTCCATGACTTCCTTGACCTTGTTAGCCAGAGACTCACGGATGACGGCCTGTGCGGTGTACATACCCAGACCATGCTCGGCGTTGTCCTCGAACAGGGAGTTCGCCCATGCGGGACCACGGCCTTCAGCGGTCACGGTGTAGGGAGAGGTAGCGGCGGGACCGCCCCAGATGGAGGAGCAGCCGGTGGCGTTGGAAATGTACATCCGATCGCCGAACAGCTGGGTCACCAGACGGGCGTAGCTGGTCTCGGCGCAGCCGGCGCAGGAGCCGGAGAACTCCAGCAGAGGCTTGCGGAACTGAGAACCCTTGACGGTGTTGTCCTGCATGTCCTTCTTCTCGCTGACCTTGGAGACCATGTAGTTGAAGACTTCCTGCTCAGGCAGCTCGTTCTCTTGAGGAACCATGGTGATGGCCTTGGTGGGGCAGACGCCGACGCAGACGCCGCAGCCCATGCAGTCCAGAGGAGACACGGCCATGATGTACTTGTAGACGCCCTTGCCCTTGCCGGCCTTGACATCCACCAGACGGGCGTTCGCGGGAGCGGCAGCGGCCTCTTCAGCGGTCAGCGCGTAGGGACGGATGGTGGCATGGGGGCAGACATAGGCACAGTTGTTGCACTGGATGCACTTGGTCTCGTCCCAGTGAGGAACGGTAACGGCAACGCCGCGCTTCTCATAAGCGGAAGCACCCAGGGGGAACTGGCCGTCGGGCAGATCGGCGAAGGCGGAAACGGGCAGGCTGTAGCCGTCCATTCTGCCGATGGGGTTCAGGATGGTCTTGACGACCTTGACGGTGTCGGGACGGCCTTCCAGAACGGTTTCGGGCTTGTTGTCCTCAGCGGTAGCCCAGGAAGCGGGAACATCGACCTTGTGGTAAGCGGTAGCGCCCACATCGATGGCGTTCCAGTTCTTCTCGACGACGTCGCGGCCCTTCTTCAGGTAGGAGTGCTCGGCAGCGTCCTTCATGTACTTGATGGCATCCTCAGCGGGCATGACCTTCGCCAGAGAGAAGAAAGCGGACTGCAGGATGGTGTTGGTACGCTTGCCCATGCCGACCTTGATGGCCAGATCGATAGCGTCGATGGTGTACAGCTGAATGTTGTTGTTGGCGATGTAGCGCTTGGAAGCGGCATCCAGATGATGCTCCAGCTCCTCCAGATTCCACTGGCAGTTGATCAGGAACACGCCGCCGGGCTTGACGTCCTGAACGATCTTGAAGCCCTTGGTGATGTAGGAGGGGTTGTGGCAGGCAACGAAGTCAGCCTTGTTGATGTAGTAGGGGGACTTGATGGCCTTGTCGCCGAAACGCAGGTGGGAAACGGTGACGCCGCCGGTCTTCTTGGAGTCGTACTGGAAGTAAGCCTGTACGTACTTGTCGGTGTGGTCGCCGATGATCTTGATGGAGTTCTTGTTGGCGCCGACGGTGCCGTCGCCGCCCAGACCCCAGAACTTGCACTCGATGGTGCCTTCCGCGGCGGTGTTGGGGGAGACCTTCTCGTCCAGAGACAGGTGGGTCACATCGTCCACGATGCCGATGGTGAACTCGTTCTTGGGGGCGTCCTTAGCCAGCTCTTCGTAGACGGCAAAGACGGAAGCGGGGTGAGTATCCTTGGAACCCAGACCGTAACGGCCGCCGATGACGGTGACGTCGTTCCGGCCGGCCTTGGCCAGAGCCATGACCACATCCTGATACAGAGGCTCGCCCTGAGAGCCGGGCTCCTTGGTGCGGTCCAGAACAGCAATCTTCTTGGCGGTGGCGGGGATGGCCTCCAGCAGCTTCTCAGCGCAGAAGGGACGGAACAGGCGGACCTTGACAACGCCGACCTTCTCACCGTGGGCGTTCAGGTAGTCGATGACTTCCTCGGCCACGTCGTTGATGGAGCCCATGGCGACGATGATGCGGTCAGCATCGGGAGCGCCGTAGTAGTTGAACAGCTTGTAGTCGGTGCCCAGCTTCTCGTTGACCTTGTTCATGTACTTCTCGACGACTGCGGGCAGTGCCTGATAGTACTTGTTGCAGGCCTCACGATGCTGGAAGAAGATATCGTCGTTCTCGTGGGAGCCGCGCATTGCGGGACGCTCGGGGTTCAGGGAGTGCTTGCGGAACGCCTCAACGGCATCCATGTTGCACATTTCCTTCAGATCCTCGTAATCCCAGATAGCGACCTTCTGAATCTCGTGGGAGGTACGGAAGCCGTCGAAGAAGTTGATGAAGGGAACGCGGCCTTCGATGGCGGACAGGTGAGCGACAGCGCCCAGATCCATGACTTCCTGCACGTTGGTCTCGCACAGCATGGCAAAACCGGTCTGACGGCAGGCGTAGACGTCGGAGTGGTCACCGAAGATGTTCAGAGACTGAGTAGCGACGGTACGGGCGGAAACGTGGAAAACTGCGGGCAGCAGCTCACCGGCGATCTTGTACATATTGGGGATCATCAGCAGCAGACCCTGGGAGGCGGTGTAAGTGGTGGTCAGAGCACCGGCAGCCAGAGAGCCGTGGACAGTACCGGCGGCACCGGCCTCGGACTGCATCTCGACGACCTTGACGGTGTTGCCGAAGATGTTCTTCCGACCGGCGGCAGACCACTGATCCACGTTGTCAGCCATGGGGCTGGACGGGGTGATGGGGTAGATGCCAGCGACCTCGGTAAAGGCATAGCTGACGTGGGCGGCAGCGGTATTGCCGTCCATGGTTTTGAATTTTCTAGCCAAAATGAATACCTCCTAAAGTATTTCTAATTTTGTCGACCCCATTGTACCACTTTTCATGCAATTTGTAAAGCCATCAAACGACACTCATACAAAAAATTCACGCTTTTCCACGGGAAAGATATGGAAAAGCTGTAAAGTCCGCGGCCGGGGAAACCAAAAAGGGATTGCCTTTTCCCGAAGAATGGAGTATGATGAAAAACAAGAGAGAAAAGGGGGACGGAAACATGATCTGCAGCGTCCGAACGCTGGGTATCTCCGGGATACAGGGCAGCGCCGTCACGGCGGAATGCTACATTTCTCAGGGACTTCCCGGCTTTGATATCGTGGGACTGCCTGACGCGGCGGTGAAGGAAGCGCGGGACCGGGTGCGGGCAGCGGCGAAGAGCAGTGGACTGTCCTTTCCCGTGAGCCGCATTACGGTGAACCTGGCGCCCGCAAGCCAGAAAAAGGCGGGAACGCACTACGATCTTCCTATTTTATTGAGTATTCTCGCGGCCAGCGGAAGCGTCCGGCGGCCGAAGTCTACCAGCGCCTTTCTGGGGGAGCTGAGTCTGGACGGCACCATCCGTCCCATTTCCGGCGTGCTGCCCATGGCGCTTGCCGCCAAACGGGAGGGAATTCAGGCACTGTTCGTCCCGGCGGAGAACGCCCCGGAGGCGACGCTTGCCCGGGGGCCTGCGGTGTATCCCATCCATACGGTGGCGCAGCTGGCGGCAGGACTGAACGGGGAGACGACGCTGGAAGAAGAACCGCTGTGGGTGCCCTCCCGTGAGGACACCGTCATGCCGGATTTCAAGGACGTGCTGGGGCAGGAAAACGTAAAGCGGGCGCTGGAGGTCGCGGCGGCGGGCAGCCACAATGTGCTGCTCATAGGCCCGCCGGGTTCCGGCAAAAGTATGCTCAGCAAGCGTCTGCCCTCCATTCTCCCGGATATGACGTGGGAGGAATCGCTGGAGGTCAGTCAGGTGTATTCCGTCATGGGAATGCTGACGCCCCGGAATCCCCTTGTGACCCAGCGGCCGTTCCGTTCGCCCCATCACACGGTGTCCAATGCCGGACTTGCCGGGGGCGGCTCCAACCCAAGGCCGGGAGAGATTTCCCTTGCCCACAAGGGCGTGCTGTTTCTGGACGAAATGCCGGAATTCCGGAAGGACACACTGGACTTGATGCGCCAGCCATTGGAGGACGGAAAGGTCACCATCTCCCGGGTTTCCGGGGCGGTGACGTACCCGGCGGAATTTATGCTGGTGTGCGCCATGAATCCCTGCAAATGCGGCTGGTACGGCGACCCCTCCGGGCGCTGCCGCTGCTCCCAGCGGGATGTGGACAACTACCGCAGCCGCATTTCCGGGCCGCTTCTGGACAGAATTGACATTGTGGTGGAGGTTCCCTCCGTCCATTTTGAGGACTTGCGGGAACGGGCGGAAGCAGAGCCGTCGGCGTCGGTGAAGCAGCGGGTCAACGCCGCACGAGACGTCCAGAACCGGCGCTTCGGTTCCGGCGGAATGTGCAACGCCCGGATGGGGCCGGAAGAAATGCGCCGCTACTGCACACTCAGCGAGGAATGCGCCGAGCTGATGAAGGGCGCGTTTGAAACCATGGGATTGACCGCGAGAAGCTATGACCGTATCCTCAAGGTAGCCCGAACCGTGGCCGATCTGGACGGAAGCGAAGACATTCAGCCCCAGCACATCGCCGAGGCGATTCAGTACCGGGCGGTGAATCTGGGAAATCGATAAACAGGAGAACGAAAATGAAGGAAATTTTTCTATTGAAGCTGGGCGAGATCGTCCTGAAGGGCGCGAATAAGCGCCAGTTTGAGAACAAGCTGCGGCAGAACGTCCGCCGCCGCATGAAGAAGTACGGCAATTTTGACGTGTATATCCTCCAGTCCACGGTGTACGTAGAGCCGATGGACGAGGAAGCGGACGTGGACGGGGCATGGGAAGCCTGCCGTTCCATTTTCGGCGTGGTGAGCCTGTGCCGCTGCCGCCCCTGCGAGAAGGACTTGGACGCGATCTTTGCCGCCATCGAAAACTATCTGGGAGACGATCTGGACTGCGCCAAATCCTTCAAGGTCGAGTCCAAGCGTTCTGACAAGTGCTTCCCCCTGACCTCCATCCAGCTGTCTCAGGAGATCGGCGGACGGCTGGCGGAAGCCCACCCGGGAGTAGAGGTGGACGTGCATCACCCGGACTACACCGTGTACGTGGAGGTGCGGGACCTGTCCGCCTACGTCCATGGCCCCGCCGAACCGGGAGCGGGCGGCCTGCCCACCGGCGTTGGCGGACGGGCGATGGTGCTGCTCTCCGGCGGCATTGATTCCCCCGTGGCGGCCTATATGATGGCGAAGCGTGGCGTGGAGGTGGAAGCCGTTCACTTCTTCTCCTATCCCTACACCTCCCAGCTGGCCAAGGACAAGGTCATCGAGCTTGCCCGGCTGGTGACGAAATACTCCGGGCGGATGACCGTGAACGTGGTGTCCTTCACGGAGATTCAGGAAGCCATCCGGGACAACTGCCCGGAGGAGTTCTTTACCCTGATTATGCGCCGGTTCATGATGGAGATTGCCCAGCGTATTGCCAAGGGCGACGGCTGCGGCGCGCTGATCACCGGCGAAAACCTTGGTCAGGTGGCGTCCCAGACTATGGAGGCCATGACCGTCACCGGCGCGGTGGTGGACATTCCCATTTTCATGCCGCTGGTCGGCATGGACAAGAAGGACATTATTTCCATTGCCCGGGAAATCGGGACACTGGACACGTCGATCCTGCCTTATGAGGACTGCTGCACCGTCTTCACGCCGAAGCATCCCAAGACCAAGCCCACGCTGGGACAGGTCGTGAACGCGGAAAAGAAGCTGGACAGAGAAGCGCTGATCGCCCGCGCGCTGGAAAATGTGGAAAAGATTAAGGTGACGTACCATGATGAGCCTTTGCTGTGATGTGCTGAAAGCGCTTCAGGGGAAAACGCTGGTCACCGCCGAAAGCCTCACCGGCGGCGGCATCGGCGCGGCGCTGACGCAGGTTCCCGGCAGCAGCGAGGTCTACAAGGGCGGCGTCATCTGCTATACCAACTGGGTCAAGGAAAACATTCTGGGCGTGCCGGGAGAGATTCTGGCGCAGGACGGCGCGGTGTCTCTGCGCACGGCAGAGCATCTGGCTTCCGGTGTCCGGGCGCTGCTGAAAGCAGACGCGGCCGTGGCGGTCACGGGTCTGGCCGGCCCCGGCGGCGACGAATTCGGACACAGTGTGGGAACGGTTTTCATCGGCTATCAGGACGCGGCGCATTCCGACGCGAGGGAATATCACTTCTCCGGCGACCGGGAAGCGGTGCGGAATCAGACCATCGAAGCCGCACTGAGACTTGTTCTGGAACACCAAAAGTAAAAAAAGCCCTCTGTTTTAAGGCGGGTGCTCGTAAAACAGTTTCAGTCCCGGCAGTAATGTCTGCCGGGACTTTTCTTGCATATATTGAAGCCGTATGATATAATTAAGCAGGCCGATAAACTTGAATTTGACGAGGTTATGCAAAATGAAACTAGAGGGATATGTAACAGACAAAAACAACGCACCTATTGCAAATGCTCTTATTGAACTAAAAGGAGAGAACTTCGTCACTCTCTTTAGTACGGAAAGCAAGGAAGATGGCTATTATATGCTTGATATACCGAAGGGTCAATACCCTTTTTTAACAGCGGTAAAAGACTATGGAGCAAACTATTTAGAATACTGGTGCCAGAATATTTCTCTTCAAGCTGATATGTCCTTGAATGTTAGTTTTGATAAATTAGAGATATACGGATTGCATGTATTTTCTGTCAAAGGTGCGGGTAATAGCCTGATGGTATATTTTAGACCTATGAGTTTACCTAAATTCCAACAGGGCATGCAGGATATCGCCCCAGATGACATTGTTATCAAAGCCACTATCGATAATCAAGAAATGCGCGTTATCAACACAAATATGGTTAAGGAATTTGCGGGCGGTCGTGAATTGACTGCATATCTTATCCAAGTTGAAACAAACGAAAGCAATATTCCGTGGCATAAGTTTGATTTGAAAATTACAGATGCTGATAATCATTATGGTGCAGCAACGATTTACAAAAACGAAGTAAACAGTTAAACAAATTCCAATTTGTCGAACTGATAAAGAGCGCACTTCTATACGGGGCAAGCCCAGTATGTGTGCTCAGAGAGACCGAACACCCCGGACACCTGAATGTCCGGGGCTTTTTGCGTCACTACGGTCTGAACAAGGGATTGTATCCCTTGCGCCGCTTTGTGGCTATCTTCTTAAGGCAAAAGGCGTGACCACTTTCGTCACGCCTTTTGCCTATTTAACTGTCTTACGAGCAACGCCCATAGTGGGTGGTCGTAAAACAGATAATGGAGCGTATCGGTACAGATACGCTCCACTTCTCGTGCCGAAGTACAGCCCCTTGGCTCCTCCTCTGAGGGATGTCCACTTTTCAGGGATACCCCTCACCCTCCGTGTCCATTTTT
>OGZA01002284.1_pt1 | contig 11988 bp, 15 predicted proteins | sample 1576591 | NCBI WGS metagenome assembly OGZA01 (sample SAMEA3541565, study PRJEB24748) | human gut metagenome | biome: human gut; feature: human-associated habitat; material: faeces | place: China | collected 2012
TAAATCAAGTTCGGAGGTTTTTAAAGCAAGAGGAATAAAAACATCTACTTTCACGGGAACATTTTTTGATTTTGCAAGAGAGATTTTGCTGTTTAAAATAGCGTCTGCCATCGGATTTCCGGTTTTAATGACAGTGTCCACCGTAGCCAGATCCATTTCCAATTCATCCAGGTATTTTTTAACAGCCACCATGTCTCCGCTTGCGGCATGTGCTTTCATTACCTGAATATGGTTTCGATAATCATGGCGCCAGCCGCGGATCTGTTTATACATATTTCCCACTTCCACATAATGGGTTTCGATTAGTTCCCGTTGATAAGCGGCGATTCGTTTGTCAATCTGTTTGGAAAAAAGTTTCATGTCAGCCTCCGTTATGTATGTGCAATAAACGCTTTGTTTAAAGGTTCATATTGCCCTCGGGGCAGGGGAATGATCGACCCGTCAGATAGAAAAACATCAGTTTTAGTGATTTTATCGATGCAGGAAAGGTTGACGATAAAGGAACGACCCATTCTGTAAAAACGTTCGTCCAATTTGCGCTCGAATTCTCCGAGTGTTTTTTTAACGGTATAATCTTTTTTAGAGTGTACTGTTACATAATTCTGTTGAACCTCAAGGTATTTGATCTCATAAATCGGAATACGTATCATTTCTCCGGACAAGGAAAGATAAAGAGATTTTTCATTTTTCCTTATTTTTAAAACTGCACGGTTAAGGACCTTAAATAATTTGGTTTCTGATAAAGGTTTTACGAGATAATGCAGAGCAGACACCTCATAGCCTTCCGCAATATAATCCGTGTATCCTGTAATAAAGATAATCTGCACCGCATCATTCTCTTTGCGAATCCTTTTGGCAAGCTCCACACCGTTCATAGAGGGCATCTCAATGTCCAGCAGTAAAATATCAAAGGCTTTCTGCTCTGCATACCGGGACAAAAAGCTTTCCGCAGAGGGAAACGTTTCAATATCAACCATTATATTCTCCTTTTCTGCCCACTGATTGACCGCAGAGGAGATATATTTGACATCTTCTTCCATGTCGTCACAGACTGCAATTTTATATCTCATTTCATTCCTCCGCCTTGCCGCTGTTAACCCATTCGTCGATCTCGGAGACCTTGAACTTCCACTTCTTCCCGACCTTATGCGCTGGCATTTCTTTTGTTGCTATCCAGCGCAGAGCCGTATCTCTGCTGATGCCGAGATATTTCATAATCTCCGGCATAGAGTAATAGCGGTCTTCTATTTCAGCCATAAATGCACCTCAATTTCGTTTTTTACAGTATAACACAAATCGGCTGATTATTAAAGTTATTGTCTGATATTGTACGGTTTCATTTTTAAATATAGTATAAATTTTAAGGCCTTGGAAAAACGTTTGTTCTCCAGTATAATGACAATCCAACCAAATAAAATCTATGAAAGTCTTATGAAATAGCCCGAATGATGCGGGAGTGTGACATAAGACTTCTTTTTTTCCTCTGTCAGTATGTACCTTGACAAACACATTAAAAAAACAAATCCCTGCGTGGAAACTGTCAAGGCATACCCATACAGTTTTCACGCAGGGATTTTTGCATATCAGTTGAAAAGAGCTGACGATAAATATGGATGCGGCGCTAATCCTAAAATGCTATCCCTACGGGATAGGCAAGCATAGTGTTTGTATAGACGCCGCCACAGCTGCCGTCCTACAAACAGTTTGTCGGGGTGAACCCCGAACCCCATACCTTTTCTTTACGAAAAGAAAAGGTACGCTAAAAAGAAACAAAATTAACACAAGTAAGATGTCAAACATCTTGCAGAAAGAGAGGACAAAACTAAATCTAACAACAAAACAAAAATGATTGCCATGCGTTTTTATGAGAGCGATTACGCGGCAATCAAAAGAAAAGCAGAAAAAGCATATATGAACTTCACCGAGTTTGTATCAGCGGCGGGATTGAACAAACCAATAACTGTAATAGACGGATTAGAGGATCTCCTGAAAGAGCAGAAAGCTATCGGACGAAATCTGAATCAACTGACAACACTCTGCAATATGGGAAAGATTATCTGTCCCGATCTGCGAGAGCTGAAAGAACAATATGCCGAGGTTATGACTGTACTTAATCGGATAACCGGGAGGTGCGGCTGATGGCAACCTTTACGGCAATCCCCGAAAAAACACAGACTGCTACCGCTATGAAACGTGTCATTGACTGTGTCATGCAGGACAAGAAAACCGTGTTAGACGGAATAAAGCTTGTCAGCGGTCAAAACTGTGTTCCCGCATCAGCATTTGAAGTGTTTATGGATACCAAGCATCAATACGGCAAAGCAAACGGCGTGCTTTTCAATCAGTATGTGCAATCTTTTAAGCCGGGTTGCGGTACAACACCGGAACAGATACACCAAATCGGCTTGGAACTGGCAAAAGCGTTTGACGGCTTTGAAGTAGTTGTGGCAACACACATTGACCGCGACCACTGGCACAATCTTAAATATGAAAACTCCAGCTCAATTTGAAGCTGAATACTTTTCTGCTCTAAACACGAAATAAAGACAGATGACAGTATTTTAAACAGTCCACAAAAAACTGTCCAAAATACTGTCATCCGATCAGATGTCTTTGGTGACCGAAATTACTGGCACCCAGTAACCATGCGGTTTCCGGTGTGTTTCAAAAAATTTTTTTGAAAATCTGATACCCTTTTTCGAACCACCGAAGCGTTTTTCTTGATGTTGATTATTATAATAGAATAAAGGAGTTTTTTCAACCCCATGGAATGTTTGCAAACACAAAAAAAGCCGACCATTATTCCATCAATAATGATGAAGTAATGATCGGCTTTTTTCTGTCGACAATTATTTTGTCGGAATATCACCAACTTTTGAAAATCCTCCTATGAACCGGACTTCTATCTTGTCTTTTGAAAGGATAGTTACTTGTTCTACAATTCTTCTGATAAATGTGTCATCAAATTCCGTTAACTCAACGATATCGATGTCGATTGCCCTTAGAATATCATCAAGTTGCTTTTGACGCTTTGCATCGGTTGTTGCATCTTCTTCGGCTTGTTTTAGTTGCTCTGCCAACCGAGCCTTTTCCTCAGTCATCTCCTTGAACTTTTTTTCAAATAGTTCTGTTTGGGAACTTTGGGCTGCCAAAGTTAAAAGATTCGCCATTCCGTGATCAATGTCTTGCATTCTTTGACGGATCACTTCTGGATTATTTTTGGCATCTTCAAATAAAATGATTTTTTTCTGTGCTTCACGAACCGCTTCTGCTATTTCTTCTTTGTTGTGGAATACTGACTGAATGCAGTTCAGAATTGCTTGGTGTAAAATGGGTTCCTTTAAACTTGGGGAATGTTTGCAATACTTGGTGCCAAATTCAAGTCGGTTTACGCATCGCCATACATCTTCCTTTGTTCCGTCCCGTTTGATCCACATGGTTCTACGATACATAGCACCACATTCCCCACAAACGGTTCTTTCTGATAGTGCGTATTTGCTGGTATATTTTCCTCGACCAGACTTTGTCCTCCGGCAAGAAACCTTTCTTTTGCTACTGCGCCTTGCAATCTCTAACTGGACTTCCTGAAAAATATCTCTTGGGATAATAGCTGGGTGATTGTCAGTAATGTAATACTGTTTGACCTCACCTCTGTTTTTCTTCACCTTCTTTTCGAGGAAATCTGCAGTATAGGTTTTTTGCAGCAGCACATCTCCAGCATATTTTTCATTTTGCAGCATATTTCGAATTGTGGTTTTTGACCATGTTGGCTTTCCTGTTGGCGATGGAATGTGGTCAGCTTCCAGAGATTTTGCAATTTGTTCCGGGGTATCTCCACTGAGAAATGCGAAAAAAATCCGTGAAACAATGGCAGCTTGTTCAGGATCAATTTCAGGCTCTCCATTTTCTCCCGGTCGATAGCCTAAAAAGTTTTTGTACCTGAAGGCAAAATGGCCTTCCTTATACTGCCTACGTTTTCCCATGGTAACATTTTGACTGATGGACTCGCTCTCTGCTTGAGCGAAGGCGCTAAACCATGTTAAATAAATTTCGCTGCTGACATCACTTGTATTGAGTCCTTCTTTTTCAAATTCTATGGTTACATTCAAGCTTTTCAGCAGCCGTATGTATTTGATAGAATCCAACGTGTTTCGAGAAAACCGGCTAAGTGATTTAGTGAATATTAAGTCAATTTTATGTCTTTGGCAATGCTCGATCATTTTCATAAACTCTGGACGAATGGTGTCCTTAGTTCCGCTAATTCCACGATCCGCAAAAATTCCGGCAAATTCCCATTCCGGATTGCTCTGAATAAGATCTGTGTAATATGCAACCTGATTTTCAAAGCTACTCTCTTGTTCTTCCTGCTCTGTACTAACTCGGCAGTAGGCGGCTACTCGTAGCTTTTTCCTTTTGGCCTGTCCTTGAATAAAGGGATTTTCGGGAATTTCCCTAATCACTTTAGTCTTTTTCTTTGACATTATGGTTTCTCCTTTCCTTACTTAAATAATTGCCCCATTTTTGAGTTGTATTGTAACAGCACCTGCTGGTGTTATCAAAATTTTACAAATAAATTTCCGTAGTATTTGAGATTGAAAGTGTTCCATCGGCTGCAGTTTTTTCAGTTCTGCTATCAAACATTCCGTTTCTTCTGAATCACCATTGGCATGACAGGCTTTGTATTTTTCCTGTGCGCATTGTTTGATGATTTCCAATAATCTTTTTGAATTGGACTTGGGATTACCAAGTTCTCGATAAATCTCGTTTTCTAACCTAACGGCTTGAACTGACAGGCAATTGGCATTCTTTTTAAAATTCATAACTTTCTGTGGATCTTCAATTGCCCTATTGATTGCGGATAAAACACTTGACATCAGCTCTCTGTCGGGCAAATACCTTGTTTCCGTATTGCAGGAAGGGCATTTCCAGATGATATATACATTATTCCGATGATTGATTCGGACAAGCTTCTGTCAGCAGGTCTGGCAGCAGATGAGATCTCGTATTCCTCGCAAGGCTGGATTCAGACTTCCACCATAAATTTGAGCTCTGTCTTTTCTTAGTCTTTGAACCAGTAGAAATAAATCATAGGGTAATATTGCAGGAAATTCTTCTGAAATATATTTTTCGCAGTCTAATATTCTGGCGATCATCGCCTTATTCCAAACCGCATTTTCTCGGTACTTTAAACCAGATTGCTGCATTTGTTTGGCAAGCGTCTGCAGCGATGCGCCGTTTCGATAATTTTCAAAAATTGACTGCACAGCAGAAGATTCCAGTATGTCCGGTATAATATTTCCTTCATTCATCTGATATCCAAAAGGCAAGTATCTTTTTTTCTTCATGATTAACCTCCGCTTATCCTTTCTTCTTCCAACTCCAATCCATTGACAAGCTGAAATCTCAATGTTTCATGTGTCACCGTAATACGGCTCACTATATTTCGGAACACTGATGCGCTAAAAACCGGCATCGGGGAGTCTAATATCGTTAAAATCAGGCGGGTGTTATCAATAAAATCCGCATACTCGTTTAAATTACGATATTGTTTAAGTTCGGCTTTTAAATTGGATATCTTTTGGCCTAATTCATTGGATTGAGCTATAAAAAAAGCAGAATCAATGCACTCTTTTGCCCGCAAGCGGTGTAGAGTGTGATTCTGCTCTAATAATCCAGCAATCTGTCTATTTAATTCCATGGCATCAGGATGGGCCATAAAATCCTTATCTTTTAGTTCTTCAAGCTGGCGGAGATAGCTTCCAAGGATTTCTTGACGATTTTCAGCCAGCTTTTTATATAAAGTAAGGAAATACCGTTGTATTTCAGTTTCATTTAGGCTCTCCATACTGCACAGATGTTTCCCTTTAAAATGCTTGCGACAGGTCCACAAAACACGTTGGTTTTTCGCAATTCGTCTACAGAAATTTGTCCCGCACTCATCACAGACGATTAAACTTGTAAAAGGATACTGTCCATTATTTTGATGTCCATGTCGCTCTGATTTCCGCTTTAATAATTCTTGTGCTTTTCGGAATACCTCTCTGCTGATAATTGGATCGTGGGTATCTTCGGCGTAATACTGCTTTTTCTGTCCACGATTTATCTTTTTTTGAAAAGGCAGAGTATCTGTTGTATATCGTTTTTGAAACAGTTCATCGCCTATGTATCGTTCGTTTGTAAGGATATAGAGAATACCTGTATAACTCCAAATGGGTTCTCCATTTAACTTTGGAATATGTTCTTTTTGCAGTTCTGCAGCGATTTCCTGTATTCCCATTCCAGAGAGGAAGTCGCCAAATATTCTTTGAACAATTTTAGCTTCTTCCTGTTGTACGATGAGTATCCCTTTCTCATCCAGATAATATCCGTAAGGCGCTTGTGACAATCGAAATGTTCCATTTTTCATTCGCATGACTGCGCCTTTTCGCATATTCTTCGATATGGAAATGGATTCTTCCTGCGCAAATGCACTCATCATGCTTAGAAACATTTCATTGCTCATGCTTGCGGTATTGATATGTTCTTTTTCAAAATAAACCGTAACTCCCAGCTGGCGAAGCTCTCTCACAGCTTCAATGCAGTCCTGAGCGTTACGTGCAAATCTGGAAACCGATTTGACCAGAATTCGATCAATTTTTCCTTGTCGGCAATCACGCATAAGACGGAGAAACTCATCGCGCTTTAGCGCACTTGTTCCTGTTATTCCTTGATCCGCATATATGTCAACAAAGGTCCAGCCCTCATGTGCTTGAATGTACTTTGTATAATAGTTGACCTGCGAAGCAAAGGAATTGCGTTGATCAGTGGAATCACTGCTGACACGGGCATAGGCACATACTCGAAGCTTTTCGGCTGGTGCAAAAATTATTGGCTCAATCACTCGAATTTCCGGCATTCCTATGCCCCCTTTCCTGCAGTAGTGTCGTGTGACAGTAACGTCGGTCACCTTTGGCAAGGACAACACTACCACAAGAAATAGAATAAAGCTATCACGATAACCACTAAATATAGTATTCTAAAACGCCGTACTTTTCGGCAATAGCAACATTGGCTTTCTCACAGTTTTCTTTGGTGATAAGTCCTTTCAAAAAAAGTTTTTTTAAAGCGGAGAAGGCCATATAATACTTAATTTCGTTAATGAGGAGAGTGGAAGGTTCTTGGGGATTGTATGTAGTGTTCATGATATACCCCCTTTACCACGGCAGAGAGAGACTCTTTCGAGCTGCTCTTTGAAAAAAGCGGTTTTCCAGCCCTTTTAGATAGAGTTCATACCGAAGATCGCTGTCAGTGGTGATCAGTACCGTATCGTGGTCCTGCAAAAATTCCAGTATTTGAATCAGGATGGCGGGATCGTGGCTCAGGCGGGTTAAATCCCGAACAAGCACAGCACGGACATGGCCGTCTTTCACAGAGCGCATCATTTGTTGTAATCCCATCCGAGCCATGCTTCTGCCAGTCCCCATATCCTGTGAAGTGCCTACAACCGTGTAACTGCGGCGCTGGGCTTCCTCCGACAACTCGTGCATCTGCTGCATGAGAGCCGATATTTTTTTATCGCTGCTTCGGCTGTATAACCACATAGGGCGGTCTATATAAGGATATTTCTTTTCCGGTTCCGTTTTCTCATTCATATGTATCAATCTCCTTATTGGTAAAAATGCAATGCAACAGCTCTCATCTGTCCCAACCTTTTTTCATGTGTTGTTGCTGCTGTTTCAGAAGGTTTTCATACTCGGCATATCCCTTATCATCCAGTTCTTTCAGGCGTTCTGGATGAAAGTGATATTCCGGATAAACTACAAATCCGCTTTGCTCATTTCGGCCTGTGGGGGAACCCAGCCCGTTTTTCTCTATCCACGAAAGAATGTCATTTCCAAAATTGTTGACGTCAATAAAAGCACAGTCCTTTGCAATGGATTTTCCCAAATTTACGCTCAGATCTCCCCATGGCTGCGGATCGCCTTGACTCCAATCCACTAACAGCAGAGCCAAATTTCCGCCGCTGTAATAAGAGCGTACTTGGAGTTCCAAGGATGTTTTTTCTCCCATCCAAGACATTTCCAAAAGAGCCTTTCCGCTGAGAATATCCTGATATTTCTTATCGCTGTATCCTTCCCAGCGCAAATAGTTCCAGTCCGGCTTGGGACATTTTTCGGCAAGAGCTATTTCTTTGGGGACGGTTTTTAATTCCGGGACAGGAATGTCACCCATCTGAACCTTGGCATAAATGGGAAGAAGCTTTTGCGATAAATATGCTTGATCAGGGCAAGTGTCAATAAGTCCCATTCTTGCAGTTAAAAAAGATCGGTCGTCCACAGTTCCAATGGCAGACATTTGTGCCCACTGGTGCTGCATTAAAAATGCTGTGATATTTTCGGGAGTCGCTTCAAAAAAGACAGCATCGTTTGGACTTTCCATATTGCTGGAAAGTCCCTGTAAATATTTTTGATTCATAGGTGGTTCTCCTTTACGGCATAAAATAATCCGGGCTTTTCTTTGTCCGGATGAAATCTTCTACATCTTCGATTTTTCTGGTCATATGAAGTGGAGGCAGGGTTTCCAGCACAGCTCGGTGATATCGTTCTCCGGGTGCTGCACGATAGTCCAGAATGCTCACCACACAGGTATCCGTTTCAGTACGGATAGCCCGTCCGAACCCTTGCCGGAATTTTACCTGCATATCCGGGATAATGACTTCTCGGATATAGTCCTGCAGGGTGGGATACTGCTCCCGTTCCGCTTCGCTGATAGGATCAGGAACAGGAAAAGGCAGGCGTACAATGATGAGCGACGATACCATATCGCCGGGAAAGTCCACACCTTCCCAACAGGAACCCGCTGCGAACAGCACCGCATTCTGCGCCTGCTTGAACTGGTGGATAATATCCTGTGAATGCCGCCATACCACCATTAACGGAAAGGACAGCTGCTTTTTTAGCTGGTTATAAACAGCGCCCATCAGGGAGTAGGAAGTAAACAGCACCAGAGTGTGGCCATGAGTGGCTTCCACTAAGCGGCAGATCTGCTCTGCCAAACACTTGGCTTCTTTTTCGCTGCCCATTTGCGCTTTTGGCATATCATCGGGAATGTAGAGGAGACAGTTTTCTTTATAATTGAAGGGAGAAACCGCAATATAATCATCCAGCCGCTTGTTTGCGGACAAACCCATGAGCTGGCGGGTTCTGTCAAAACTGCCCCCGGCCATAAGGGTACCGGAGGTCAGAATCGCTGGCGTTTCCTTCGACCACAGTGCATGGCGAAGCTGTTCCGGCATTTCCCGGCTGGCGACGCACAGGCTGGGATTTCCATCCCTGTCATACTGAATATAAAGAATATATTTCCGGTCGCCGGTAAAAAACAAGTTGAGGGTTTGCTCTGTTGTTCCCAGCCGGTAAAGTATCCACGGTGGAAGGCGAGGTGCAAGCTGTTTTTGGATCTGCCGAAGAAGGGAGAGACAATCCCGAAGGGCGGCTTCCCGATCCGGCGTTAAGACAAAGGCGGTACGCTGCGCTTCTTCCAGCAGTTCGCCCCGGCAGATAGCACCCATAAGGGCAGTAAACTTTTCTTTCAGCCGCTGGGCTGCGAGAACATATTTTTCTTTTGCCAGCAGAGTGCAGAGCTCACTGAAATCTTCTGCCGACAGGCTTCTCCCATACATCTGCTGAGCTGCGTCCGGCAGCTTGTGAGCTTCATCGATTACCAAAGCCCGATAGTCATTTAAAAGAGGGCGGAGTTCCTGCAAACGATGGGCAGCATCTGCCAATAAGTAATTATGATTGCAGATCTGGACGAAAATCTCCGCACTTCTGGCTTCCTTCAGGTATTGATGATACCGGCAGGCGCTTCGCAAAGGGCAAGTTTTCTCGCAAACTTTGGGGACGCACACCTGCCGCCGGTCAAATCCACTGAGGCCGGTTACGGAGTCCAAATCATAATAAGTGCGAAGGGAAAGCAATGCTTTGAGCTGTTCCGCATTCTTATTCTTATCTTTGACCGCTTCCAATCTTTGAGAAAGCCGGGCGTCACAGACAAAACGCTCTTTTCCTTTTCTTACGATTGCTCGGATGGGTTTGGAAATAACACGATTCTCCAGAAAAATCCGGGATAAAAAGGGAATGTATTCTCCGATGATAGCGTCCTGTAAAGCAACGCTGGAGGTAGAAATCACCACCGGCTGAGAACCTGCAGGTCCATGCGGGGCAAACTTTTTCAGTAAAATGCAGGCGGTCAGGTAAGCATAAGTTTTGCCGATCCCAACGCCTGCGTCGCACAGAGCGATATTGTTTTTGAGCAGGGTATCCAGCATGGCGTGACAGAGGGTGATTTGTTCTTCCCGAACCGCCAAACCATTTTGAGGCAAAAGAATTCTGAAAATCTTTTCAATCTCTCCGTGGGCCTGCTCTTTCAAAGTAGGCTTATTCATTTCGGCACATTCTCCTTTGAGCAGTTTGCTCGTATGTGTTGGCGGCAAACTAATGCGGCGCAGCTTTTAAACTGCGCCGCACGGATTCGCCGTCAACGGCAATCTGAAAAATTAAAAGGTTTGATTTTGATGTGCCGTATTTGCTGCTCGCCCCCCGGCAACCTTGGGAACCATACGGGCAGGCTTGCAGTTTACAAACCGTTCACTGGCTCCCCAAAGGTCTTGCTGATTACAACCCAAGGTCGACCAACCCATCTGACGTGTGGGCAAACGATAATGCGTATCATAATACCCCGCCCAAGGTCGTGGCGAAAAGGGAAACTACTCCCTCTTTCCGGTCAAAATGCATCGCTCAAAACCAACAACACAAACCACCGTCCCACGAATAAATGGGAGGCGGTTTGTATGCGGCTCGTCATGGCGCTTTTTCCTGCGTCGCTCACTTAGGCGGGAATGTACCCGCATGGCTGGTATTCACTTTTCAAGCTACAAGGCGAACGTTTCTTTTTCCCCGTTCGCCCCATAGCCCATGAAAAGAGGCGGAATATAACGCAGGTCATAAATATTTTTTTATTTTTTTTCGTAGGCGGTAAATTCGCATATTGACAGCGTACTCATCCATTCCAGGAGCAGACGCTATTTCTTTGCTGCTATATCCATCCATTTTCATAAAGAGAATTTCGAGGGTGAGCTTGTCCACAGTATGTAACAAAGAAAAAAGTTCCATGTCCTCGATACTATCCAGCAAGGATTTAGTATCCTCAACAGGCAGTTCCAAATCCTGTGCCGATACCCAGTCCACATAGGGCGACCATTCCACCTGTCGCTGTAGGTATTGGCGTTCCTTATTAAACTGAGCCCAGTCGTATGTATGCAGGCGCTGGATGGTTTCCTCATCCACGCCGAGTTCTCTGAGTTTCTTTTCTTCTGCTTCTTTCCAGCGGAGCCATTCTTTTTCCGCTTTAGCTTTGTTGTATGCCATAGTTATTTCCTCCGATCAATCTGAAATTTTTTGAAAATTCAGATTGTCGGGGGAGGCGACCGACCGCTATGGGTTATCAGCCAGAACTTGCTCGATGGAAAATAAAAAAAGCGCAATTGTCCGTAGACAAAAGCGCTTACTGTACATAAATTATATATACCCGATATCTCTAAATGAAACACGGTAAAACTCCCCTAATTGGAGGAGTTTTATTTTGCTTTCCTTTCTTAACCTCCTTCAGGATAAGTCATTTCATATGTTAGCGATTACCATTGGTTTGTTTAATAGTCTTTACCCGGAAAACAAAGTAAAGGATATGGAATACCCAAACACAAGCCAGAACGATCCTTCCCACCGGAACAGCATGCATCATAATAAAGCCGATCGACATTAGAACCGTCACGGTAATCATAATCCGGATTTTGGTCTTCCACGTCATGCCCTGTCCTTTTACATAGCTTTCCAGATTATTTTTATACAGCTTTGTTCCCGTAAACCAACGGTGCAGTTTTTCGGAACTTTTGGCAAAGCAAAACGCCGCCAAAAGCAAAAACGGAAAGGCCGGAAGAAGCGGCAGTATGGC
>OGZA01002288.1_pt1 | contig 11980 bp, 8 predicted proteins | sample 1576591 | NCBI WGS metagenome assembly OGZA01 (sample SAMEA3541565, study PRJEB24748) | human gut metagenome | biome: human gut; feature: human-associated habitat; material: faeces | place: China | collected 2012
ATCTCGCGGGCGATGATGGCCTTCTGCTGGTTGCCGCCGGACATGCTGCGCGCGATGGTGGCCGCGCCCTGACCGGAGCGCACGTCGTACTGCTCGATGAGGCGCTCGGCGTAAGCGCGGATGTTCTTGCGGCGCAGGAAGCCCGCCTTGTCGGTGAAGCGAGGCTCAAAGTAGCGCTGGAGGATCATGTTGTACTCCAGCGGATAGTCGAGCACGAGACCGTGCTTGTGCCGGTCCTCGGGGATGTGGCTCATACCGAGCAGGGAGCGCTTGCGGATGGACATATGCGTGATGTCCTCACCGCAAAAGAGGATCTTCCCGTCCTTGACGGGCTCAAGCCCCGTCAGACCGTAGACCAGCTCCGTCTGGCCATTGCCGTCGATGCCGGCGATACAGACGATCTCGCCCGCGTGCACCTGAAACGATACGTCGTGCACGGCGTCATTCTTGTGCTGCCGGGAGGCGACCGTCAGGTGCTGCACGTCGAGCAGCACGTCGCCCGGCGTGCTCGCCTTTTTCTCCACGTGGAAGTTGACGCTGCGCCCGACCATCATGGCCGAGAGCTGCTCGGCGGTGGTATTTTTCGTCTCGACCGTGCCGATGCACTTGCCCTTGCGCAGAACGGTGCAGCGGTCGGCCACGGCCATGATCTCCTGCAGCTTGTGCGAGATGAACAGGATCGACTTGCCCTCGGCCGCGAGCCCGCGCATGATCTGCATCAGCTCGCTGATCTCCTGCGGGGTGAGCACGGCGGTCGGCTCGTCGAAGATGAGGATCTCATTGTCGCGGTAGAGCATCTTGAGGATCTCGGTGCGCTGCTGCATACCGACGGTGATGTCCTCGATGCGCGCATCCGGGTCGACCTGCAGGCCGTATTTTTCCGACAGCGCGAGCACCTTTTTGCGCGCCTCGCCCTTTTGCAGGAAACCGTGCTTCGTCGGCTCGACGCCCATGATGATATTGTCCAGCACCGTGAAGCACTCGACCAGCTTGAAGTGCTGGTGCACCATGCCGATGCCGAGGCTGTTGGCGTCGTTCGGGTTTTTGATGGAGACGACCTTGCCGTCCTTGCGGATCTCGCCCTCCTCGGCCTGATACAGGCCGAACAGGACGGACATGAGCGTGGACTTGCCGGCGCCGTTTTCGCCGAGCAGCGCATGGATCTCCCCCTTGCGCAGCTGGAGCGTGATGTCGTCATTGGCCACGATGCCCGGGAAGCGCTTCGTGATGTGCAGCATTTCAATGGCATAGGGTGTGTCCAAAGGGAATGCCCTCCTTCCGTATGCATAGAGCCCGCGCGCACAAAAGCGGGTACGGAATCTATTTGCTCTCAGTATACTATAGTGTCATGGTGAAAGCAAAGGAATTTTCGGATTTTCCGTGCCGCTGCGGTCATTTCCTGCCGAATGTGCGCGCACGAAAAAACATGGGCGCGGCAAACTGCCGCGCCCATGCGCTGTGATTCGGTTTTTGTTTTGCAGGCTGTGCCCGCAGGCCCTTACTTCAGGTTGCCCAGATCCTCGACCGTGATGGTCGTGGTCTTCGGCATCGCGGTGATGTCGTTGGAGACCTTGACCGTGCCGTCGAACATGGCCTTCACAAGTGCCTTGTAGTCGGCCTGGGTGAACTTGCCGTCCGCCCACTGCGTGCTGGTCATCGGGATCTGCACGTAGTTCAGCTCCGGATCGTCGCCGGAGACGAGGCCGAGGCTCTCGACCTTGCCGCCGAACTTATCCCAGTTGTTGTTGAGGATGGTCTCGGTGAGCATGGTCTTGACCGTGGCGGCCAGACCCTTCATGGCGGAGGTGACGGTCATGTCTTCCACGCCGGAGTAGCCGTTGATGACGCCGGTCTTTGACCGAAGTATCAGTGTTATGAATCGTATCATTTATGATACTGATGACTTGTTGCAAGTGTACTTTTTCTTGTTGCTCTGTTTGATAAAGTGTCATAGTTCTTTTAATTTTATAGCTGAAAAGTTTGGAAAGGGTGGCAAAGTTAGTCCAAATTGTCAGATTATTAAATAGCTATTTATAGCTATATATCCATCCTTTTTTCTACATTTGCAAGTCATTTCAAAAGAAAGAATATGGATATCCTTGATCTTGCCAGGCGAAATCAGCAGAAAGCCTGGAAAATAATAGAAGACACAAAAATCATTCCGACTTGGGAAAGTGTGGGTGCCAGAGTGAATCTCGTAGGTTCTTTGAATACAGGGTTATTGATGAAACACCTGGATATTGATTTTCATATTTATACCCCACAGTTTAGTTTGTCTGACAGTTTTCAGGCGATGGTAAAATTGACAGAGAATAAATCTTTTATGAAGATGGAACATAAGAATCTGTTGGATACTGAGGCGGAATGTGTGGAGTGGCATGCCTGGTATCGGGATGCAGATAATGAGCTTTGGCAGATTGATATGATCCATATTCTGGAAGGTTCCCGGTATGACGGCTATTTTGAAAAGTTTGCTGAACGGCTTTCTGCTGTTCTGACTGAGGAAACAAAGTATGCTATTTTAAAACTGAAATATGAGACTCCTGAGTCGGAAAAGATTATGGGAGTGGAATACTACGTGGCTGTTATCCGGGATGGCATACGCAGTTATGAGGAATTCATGGAATGGAGAATCCAACATCCGGTTACAGGCGTTATGACCTGGATGCCGTAAATAAGGTATTTCTTCCGGGTTAGCTTAGTACCCCCAATTCCAATCCTGCATTGATAGCCTCTATCGAATTTTGTACTCCTAATTTATGCAGAAGGTTTTGTCGGTGAATATGAACCGTATGAATACTTATGCGGAGATTATAAGCTATTTCTTTACTCAACAGCCCTTTTTGGATAAGCTGTAAAATCTCCAGTTCACGCTGTGTCAAATGGATTCGTGGATTCGTAAGTAAGGTAGGGGAGAAAGTCTGTCCATTCTTTAGATTTAATACAGTACAATCTACCTGATCCGAATCTTTTTGATTCGGTGCGATATCCATGCTCCCGAGTATGAGCCATGCTTTCCCGGTACTGTCTTTTTCTAAAACTTGTAGCCTGCTGATAACCCGTACATACTGCTGCCTGGTATTTCGTACCCGGTAACTGTAGATATTGGAATAATCATTCCTCTGCTCCGGAGGCAGACTATAAATGAATTGACTTAACCGAATCTGCAAGGCTTGCAATTGTTGTTGGTCATCGGGGTGGATGCGAGATTCCAAATAATCTCCCTGTCTCTCCAATGTAGCTATCTTATGGCTGTCATAACCCAGTAAGTCTACAAAGTTAGAGGAGGCAAAGGCATATCTGAACTTATATACATCCACCACAAAGGTACAGCTTTGGTTAAGGCGGGACATTTGGTGGAGCATTAATTTATCACGCTCCCAGATGCTATAGTCAATATCGGCAGCAGATAAATTCTGTCTGACCCACATTTCCTCTCTTGTAATGTCGGTTGGTTTCATACAGGATAGTTCTTTGATTGCAAAAGTATAACAAGTAACTGTTTATCCTTGCATGTCTATCCTGTTTTTTTGTTATTTTCCCTATATTTAAAGGTCATGCGTAATTATTCATTACTTTGATATTCAAAGAAGTCAGTCTTCACTGACGGAATTAGGACGTACATTAATAATCAGCTTGCCATTTTCTAGTTGATACAATTTTTCAAAAGGTATTCGTAGAAAGTTCCAACAGAAACGCAATGAATCCTCATCAAATTCGTCTCTTACCGGTTCTTTCTTAAATACTACAGGGGTTAATCCGGTAGCTTTTTCAGTAGCAAGTACACGTCCTACTGTTTGAATGCTTCAATCTGTCTTTCATTTGTAGTTGGGAAGGACGATTTAGTACATATCCTATTTGCTGCCAATACATCAGGTCTTTACTGTGAAAGACAGGAATTCCGGGGAACCATTCGAAGCTGGAAGCTACCAAGTAATAGTCGTTTCCTACCCGGCAGATACTGGGATCGGGATGAAATCCGGAGACGATAGGATTCTTAAAAGTGGCTGTTTCATGATTCTGTCCTTTCATCGATATTGGCCATCCGGTAAGTGATCCGATAAAAATAAGAAGAGAAAGATTTTTTTATATTGTCATTATGTATTATTTAATCTAAAAGCAAATGTAAGGGGAAATTTGGGAAATGGAATAGTAGTCATTTGTCTAAAAATAGCTCTATTTGATTATTTTTGCTATATTTGGCGTGTGAAATTCAAATAAAACGATTGTTCAACTTATGAAGCACCAACTCTGTATATAGCTACGCTCCACGAATAGCACCTTCCAATAAAAGCTATTCTGCTATTTGACGGATTTCTGTAGTTCGTCACAGAGTTTTCATACCTGATTTATTTATATCGAGTGGCATGCGGCTATGTATATAGTTGTGTGGCATGCGCTTATTCTAGTGGAATAATGAATTATACCTATAAACAAATATGGCTCATCAATTTTCCTGTAATGATGAGCATGCTGATGGAGCAATTAATCAATATTACTGATGCTATTTTTCTGGGACATGTGGGCGAAGTGGAGTTAGGAGCTTCTGCACTTGCAAGTGTTTATTATCTGGCCATTTATATGCTGGGATTTGGTTTCAGTCTCGGTTTGCAGGTCATGATTGCCCGCAGGAACGGGGAGCAAAGATACAAAGAAACGGGAAAAACCTTTTTCCAAGGTCTATTCTTTTTGAGCGGGTTGGCCGTATTCTTAAGTTTTACTTCCTATGTGTTGTCACCTGTTATCTTGAAGTTTTTTATTCATTCTCCAGAGATTTATAAAACTGTGGTCGACTATCTGGAGTGGAGATGTTTCGGCCTGTTATTCTCTTTTCCGTTTCTTGCATTTCGCGCTTTCTTTGTTGGGATTACGAAAACGAGAGTATTGTCGTGGGCAGCTACTCTCGCAGTTCTTATCAACATCCCATGTAATTACTTGTTTATTTTCAGTTTTAATTGGGGGATTTCAGGGGCGGCAATAGCTTCTTTACTGGCTGAAGCCAGTTCTTTATTGATATTGGTTATCTACGTCTTCTTGCAAATGAACAAAGAGAATTGGGGGTTAAGACTTGTTTACGATGGGAAACTATTAAAGTCACTTTTTCATTTATCTGTATGGAGCATGATGCATGCTTTCATTAGTGTTATTCCGTGGTTTCTCTTTTTTGTGGCTATTGCACGGTTGGGGGAAGTACAATTGGCTGTATCCAATATAATCAGAAGTATTTCTACTGTTTTCTTTGTGATAGTCAATTCTTTTGCAGCCACTACCGGTTCGCTGGTCAGTAACCTGATTGGTGCGGGAGAGGGGAAAAGCATGTTCCGGCTTTGTGGTAAAATCCTCAGATTAGGATATGCAGTTGGCTTTCCCCTAATAATTATTGCTCTGTTATTAAATAAGCAAGTTGTCGGATTTTATACAGATAATCCTGCATTGATAGAGTTTGCTTATTATCCGTTTATTGTAATGTTACTGAATTATACATTTGCTCTGCCCGGTTATGTTTTTATGCATGCAGTAACAGGTACAGGCAATACCCGGATTGCATTTATTTTTCAGATATCCACTATAGCTTTCTATCTGGTTTACCTATATCTGTTGAGTTATAGTTTCATTGCTACCCTTCCGGTATATCTGATGGCTGAGTATCTGTTTGTGATTCTCTTGGGTGTACAATCTTACATATACCTGAAAATGAAGCAGCATCGATAAAGATCAATATCTCTATTTGATGGGTAGAGTAACAATCATTCGTGTACCTTCCTTATATGCAGGATATATTTTTATCTCTCTAGCAAGCCGTTTTGTGATGAGCCGGCAGAGATACAATCCCAGTCTATTGCCGGGCATAAAAGTGTCAAACTTGGAGAAGCGATTGAAAACTTTTAATATCAAAAAGATGTGTGCAAAAATGCTAAAAGCAAGAAAAGAGGGCATTACTGTTGCTAAATCTATGTTTATTGGACTATTTATACCCCGGTACAATTGGAAAATAACAACTTGTTACCAAATCAATGAGAAAAAAGTCGCATAGGCAAAAGAAAAGATAACAGGACTATAAACTATAAAAAATGAGGTTGTGCCAGCGTTTTGACACAACCTCTTTTTCTTGAAAGTGGTGCCACCAGGAATCGAACCGGGGACACAAGGATTTTCAGTCCTTTGCTCTACCAACTGAGCTATGGCACCATTGTTTCTCTTTTGCGGTTGCAAAGGTAGTGAAACTTTTGGACTGTGCAAGGGCTTTGGGGATAAAAAACGCTGATAATTGCCTATGTGGCTAAGTATCAGCGTTTATAATTTAATAAAAAAAGTGTTTTTTTATTCTTCTCCCTTTTATTCTTCTGCATTTTCGGTCGTTTCGTCTTTCAGTGGGTTCCATCCTTGGGCTTTTAACTCAAATTCCTGGCCGTCGCGGGTAATCAAAGCACAACCCAGTTCCGGTTTCGTGATATGACCGATCAGTTTCACACCCTCCATTTCAGAAATCCTTTCGTGGTCAGAGATGGGGACGGTGAATAGCAATTCATAATCCTCGCCACCGTTCAGTGCACATGTAGTCAGGTTCATGTTGAACTCCTCTGCCATGACAGCTGTCTGGTAGTCAATAGGAATATGCTCTTCGTAAACACGGCAACCTACTTTACTTTGCGTACAGATATGCAGCAATTCAGAAGATAAACCGTCCGAGATATCCATCATGGAAGTGGGCTGAATCCCTTCTTCCGCTAATTTCTTGATGATATCGCGACGTGCCTCCGGTTTTAGCTGACGTTCCAGAAGATATTCTTTTCCGGAGAAATCAGGCTGCACATCAGTCTTCCCTTTTAATGCCACCTTCTCTCGTTCCAATAGCTGTAAACCCATATATGCCGCACCCAAGTCACCGGTCACACAAACTAGATCAGTCTCTTTGGCACCATTCCGGTAGATAACCTTATCCTTATCTGCCTCACCAATACAAGTGATGCTGATTGCCAGTCCTGTAAGCGAGGAAGAAGTGTCACCACCTACGATATCCACATCGTACTCCTCACATGCCAGGCGGATACCTGCATATAGCTCCTCCATATCTTCTACGGAGAAGCGTTTGGAAAGAGCCAGGGAAACGGTTATCTGCTTCGGAGTACCGTTCATGGCATAGATGTCGGAGAAGTTCACGACAGCCGCCTTATAGCCTAAATGTTTCAGTGGGACATAAATCAAATCGAAATGCACACCTTCCATCAGCAAGTCGGTAGTAATCAAAACCTGCTTTTCGGTAGGATAGGAGAGTACGGCGGCATCGTCGCCTACACCGTACTTGCTCGATTCATTCTTCAGTTCAATGCCTTCGGTAAGGCGGCGGATAAGACCGAACTCACCGAGGCTTGATATTTCTGTTCTCATGATTACGCTCTGTTTATCAATTCTCTCATAATTTCCGTCATCTTTGGTTGTGCAGCATCGGCAGCTTTCTGTACTTCCTCGTGCGTTACTTCCACAATCTTACCTTCCACACCGAGGTCGGTAATCACGGAGATACCGAACACTTTGATGCCACAATGATTGGCAACAATCACTTCCGGCACTGTAGACATACCTACTGCATCCGCACCGAAGATATGGAATAATTTATATTCGGAAGGAGTTTCAAATGTCGGGCCTTGTGTACCGACATATACGCCATGTTGCACTTTAATTCCTTTTTCTGCTGCAATAGCATTCGCCTTACGGATCAGCTCTTTGTCATACGCCTCACTCATATCCGGGAAACGCGGGCCATACGGAATGTTCTTGCCACGCAACGGATGTTCTGGGAAGTAATTGATATGATCCGTAATAATCATCAGGTCGCCGATTTCAAAATCAGGATTCGTACCACCGCTGGCATTTGAAACGAACAGGGTTTTGATTCCCAGTTCACGCATTACACGTACGGGGAATGTTACTTCTTTCATCGAGTAACCCTCGTAGTAATGGAAGCGTCCCTGCATTGCCATGATATCTTTGTTGCCTAACTTTCCGAATATAAGTTTTCCGCTGTGTCCTTCTACCGTCGATACGGGGAAGTTCGGGATTTCCTCATATTTTATTTCATACTTCTCAGTGATTTCGGTGGCGAGACTGCCTAAACCGGTTCCGAGGATAATTGCTGTCTCTGGTTGTGTGTGCATTTTACCTTTTAGGTAAGCTGCTGTTTCTTGAATGAGCTCTAACATAGCCAATAATATTCTGGTTAAATATATGTTGTTGATTTTGTAAAAATTCTATCTCAATAGGCAAAACGTATAGATACGGTTTCAATGCTTCGGCCAATGCCAGATGATGTTGCAACCTTGTCGCATCCTTTTCTGTTGTGATTATCAGCTTCTTATCTCCTTCCAGACGCTCAAAGCGTTCTTTGATCATTTGCAGATCCTTGTTACTGAAATCATGGTGATCGTCAAACTGGCATATGTTCACATGCGGCGTATACGCTTCCAGTTTTTCTACCAAGGGTGCGGGCGAAGCGATTCCTGTAACCAGCAACACCCGTTCGTCTTTTTCTAGCGATGTGAGTGTTCTCCGCTTCTTGCCGAAAAGCGGTGTCAGTGCTCCATATCGGAATGAGGAGAAATAAAGTTGTTGGTATGGGTACAGTTTTAGCCTTTTCGTGATGATATTGAAATCTATTGGTTTGATATCTTCCGGACATTTGGTTACGATCACGATATGCGCCCGGTTTTTGCCATCTTCCGGTTCACGCAATCGTCCTGCCGGAAGCAGGGTGTCATCTGAGAACAACCTGTGAAAATCAGTCAGCAGTATATTCAGTCCGGCTTTTACATGCCGATGCTGGTAAGCATCGTCCAGTAACACCACATCCACTTTGGGATTGTCCAACTTCATCAGTTGTTCGATACCATGACAACGATTCTCGTCTACAGCCACCCGGATATCCGGGAATTTGGTTTTTATCTGATATGGTTCGTCACCGATGCGCTTTACGTCTGTTTTCTCCGTAGCCAGCACATATCCCTTGCTTTTCCGTTTATAACCGCGGCTCAGCATGGCAACGTTCGCTCCTGTCTGTTGCAACAGCTTGATAAGATACTCCGTGTGTGGCGTCTTGCCTGTTCCGCCTACAGCGAGGTTTCCGACGCATACTACAGGTACGTCAAAACTCTTTGACTGGTAATATCCCCAGTCAAAGAGTTTATTTCTCAGGTATGCTCCTATCCCGTAAATCCACGAGACGGGGTATAGCCAATAGTGTATCTTAACCAGCGGTTCTTCCATCCACTCCTTTCTTTAATTGATGTTCAACTCGAACGGAACACGTGCTTGAATCTTATCGTAGTTCTCAAAGTTATTCAGCCAATCGAACTGATTGTAAAGTTCACCTACTTTGCCTTTCAGCATACGAGATTGGATATATCCACCCGGATTCGTATCCATCAGCGTTTCGAAGAAACTCTTCTTGCCGGGGTAAGACATTACGGTGTAAGCATCCAGTCCGGCTTTTCCAATAGCCATTTCCAATGCTTTGTCCAGCCCGCCCAGTTCGTCTACCAAGCCCAGTTCTTTGGCTTTGGCACCTGTCCACACACGACCTTCGGCAATCTTCTTGATTTCGTCTGTAGTCATGCCGCGACCTTCTGCGCAACGTTTCACGAACAGTTCATAACCCTCGTTCACCATATTTTGCATCAAGGCCTTTTCACCATCATTCAGTGCACGTCCCATCATTCCGAAGTCAGAATATGTATTTGTTTTCACAACGTCGAATGAAAGACCGATTTTGTCTGTCAGCCCTTTCACATTAGGAAACATGCCGAAGATACCGATGGAACCGGTCAGCGTGGTCGGGTCAGCTACGATGCTGTCTGCATTACAAGAAATATAATAACCACCTGATGCAGCATAGTCACCCATAGATACAATCACCGGTTTTTCTTTCTTCAACTCGGTTACTGCGTACCATATTTGTTCTGAACCGAAAGCACTACCACCCGGAGAATTCACGCGCAGTACTACCGCTTTCACGTCTTCGTCTTCTTTCAGTTTGCGCAAGTCGCGGATCACCTCATCTGAATAGATGTTGCTTTCGTTGTCTGTACGGGAACTTCCACTGTAGATGTCTCCGTAAGCATAATATACAGCAACAATATTTCCGCTTTTATCTTTGGGGACATTCTTTTTTACATTTATCATATCTTTCAAAGTCAGTACCGGCATATGATCCTTTTTATCTATGCCTATCAGAGTTTTCAGATAGTTGCGTACATCATTCTTATATATCAAGGTATCTGCTAGTCCATATTTCACGCAGTCTTCTGCAGGATAGAACATCAGCATCTTGTCAGCAACTTCGTTCAACTTTTCTTTGCTTACACTTCTTGATTCGGAGATGTCACTCAACATTTGTCCCCAAATGCCATCCAGGAATACAGCTACCTGTTCGCGGTTGGCCGGACTCATTTCAGTGGAGATAAATGGTTCTACAGCCGATTTATAAGTACCTACTTTGAATACCTGCATTTCCACGCCAATTTTAGACAGCAAGTCCTTGTAGAAAATCGGAGTAGAAGCCAGACCGTACCAGCCGATTGAACCTTGTGGATTCAGCATTATCTTGTCGGCTACACTTGCCAAGTAATACAGATGCTGTGAATATTGGTCACCGTAAGCTACTATAAATTTGCCGCTGTTTTTGAATACACGGTTACGAAGTCCGTCCAGCTTACGGATCTCATCTGAGAAGTACTTCTCATCAACCTCTACCTCTACAGTCAATACGTCCAGATTGTTCTCACGGTCAACGATCATCATATAGTGTGGTGCAACTCCGCCACCCATTGACAGAAGTGCAGTCTCGACCTGAGTTGGGAATACATTCACACCACGGATGACTTTCATATCATCTGTACGTCCTGTAAATTTATGGATTCTCGGAAGTGTTCTTCCACACTCACATTTTGAATGATCAATACTTGTCAGGTCTTTTGTTCTGTAACGCAGAAGCGGCATACCTTCTTTTGCAAGTGTTGTAAATACAAGCTCACCCGTCTCTCCATCTTTACATGGTATATGATCTGTAGGATTTAAGACTTCCGGATAGAAATAATCCTCTTGCACATGCATACCTTTGTGATGAATGCAGTCAAGTGCAACACCCGGTCCTGTAATCTCACAAAGTCCATAAATATCAAAACTGTTGACATTAAGAAGTTCCTCAATCTTACGGCGCATCTCATCTGTCCAAGGCTCTGCTCCATTGATACCAGCCTTTAACTGCAGACGATCAACCACTCCTGCCTCTTTTGCAGCCTCACCAAGATAAAGGGCATAAGATGGCGTACATGCAAATGCTGTGGCTCCAAAATCTTCCATACACATGAGCTGTCTCTTTGTATTACCTGCAGACATCGGGATTGCCATTGCGCCAAGCTTTCTGGCTCCGAAGTCAAGCCCGAGTCCACCTGTGAAAAGTCCATATCCGTAACAGATATGGATACGGTCTGCTGCATTAAGTCCTGCCATTGTAAGTCCTCTGGCAACACACTCTCCCCATACATCTACATCTTTTTCTGTATAAGAGGCCAGTGTCAGTTTCCCGGTCGTTCCTGATGTTCCCTGTACACGGACGATTTTCTCCTGTGGAACTGCCAGAAGTCCGAATGGATAATTGGCTCTTAAGTCTTCTTTTGTTGTAAATGGAAGCTTACCGATATCTTCGATTCCTTTGATATCTCCCGGCTCCACTCCCATATCATCCATTTTCTTGCGGTAAAATGCTACATTTTCATAAACATTCTTTACCTGGCGTACCAGACGCTCACTCTGAAGGGCAGTCATCTCATCGCGGCTCATACACTCAATCTTCGGGTCACGGATCTGTTCCTGCCAATCTTCCAACGCTACTCTTGCCATAGCTTTCTTGCCTCTCTTTTCTGATAGTATTATTATAATTGATATCCTACATCAAATGCTTTTTTATTGATGTCGATCGTCTTTG
>OGZA01002291.1_pt1 | contig 11964 bp, 12 predicted proteins | sample 1576591 | NCBI WGS metagenome assembly OGZA01 (sample SAMEA3541565, study PRJEB24748) | human gut metagenome | biome: human gut; feature: human-associated habitat; material: faeces | place: China | collected 2012
CGGCGAACGATCAGGTCGATCTCCTCCGCCGTCATCTTGCGCACGGCACGCACCGGCTGGCCGCCTTTCATCAGGACATAATCCGCGCCGAGGGTGCAGCCGTTCTTTTCGGCCTTCGCCTTGGCGGCGGCGAGCTTCTCCTCCAGCTTTTTGATCTCCTGCGCGGCGGCAGCCTTCGGGTCGCCTGCCTCATGCAGCTTCATGCCCATCAGCGCCTTGGCCGTAAACAGGCTGATTTCATACAGATCAATCAGGCGGAGATACGCCTTATCCATATTCAGCTTTTTCTTCTTGTCAACGCATTCGTTGATCGCGCGGACGACGTCCTGCGGCTTTTGCAGAATTTCAATCATGTGCGCCGCCGCGCGGGCGTCGAAGTCGATCTCGTCCATTTCCTCCTTAATGTTGGTCAGACCGAAGGAGATATTCTGGTAGACGGTCATGTTCGGCCAGAGCGCGTAATTCTGAAACAGGAAACCGACCTTGCGCTTGTTGGCCGATACGTTGATGCCCCGCTGGGAATCGAACACCGGCACGCCGTCGATGGTGATGCGGCCGCTGGTCGGCGTTTCCAGACCCGCGATCATGCGCAGCGTGGTCGTTTTGCCGCAGCCGGACGGGCCGAGCAGCGTGACGAACGCATTGTCTTCAATGACCATACTGAGGTTATCCACCGCGTAAAACTGACCCCAGCGCTTGGTGACGTTGGTCAATTCAATCCGAGACATTTACTCTCCTCCAATTCCTTTGTCAAGGCTTGCGCCGGTCAGCTTGTTAATCAGCGCGTTGCAGATCAGAATGAACACAATCAAAATCAGGTTGATGCCGCTGGAAAACGCATACAGACCCATCTCGTCGAAGTAATCCAGCATCGTGGTGATAATCTTCGTCTGCGAGCAGAGCAGCATGAACAGCGTCAGCTCGCGCACACAGGTGATAAACGGCAGCAGATAGCCGCTCATAATGGAGGATTTCTGAATCGGGATGATGATGTTGAGCATGCGCTTGTGCCACGGGATATCCTGAATGATGGCGGCCTCCTCAATTTCGCCGGAGAGCTGCATCATCGAGCTGAGCGCACTGCGGCTGGCGAACGGGATATACTTCACCGTGCCGGCGAGCACGAGCAGCAGATAGGTGTTGAAAATGCCCATCGAGGAACCGAACACGAAGAACGCGACGCCGACGGCCAGCGACGGCATCAGATACGGCAGGAACGCCATGTTGTTGACGTAAGCCGCCCACTTGCTCCGGCGGTTTTTGCTGACGCAGTAGCAGGCCGATTGTGCCCGCCAGCAGCGCGCAGCAGACCGCGACGATCAGCGTCCCCTTGAACGCGCCCCAAATCGCCTCGTTGAAGAGAATACCCTTTTGGCCGTACATGCCGTTTTCGGTGATGTTTTCGCTCGTCATCCACCATTTGCTCGTCAGGTTGCCCGCAACGCCGTGGCGGATGAAGCTGTAATCGCCGGGGTTCGGCAGGAAGGTCTCGATGGCGAACAGAATGATCGGCAGAATACCGGTGAAGAACGTCGTCACGCAGAAGATCGCCGCGACCACGTGACGGCCGGCCTTGCCGAGATTGACCAGCGAAATCTGGCCGGATTTGCCGGTGACGGTCGTGTAGCTCTGGCGGCCGGAGGTCGTCCTCTGGTTGACAATGAGAATCAGCACGCCGAAGAGAATCATAATGACCGCCAGGATGCTCGCCTCGCCCGCGCGCTTTTCGCCCATCTGCACGTATTTGGTGCACAGGGTCGTCAGGTTCAGGTAATGCGGCACCGGGTAGGAGCCCATCGCGCTGGAAAAGACCAGCAGCACCGTGCTCAGCACGGCGGGCTTGACCAGCGGCAGCGTCACGCGGGCGAAAATCTTGAGGCGCGGCGTGCCCATGATGGTGGCGGCTTCCTCAAGGTTCGCGTCCATGTTGCGGAAGATGCCGCCGATGAGGATGTACGCGAACGGCGCGTAGTGCAGCGAGAGCACCATGACGCTGGGGAACATGCCCTGACACCACCACAGCGGCATGCGGATGCCGAAAAGCGCGGTCAACAGGCCGTCGGACGTGCCGGTGACGAGGTTTGAATCGAACAGATTCTGCCAGATGACGGCCAGCGTCCACTGCGGCATGATGTAGGGAAAGATGAAAATCGAACTGAGATACTTCTTGCAGCGCATGTTCGTGCGGGTGACAAGATACGCGAACAGCCCGCCGTAGAAGATGGCGCCGAAGCAGGAGAACACCGACAGCAGAACCGAATTGAGCAGCGGCGTCCACAGGTTCGTTTGGGCCAGCTTGCCGGTAAACAGATCCACCCAGTTATAAAGGGTGTAGCCCTCCTTCAGCCCGGTATAATGGCTATCGACCGAGCCGATATGAACGGTTACGGTATCCAGCGCGATGGAGATCATCGGCGCGACGGTTGAGAACGTGAGCAGGATGCCCAGCGCCAGCAGAATGGCGTTCTGCGGCTTGGAAAAGGTGGTTTTCAGCTTGTTGAGCCAAACCCGCGCCCTGCTCGCTTTGACAGTTTGCTGCATGATATCCCCCCTGTACCATGCGAGGGGCATGAAACGCTTCATGCCCCTCACATGTCAAGATTCTAGAGATTTTTTGATTTCAAAGCGATTACTTGTTGCCGACGATCATGTCGATCCAGTCGCCGAGGTCGAAGGACACCTGCGCGCAGTACGCCGGGTCTTCCACGACGAGGCGGCCGCCGTCCGCGGACACCCACCACTCGTAGCCGCGATCGTTCTTCGCGTCATAGGTGTTCACGCCATCGACGTAGCCATCCTTGGAGTGATCCTGCATGCAGACCGGGTTGGCGCTGTAGCCGCCCATGTCCTTGCCCCACGCGGCGAAGCCTTCGTTGGTGGTGGTCATGTAGGCGATGAACGCGCAGCTCGTCCACGGCAGCGGGGAGGTCTTGAGCACCTGGAGGTAATGCTTGTAGGCATAGCCGCCGATGCCCTGATAGCCGTCCTGATACGCCGCGACGGCGATGTTGTTGACGGAGGTTTCAGCCGATTCCTCGACGGAACGCAGCTTGGAGTACACCAGCAGGCCGCACTGATCGACAGCGGACTTGGTGACCAGCGTGTTGCAGATCGGGCCGTCGTCCGTCTGCTCGTTGTACTGCTCGCAGAACAGCTTGATGTAGGCCAGCGCGTAGGGCGCGTTCTCCGCGTCGAGCATCAGCGCTTCGGCTTCCGGCTTCATCTCTTCGACTTCCGCCGCGATGCGATCCTTCGCCGCGCCGTCCGGCATCGCGTCAAACGCGGCCTTCAGGTAGTTGGCGTAGGTCTCTTCGGTCAGCATGTACAGGAAGTTCTTGCCGACCAGCTCGGAGTTGACGCCCATGAACAGCGGCGCAACGCCTTCGGCGACGAAATCCCAGCAGTTGGTGAAGGTCTTGTCGCCCACGGTGTTATACATGAACACCTTGTTGAGCGTTTGCAGCGCCAGCGGCTTGTCGTTGCCCTCGACGATCACGCCTTCGCCCTCGGCCCACTCCTTCGGGATGAAGTTGAGCAGGTTGCCGGTGTCGAGCATCTTCGTCTGAATCTGGTTGCCGTCCTGAATGAGCGTCATGGAATAGATGTGGTTGGCGCTCTTGATGTCAGCGTTCAGCGTGGTGAAGATGGAGTTGTGCTTCGGCTGCTACCACTCGATCGTGCCGGTGTAGCTCGGGTCGATCTTCTGGAGCATCTCGATGAAGCTCGCGCCGGCGGTCTTGCCGCGGCTGGAGTTGCCGATGCCGTAGAGCGTCTTGCCGTTGGATTCCTCAATCGCCTTGGCATACAGCTCCTCGTTGGTCATGGTCTGCGCCTGAGCGATCACTTCCTCCACGGTTTCAGCCATCGCGAGGCATGCCGTCATCATCATCGCGAGCGCGAGGACGGCGCATAACAGTTTCTTCATGTGCGTATCTCCCTTTCTGAGTCGGTGAGGTTGCGGCTTGTTCTGTGCCGCTTTGTTGCTTTATATGATACGCACAATTCAGCAAAAAAGAAACTGGACAATTCTGCGATTTCACCCGATGATTCTGACAACTTTGCACAGAATCGCCAGATGTTTTCTATTTATCACTCCACCTCCGACGGCGATAAACCCGTCAGCTTCTTGAACGTCGCGGAGAAATAGGTCACGTCCTTATACCCCACCGCCGCGGCGGCCTCGTAGACCTTCACATGGTCGCGGGAGAGCATCCGCATGGCCGCGTCGATGCGCGTCTTGGTCAGGTAATTGGTGACGGTCATGCCCGTCTGCTTTTTGAACACGTGGGAAAGGTGGCCTTCGCTGACGCGCAGATGCTCGGCGATCACCGCGATGGAAATATCCGCGTCGGCATAGTGCGCCGCGATGTAGTCCATCGCCTGACGCACATAGCCGGTGGCCTCCAGTTCCTTCTCCTTCGGCGCGGGCGCGGCGGATACGGGCTGCATCCTGCGGCAGACCCGCGCGACGGCGTGCGTCAGCTCCTGATCGCGGAACGGCTTGAGCAGATAATCGTCCGCGCCGAAGAGCAGCGCGCCGCGCGCATACTCAAAATCGCTGTGCGCGGTCAGCACGATGCAGTGCGCCGCGCATCCCTCCTCGCGCAGCAGGTTCATCATCGTGATGCCGTCCATCTTCGGCATGCGGATGTCGGTAATAATCAATTCCGGCTTGAGCCTTCGCGCCAGCTCGAGCCCTTCCTCCCCGCTCTGCGCCTCGCCGACGACCTCGCACCCCAGCGCCGCCCAATCGACGCCCGCGACAATGCCGCGGCGAACCAGCGGCTCGTCATCCACCATCAATACGCGAATCATGCCTTCTCCCTCCTCATTGGCAGGCGTACCATCACCAGACAGCCCTCGCCCGGTCTGGAGCGCACGCTCAGGCCGTATGCGTCGCCGAAATGCAGGCGCAAAATGCTGTCCACGTTGAACATGCCCAAATGCTCGCCCGGCCGGCCGGATACGCCGAAGCCCAGCGGCCCATCCTGCGGCTTTTCCATGCCGCGTCCGTTATCCTGCACGAAGAGGCGCAGATCGCCCGCGTCCGCCTCCGCCCAGATTTTGATATAGCCGTCGTCCATGTCGCGAACGCCGTGAATCACCGCGTTTTCCACAATCGGCTGAAGCACCAGCTTGGGCACCATGCAGCCCATCAGCGCGTCGTCCACCTCGATTTCGCAGGCGAAGCGATCCTCAAAACGGATGAGCTGAATGTCTATGTATCTCTCCAGCAGCTCAAGCTCCTGCCCGAGCGTCACAAACTCGTCGCCGGAGATGCTCGCGCGCAGAATCTTCGCCAGATCCTCCGCCAGCGTCGCCACCTGCGGCACGCCGTGCGTCACGCCCATCCATTTCATCGAATCCAGCGTGTTATAGAGGAAATGCGGGTTGAGCTGCGACTGCATCATGCGGATGCGCGTATCGTTCAGCTCCTTTTGCCGCTCCACCGAGCGCCGGAGGTTCAATTCACATTCCGCCACCATCTGGTTGAAGCCGACCGCCAGCTGCCCCATCTCGCCCTCGCCGCGCGGCACGACGCGCGCGCTGAGCTCGCCCAGCTGCACGCGCTTCATCGCCGCCGTCATCTCCCGAACCGGCCGCGTCACCTGTCTGCTGAGCACCAGCGCGCCCCACAGACACAGCAGCAGGCTGACCGCGCCGAGCGTCACGCCGACGAGCACCATCAGGTGCGTCATCTCCCGGTTGAACACGCGCGGCTGGCTGAGCAGCAGCGTAAACCCGCTGATCGGCTCGATCTGCGTCGTATAGGTCAGCACCGCGTCGCCGTCGCTGAGCGCCTCGCCCGCCAGCATCCGCTCGCGCAGCTCGTGCAGGCGGCTTTCCGACCCGGTCGTTCGGGAATCGTCGATCAGCCGCCACTGTCTGCCCAGCAGCATCACGCCGTAGGCCGGGTTCAGCCCCCGGCTGAGCAGCTCGCTGAGGCTTTCCCCGCTGATCTCCGCCAGCAGATAGCCCCCGGCTGCGCGGCGAACGGCGGCCACGCGCCCCGCCTCGCCGAAAAAGACGGCGTTCTCCCCGTCGGCCATGCGCAGAACGCCCCAATCCGTATCGAAGGCCGCGTCCTCCTCCTGCCCGCGCAGGGCGCACAGGCACACGCCGTCCGCGCCGACGATCATAAGCTGGGTCATCTCCGGCACCTTCGCCGCCTGCCCGACCAGCGCCGCATAGACCGCTCGCGGGTGCGCCGCATCGCCCGCCTCGAGCGCCGAACGCACCCATTCATCCCCCGCCAGCGCGTCAAGCGCCCGCTCCATGCCGGAAAACGCCTCCGTAAGCTGCCGGGTCATCCCGGCGAGCTGCGCCCGCGCCGTTTCCTCCTGCCGTTTTGCGCTGGTGGAAACCATCATCGGGAGCAGCAGCGCAAAGCACAGGATGATCGGCACGAGCGCCACGCAGATCACCGTCAGAAAAATGCGCGTCTGAAAGCGCATGCTTCGTCCTTCCCTCACGGAGCATCCTCCTCCATAAGCGCCTGCCAGCGTTTAAGAATCTCCCGCTGATGCGCCGCCGCCCAGTCGATGTCGTAATCGCAGAGCTCAAACGCGGGCGCGCCGTCTCCCGTTCCCAGCGCCGTCAGCACGCTCTCGCGGGCATACACCGTCTCCACGCGCCGCTGCACATCCTCACTCAGGATGAACGAAAGGAACGCCTGCGCGTTTTCCCCATGCGCGCAGCCCGCGACAATCGCCGCCCCGTCCGGCACGGCGCTCGTCCCCTCCTTCGGCCAACCCGCCGCGATGTGCTCACCCGCCAGCATGCGCTTCTTCGCCGTCTCATACAGCGTCACGCCCACGCGCATTTCGCCCGCCGCCACGGCGGAAACCACCTCGCCCGAGCTGGAAAGCTCGTGGCCGCGCACGTTGTCGGCAAACCGGCCAAGCGCGTCCTCGTCGCCGAGCGCCTGAATCAGCGTCGCCAGCACGGTGAAGCTCGACCCCGAAACGCCGGGGTTCGCGAACGCGATCCGGCCGCGCAGGCGGCTTTCCAGTGCAACAGACATCCAGGCACGCCGCGCCTCCTGCGCGTGCTCCTCCAGCTCAAACACCTCTACCAGCGCCGGGCAATAGGCTTGCTCCTGCCGGCTGCGCAGCGTGTCCAGCGCGCTGCCGCAGATGTCGGTGCACAGTAAAAATTCCCTTTTGCGTGCGTATGCCGTATTCTCTGTTTCCCGCATCTCCACTCGCTCCGTTCTGTGGAAAATCTACATTCTTATCATACATGCATATTACACAAAAAAGCAAGTGATTTAAAACATTTTTTGTATGTTTATTTGTTTTTTTACAATTCAGTCCTCAAAGCCGCCCAGTACGCGGCCGATAGAGGCCTGGATTACCAGGTCTGCCCGGGCGTCTGCCGGGGTCGGCGTCTTGTTGACGACCGCCAGCGCGGCGCCTGTAAAATAGCGCAGCAGGCCCGCCGCGGGGTAAACGTTCAGCGACGTACCGCCTACCAGCAGCAGGTCCGCACGGCGGATGGCGCGCACAGCCGCGTTGAGCGTCGTTTCATCCAGCGCTTCTCCGTACAGCACCACGTCCGGCTTGATGACGCCGCCGCAGCCGCACCGCGGCACGCCTTCGGAGCGCAGCACGTCGTCCAGCGTATAAAACGCGCCGCAGCGTGTGCAGTGGTTGCGGTGCACGCTGCCGTGCAGCTCCAGCACGTTTTTGCTGCCCGCTGCCTGGTGCAGGCCGTCAATGTTCTGCGTGACGACGGCTTTCAGCTTACCGGCCTGCTCCAGCCGCGCAAGGGCAAGGTGCGCCGCGTTCGGCTCCGCCTGCGGGTACAGCATTTTGTCGCGGTAAAAGCGGAAGAACTCCTCCGGCCGGCGTTCGAAAAAATCGTGGGACAGAATTTCCTCCGGCGGCCAGCGGTATTCCTGGTGATACAGCCCGTCCGTGCTGCGGAAATCCGGGATGCCGCTCTCGCACGACACGCCCGCTCCACCGAAAAATACAATCGCTTCGCTGGCCTCCACCAGCTTGCGCAAACGTCCGTCCATACCCTCTCTCCTTTTTTAACAATTTTTAACAATGGGAAGCGCGCTGTGCCAGCCGCCGCGGCTGAATCTCTGTGTGTCGGCGCGTCGGCCGCGTTTTTTTAACAACGGGAAGCGCGCTGCGCCAGCTGCCGCGGCTGAATCTCTGCGCGTCGGCGCGCCGGCCGCGTTTTTTAGCAATGGGAAGCCTGCTTTACGGGCCTCCGCAGCTAAATTCTTTTAACAGCGGAAAACGCATTGCGCCAGCCGTCGCGGCTGAATCTCTGTGCGTCGGCGCGCCGGCCATGTTTTTAACAATGGGAAACCCGATTTACGGGCCGCTGCGGCTGAATTTTTTCAACAACGGAAAACCATTGAGCCAGCTGCCGCGGCTGAATCTCTGTGTGTCGGTGCGTCGGCCGCGTTTTTTAACAATGGGAAGCCTGCTTTGTCCCGGACTGCAGCCCTCGCAAATATTTTCGGGCCCGTTCGTCTGAGAAGCGGATTTTGTGATACAATAATAGCAAAGTCTGCAATACCAGTATACCATATTTTCAGGCTCACGCTTTGCGCGCCGCCCGTGTTCACTAAAAAAAGCTGACGCCCGCGCCGCGGCCCGCATGCCCCGCCCGCGGCTCGTGTGCACCGGGCGGTCCTATGGTCCCGTACTCCCGGCTCCGCCGCTGTAAAAAAGGAAGTGTTCTTATGCCTGCTGTCATCACGAATGAAATGGTGTTCGCCGCTTTGCCGCCGCGTCCCCCGGAAAGCCACAAGGGCGCGTACGGCCGTGTGCTGGCTGTCTGCGGCTGCCCGGCCTACCGCGGCGCCGCCGCCCTTTCCGTGCTGGGCGCACTGCGCGCCGGCGCGGGCGTCGTTACGCTGGCCGCGGGAGAATCCGTCATCCAAAGCATTGCCGCGCGCGTTCTGGAGGCCACGTTCCTGCCGCTGCCGGATGAAAGCGCGCTCGCCTCCATGGCCGAAACCGCCACCGTATGCCTGGCGGGCTGCGGGCGTGAAGCCGATGAAACCACCGCGCGGGAAATGAAGCTTCTGCTGGAACGCACCCGCGGCACAGTGGTGCTGGACGCCGGCGGCCTGTGCAGCCTTGCCGCCGAAAAGCAGGCCATGCGCCCCGCGGCCGGGCGGCTCATCGTCACGCCGCATCCGGGCGAAATGGCGCGCCTTGCCCACACCTCCGTGCAGCAGGTGCTGGCAGCGCCTGCCGAAACGGCGCTGGCCATGGCCAAACAGCTGGACGCCGTGGTGGTGCTGAAGGGCCACCGCACACTGACGGCCACGCCGGCCGGGCGGCTGTACGAAAACCGTACCGGAAACGCGGGCCTGGCCCGCGGCGGCAGCGGCGATGTGCTGGCCGGGATGATTGCCGGGCTGGCCGCGCAGGGCCTGGCCCCGGCGCAGGCAGCCGTGTGCGGCGTTTATCTGCACGGCCTCGCGGCCGACCGGTGCGCGGCGCGCCTGTCCCAGCAGGGCATGCTGCCGGAGGATATTCTGGCAGACCTTTGCGCGCTGTATCTTGAAAACGGGCGTTGAGCATGCTATACTTTTGTCATGTGCAATACGGCACATTCCACCCATACACAACAGAAATGAGGGATTGATCCATGAATGAGCAACAGGGCCTTGACCCTATGTTCCAGGAAAATGGCAGCCAGTGGATGGAGGGCGGTCTCGCCTCCGAGCCTCTGAACGTATATACCGCCAAGACCTTTGGCTGGATGTTCCTGGGTTTGCTGGTCACGTTCGGTACCGCTATCGCGTTTTCTGCGGGCGGCGGCCTGTATTACCTGCTGACGATGGGCATGCCTGCGGTATTCGCGCTTGCCATTGCCGAGATCGTCGTGGTGATGGTGCTTTCCGCCCGTCTGCATAAGCTGAGCATCGGCGCGGCCCGCGGCCTGTTCTTCGCCTACGCGGTGCTCAACGGCATCACGTTTTCCGCGGTCTTTTTCGCTTACGACGTTCAGATCCTGCTCACCGTGTTCGCGCTGACCTCGCTGTATTTCGGCGTGCTGGCGGCCTACGGCTGGTTCACCAAGCGCGACCTTTCCGGCCTGCGTCCTATCCTGACGGCCGGGCTGATCTTCCTTTTGGTATTCTGGCTCATCTCCATGTTCCTGCCGCTCTCCGGGTTCGACCGCATCATCTGCTTTGTCGGCCTGGCCGTGTTCATGGGCCTGACGGCATATGATACGCAGAAGATCAAACAGCTGCACGCAGCGTTCGAAGGCGATTACGAAATGTCGAAGAAAGCGTCCATCTTCGCGGCGCTCCAGCTTTATCTGGACTTCATCAACATCTTCCTGTATATCCTGCGCCTGCTGGGCCGCCGCAGCAGCAACTGATTTTTGATTGCTCCGCAATAAAAAACCCATCTCAATAACAACGGAAAGCTTGCCTGACCGGCAAACACACAGAGATTCGGCTATGTGTTTCGGTCAGGCAAGCTTTTTCTATGCCAAAAACACCACTGTTCACTCCTGCTTACAGGGATTCAGCCGCAATGGTCTCCCCCAACAAGCTTCCCATTGTTAAAAGCGCCGCACGGCATGCCTGCTTACAGAGATTCAGCCGCAGCGGTGTCCCCAGCAAGCTTCCCATTGCTAAAAAATGCGGCGGCGGCGAGGTCCGCTTCGTCCGGATGAGACAGCGCGCGGTCGAAATTTTCCAGCATGCGTTTTGCGTTGGCGTTTTCCGGGTCCTGCTCCAATTGCGCGGCAAAGCGGGCGCGCACGCTGCCGGGCATCCGGCCCTGACACATCCAGCCGCCCAGATATACGGCGTCCGAAGGCAGCAGCTTTTTCACATTCTCCAGCAGCATATTGAAATAGTCCGGGTCCCCGCCGAACCCCGCCGTACCGAACAGCGCCACCTTTTTGCCGCCGCACAAAGGCAAAAACCCGGCCATGTCCTGTGCGCATGTGCCCTTGTCTGTCCAGAATCCGGCGAATATCACGTCCGCGTCAAGAGCCTCCGGCGCGGGCGCGCCGCGGTAAACGCAGCCCTCCGGCGGCAGCGCGGCGGCAATGGCGTCCGCCACGGCCTGGGTATTGCCCGTTTTACTGCTTGTCACGATGGAATATGTCATAAAAATCAAACCGTCCTTTCCTGGTGCGTCCCTGTGCGGGCACATCCGCGGCCGCACCGCGGCCGGCCGCCTCTTCTGCTTCGCCGCCCGTCCCACAGGCGGCTGCTTTTATTATGTACCCCTTCCCCGCGTTTTGCAACCGTCTTCCGCTGTTTTTTCGTTGACAAATGTCACGGAATATGATACCGTAAAATCAACGACAATTGTCAACGAAAAAGGAGGGACCGGACAATGCCGAAAAAACCGCTTGAAAAACTGCCGGAGGCTGAGCTGGACGTGATGCTCGCGCTGTGGACGCACACGCAGCCCGTGCGCACCGCACGCCTGCTGGAGGACCTTGCGGATAAGGCGTGGTCGCTTTCCACGCTCAAGGTCCTGCTGGGCCGCCTGGCGGACAAAAGCTTCGTGGAAGTAACGCGCGAGGGCCGCTTCACGCTGTACCGCGCACGGGTGCGGGAGGAAGACTACCGCCGCATGGAGACAAACGGCCTGCTGCGGCGCTACTACAAAAACTCCGTGGCGGGTATGGTCGCCGCGCTGGTGCAGGACGAAGCGCTTACCGGCAGCGAATTGGCAGAGCTGAAAGAACTGCTGCGAAAGGCGGGCGAGCCCGGTGCTGAATGACCTGTTTTACGCTGTGCTGGGCATGCTGCCCTGGACATGCGCGCTCATCGCGGCGCTGCTGGTACTGCGGCATTTTGCGCGTGCCGCGCTGTCCGCACGGTTCTTCCGGCTGGCCTGGCTGATCCTTGCCGTCCGCCTTGCGCTGCCTGTCAGCTTCGCGGTGCCGGTGCAGGACAGGCCCGCGCCGTTGTCCATCCCGCTCCCCACGGCCGCCGTCCGGCAAGCGGCGCTCCCC
>OGZA01002293.1_pt1 | contig 11959 bp, 7 predicted proteins | sample 1576591 | NCBI WGS metagenome assembly OGZA01 (sample SAMEA3541565, study PRJEB24748) | human gut metagenome | biome: human gut; feature: human-associated habitat; material: faeces | place: China | collected 2012
CTCTGCCGCATCACGCTTCAGTAAAGCAATATCAGCATCGGAAGCATCACGACGGACATATTTCACCTCTACAATATAGCTGTAGGCAATATCCGACTGGTGCAGCAGGTCAGGCATCATGTAGAAGTCGGCATAACCTTTGGAAGACTCGTGTTCGGGGAGAATGACATATCCTTGCGTCAACCCCAGATAAGCCAGAAGGAAGCCTTTAATATGCGCTTCCCCGTCAATGAACTCACGGATGGCACTTTGACGTTCCAGTTCGCGGGCGAAGAAGCGGAAAACGGGCTTCCACTCGCCACGAAGAGCCATTTCTTTCACCAGACCGGAAAAAGAGGAAAGGTCCAGATCAAACATTTTTGCTTCGCGATAGGCTTCTACCAGATATGTATAAAGCTGTTCGCGTACAGTCAGGTTCGGAATGCCAAGAATGGCACTGCCAAAATCAGTACCTTGTATGGACAGCATCCCGAAGTAGAACAGCAGGCTCTTGAAATTCTCCGTATCAGTCATTTTCTCAGCCGGGAAAGAAGTGGCAATCTGTGCTGTAGTACTGCCTTCAGCCACTATTTGCTGGATTACGGAAGCATTGGCTCCGAATGTCTTGTCTATCTGTACCAGGTGACGCAGCTTATTGTAGTCAGTACGGATGTTGTTGTCGACCATCATTTCCGGGGGCAACTGCTGTTGCAAATAACTGTTCAGGAAATAGAGTGTCATGTCCGAATTGAACATACGTTCCTCTAACTTGCGGGAAGAGAAACAGTAATTGTCATACCACGGTTTCATTATCTTCACCAGCCCATCCACCGTAACATCCTCCGGAAGTGAGCCTTCATCCTTGTAATAAGCGATCATCTCCCGCACTTCACCCTCACTGAATCCGATAATGTTGTTGAACTGAGGAAGCATGCTGATATTCGTGCCGATATTGAAACCGCTCGTCACATCGTCCATCGTGATAGGACTCACACCCGTGATAAAGAGACGCTCTACGGCAGCACCCGCATTGGAGGTGGAAGCCTTCACGTTATTGAAGAACCCGCGGATGAGCCCGTCGCCATGCGTCTTTTCCCGATAGCGTTCCTGACCGTAGGAAGAAAGGATCGTATTGGTGAAGTTGTCGTATTCGTCAATCAGCAGGTAGATGCGCGGACAATCCGTACGGCTGACATATTCCTTGAGGGCGGCAAGCATTTGCTCCGGATTAGTCTCGTCAGGGTTGACGATTTCCCATATCCTGCTGCCCAGCAAACGCTCGTATTTCAGGATGAAGTTCTTCATCACCATGCAGCAGTATTCGCTGAACGAACGCTCCACTGTTTCCAGCTTTGAGCTCACTTCTGAGAAATTGAAGCGCAGAACCATGTAGCTGTTATGCTCTTCCGTAGGATGTTTGCCGATATACAGTTCTCCGAATATCTCCTCGAAGCTGTCCGCGTAATCAATGCTGTAGTATGTTTCCAGCATAGCCAGGAACAGTGACTTGCCGAACCGCCGAGGGCGTATCAGGAACAGATAGGACGGCTGACGCTCCAGCATTTCGATGAAACGCGTCTTGTCCACATAATAATAGTTTTTCCGCATGATGCGGGGAAAATCCGATAATCCGTAGGGTAATGCCTTCATAACTGTTCAGCTTTTAATGTTCCACAAAGCAAAGGTAACAAAAATGATGGCAAATGCCATGAAGAGCCGGAAATAGTTGCAAATAGGAGACAAGTTTCCTCAAAAAAAAATAAAAGCTTAATCATCGCCCCTGCATTGGTAACGTTCGGAAATGAAGTGATATAAACGGGCATATTATTTTCCCTATTGGAGAAATGTTTTTTCCCAATAGGAGAAAAATAATTCAGTAACAGGCAGACAATAAATCAGGAGATAAATAATCATTTTATGTACCTGATTGCTTTCAGGCGATGTTCAGCGCTTCTGCAGTTTTGGCAAAGAGGGCGTCGGATGCCATTATTTTCGCAGGATGTCTTGCTGCAGGTCTCCGTCAAGTAAGTATATAATTGTTGGCGGACTGTGAGATTGGGAATACTCAAAATAGTGTCACCTTGATAAACACCTTGTATGGATAGCATATCGAAGTAAAACAGAAGACTCTTGAGATAGTTCATCCGCACATTTTTATACCTGTGTTTCCGGATGCGGTACATTCACCGGTGCAAAGTGCTGTATTGCTTTTGAAAAGAATTTAGGCTATTGGAGAAAGTTTCTTCTCCAACAGCCTAAAAGTGTATTTACTTGGATATACGGTTTTGACCGATTTTCCACCATCAAGGTGTATTAGATTCTTGCAACCATTGAATTTGCAAGCCGGTCAAAAACAACCCCAAAAATTAGTCAGCAAAAGTTACACCTGTCTCAGCATCGACACTAGTAATAGTAGCGCCTGCCTTAGTTACTGTGATTCCGGTAGGATTTGTTGTAGTCCACTTAATAGAATTACCAGTCAAAGACTTCAAGTTAGTCAATATAACATTCGCTTGGGACGCAATTCCTGTAACGTTGTTACCTAAAGTAAGAGCAACATCTGACAAATTGGCAAAGACAGCTATCTGTGCCTGCTCTATCGTAATAGTAGCATCTACAGCAGGGTTGATAGTTATGTCATTGATTTTACTTGCAGCTGGAATAGCAGTTGTCGGCCAAACCAAATAAGCAGCTTTAACTTGAGTGGCATCTGCCAAAGTACCGGCAATGCTACGGGCATGGCTGTTATTGATAATAGTGGTAGCGCCAAACTCATTATTCTCATTTGTCAACGAAGCATTATTGCCAAGTGTTATTGTTCCACCGTCTGCAATAATCAATGCATCGCATACCCCTTCTACTTTCAATTCAGTATATTCATTTACATAGATAGCGCTAATGCCTGTTGCATCTTTTAATGTAACTGTTGTTACATTTCCAGTGGCACCTGCAAGATATGCGACAGCATTGGTAACGCCTTCTGCGACTTTCATGTCTTGTACGGTTAAAGCAGCACTTTGAGATGATGTTCCGATATTGTTGACACCAGCAACCAATGCATCTCCTGTCGTTCCGAATGTTACACCAGTCATATTAATCGTATATGTCAGATTGCCATCAAGCGTAGAGAATGTATATTCATCACCAGAAACAGTGTACTTGACATCTCCGGCAATAGGCAAGCTTGTAGCAGTCAAAGTGAACATATCGCTTTCAGAACCGGTAACAATAGTCTGTTGTTTCAAATTAGTGATTAGTTGGGCATCAATAACGCATGTATTATCGTCTGCAAAAGCAATGTTGCCAGCAGCCGGAGTTACACCATTGCTATAAGTTTTCCATTCTGCACGTTCCACACCTTTTAAAGCGGCAACTTCTTTTATGGCAACTCCACGTTGAACATAGTCATTCAGATAGTTGATAAGGTCTGCATTATCCTTAATACCGTTATCTGCAGTAATAGGAGGAGTTACAACTTCCTTCAACTCAAAAGCAGTACCATCGGCCAATTTTAAGGTCATCATTTCTCCGGCAAAAGCTTTGGTTGCATTACCAGCCTCATTATATTCTACCTTCGGGAAATGTTCGCCACGTACCAATTGGCAATTCTGGTCACCATTAACCTTGTCTTGGAAAACGAAATCGCTCCAGTCGGCTGACTCATAATGATCTCCATTTTTCGAATTTGTAGCTTTTGCTATCACATAACGTTTGTCACCTATAGTAACAAAAATACGGGCTTTCAGGCTCTTTGCATAATCGGCAGCAGGCAATATTGAATGAAAATGATATTTTTCACCGTTTTTCAACTCTTTGCCGATAACACATGTTACGTGTTTCTGTTTATATGCCAAAGCTGAGTTCGCATCGCTTAGCTTAGGTTGTGACAATTCAGATGCCACTGCAAAGTAAGGATAAGATTCAACTTTTGCACTTGCGTCAAGTATATCATCTGTATTTGCGCCCGTAGTGAATCTTGCACCGGCCCAATCACCTCTAGCAGCTAATTTTTCAACGACTGTTTCCGATTTGATAGGAGCCTTGTACCAAAGTTCAGCAGACGCCTCAGAATAAATTTGGATACTGTCAATCGTCATGGTAGCAGTAGTCTTATCAAGACCGTCAGTAGCATTTGTTTCACCATAGAAGTATCCGTTAAAGTCATTCACAATGGTAATCATCGGGAATGCATACAGATGATTCATCTCTACGTCCGGATTAATTACGGAACCGTCTTTGGGGGCTGCCAGGAACTGGTAACCTACAGCAACTGGCGCCTTCTCAAATCCTTCCATTGTACCGGCATAGAATTGGTCTAATACAGTGGAAGACACAGTAGCAGAGGCACCTTTATACTTAGTGTCTTTCATTACCGCATCCGAGCAATCCTGAATTGCGGGCAGAACTGCATCAATACGGTTGCGCATTAGATGAGACGCATCATAAGGAGCATAGAACATATAATTACCTTCTACTAAGTTTGCAGGAGTAGTGAAAAGACCCTCTGCTCTTGTATAAGGATAATTGGTAGAAATAAACTCTACTGTTTCGTAGAAATCTTGGGCTGTAAGGCCTGCTTCTTCGGCAGTTACTCCAGATTTTTTTTCACCTTTGACATATTCCAAATAGCTCCAATTTAAACCAGAATGAGTACCTTTTCCTGAAACTGTACTTGGAACAATTTGGTCGATGATGGCTGCACCAATTTTATCACCCTCTTCCCAAGATAAAGCAAGAGAAGAGCCGTCTTTTATTGCCATACGAGTACCTACACCTGTGCTAAAAGAAACGTTTCCGACAACTGGACGATTGCCCAAATCTATACTCGTTTTCTCATTCACAGAAATGAGTTCATCTTGCGAACAACCTGCTAATACTGCGGTCATTGCCAATAATGAAACTATTTTTTTTGTTTTCATTTTAAAAAAGTTATTAGTGATGATAATTCTGTTATTCTATTCCACCTGCTGGTTCTTCAAAGCTTGCGGCAAATCCCATTTCCACCTCCACCTCCAGAACCATCACTTCCGGAGCTTCATACTTCATTTCCTTTTCTACTTTCATAATCATAAAATTTAAATTGTTAGTAATATTAAAATTGTCTCTTTATTATCAACCGGTAATACGATAATTACTGCTACCGCTGGCTGCCTATTATCCCATCGCAAAGACAGGCTGCTTATTATATAAGAACCTTAGCTATTCCTATATATAATAGGTATAGCAAACCCGCATTTTCAGCCTGCAAAGTAAAAAACAAATTTCCTAAATTCAAAAGAAATCGTTATTTTTTTATTTTTTCGGTAAAAATGAGCCGAATTCTTCTTTATCATGAAATCTCTTTTCATCTTACATGCTTTTGCGAGCCAAAGGTAGAGATTTTATTGACATCCGCAAACAAAATAAAGGATTTTTTTTATGCTTTTCAGTGAAAATGTATAAATGCAAAGTAATTTATAGCTTCCTTAGACTTTTTTATTGAAAAAGAGAGGGGGATTCTTGTTTATACATCACCATAAAAATGATAATTATGAAACAATTACCGCTAAAATCAAAAGAAGAAAAAGGTTTGAAGATAAGATTCAATTTGAAACAAGTCAGAGAAAAGAATAAACTGACGCAAATCATGCTTATAACGACCGTTAATAAGAGAAGAATCAGAGTCTATACCAAACTCCGTGTAGAACCCAAGTATTGGAACCGCGAAACTTATCGGTGTTTCCAAAATGAAGGATTGAATATTCGTGAGAGGCTACGACTGAAACACATCAACGAACAGATTGACAATCTTGTCATCTCTTTGTATGAAATGGATGAAAGGCTTGCCATGAAAGGTGAGTATCTGTCTGATTCTACAGTCCGGCAGGTTGTTGATGAACACCAGCAGAAAGAGCATCTTTTACAAAATCCGATTGCTTGCCTGAAAAGGCTTGTGGGAGAGTATGAAAAAAGCGTGAACCGCAAAGGAAGACGCGGCATCGAAAGCACTAAGGCTACTTATCTCACTGCTCTGGGGCGTTTGGAGGACTATGACAGACAAAGGAAAGTGCCGATCTGCTCATTTGATGATTTTAACAAAAAGTTTTTTGTGGATTTCACCAATTACTTGTATGGATACAGTTATGAAAAAAGCAAGAAACACTATACACAGAACACGATTATCAACACTTTAAAAGTAATCAAGAACTTGCTGCACCGTGCATACGACAATGAGATGACAACGAACAACTATTTCTTGAAGGTTCAAACCACATTGCCTTCCGATTCGAGCGAGCAAATTTATTTGCAGGAAAAGGAGATTCAAAAGCTCTCCTTGGTGAAGACTGAGAATGACGAAGAGCATGCGGTGAGAGACGCCTTTATCATTGCGTGCTATACAGCATTAAGGATCAGCGATATTCAGCAACTGAACAAGGCAACCGTACGGAAGGGAGTGATATCGCTTTACCAGAAAAAGACAAAAGAACTGGTGGAAATTCCTATTTTGAAGGAAATAGCGCCACTCATTACCTATTATCAACAAGTGGGATTTCCCGTTATAGACAAGGTGAAGGCGAACAGAACCATCAAGGCTCTTGCCGCGCGGTGTGGCATTAACGAGTCTGTCAGCCGTAAAGAGTTCCGTGGGGGAGAAACTACCATCGTAACGATTCCCAAATACGAATTGATTAGCTTTCATACAGCACGCAGGAGCTGCGTGACCAATCTCTATAAACGCGGATACCCGGTAAGCTACGTGATGTCGCTTTCCGGCCATCGTTCTTTTCAAGCATTTCAGCGCTACATGAGGGCATCAAGCAAAGAACTGATGTCTGATTTTGTCCGCTTGCTGAGAAAAGAAAAAGCAATCTTGGCATAGAATCCGAAAAATAATTAAATAAATAACAGTTAGTGTTATTTCAATCCTCCCCTCTTCTCTCTTTTCAAACAACTCCCCTTCAAAGGCGTATGCATGCCTTGCCCAAAATCAAACCTGTATTCATTTCACAAAAATATCTTACTCGATATGGAACCCATGCAGGTTTGACCGGGAGGGGTCTCTGCCGACACCTATAATAATATACTTATTGGTCTGGAAACGATAGCCTCTTTCCTGTCCGTTTGCCAGATAAAATCTTATATATATAATAGGTATAACATAAATTATCTGATAAACACGATTTAGGTATATACACAAAATCCTTCCCTGCCATTTCAAACATCAAAAGGACTCAATCAAAACAAAATAATTTATTTCCTTGATTGTAATAGCGCCTCATTGTCCGTCATGAGTAATAGCAGATTATCAATATTCCCCGAAATGTAATAAGAAAAACTATCCTATAATTCCGCAGCCATTTAAAGCATCCATCCATTTCCGGGCATCAGCCAACGCCTGGTCTTGAGGAATATCATAATGATTCATTAATATTTGTGCGGCATCTTCCAAAGAAAAATCTCTTCCTTGCAGTTCTTTCCAAAGAAGCAATGCTGTACTGTTAAGTGAAATAACCTTAGTCATATCGGCCTGCGACTTTCCTTGTTCGACGATCAAGTTTTCACCTGCAATTTCTCTAACTCTGTAATTTTCTTTAATTCTCATTACGATAAATATTAAATTGATCTTTTAAAGCTGCAAAGGTAAACATTCTCTTTTGAAATCCATACTGGAAAATAAAAATTCGGAGCGACCACATCAAAAACCCGGTCATTCCTTTCAGGTATTTGAACCAGCTACCCAGATGATGAGCTAGTAAAGAGCAGCTTCCAAAAATGTCATGCATTGTGCGACCGGATTCTATCTGGGTCTTTTAAGGAAAACTTCTGCCGGCAAAACACTTATTTCGGTAACTCCTTATCAGAAATGGGGATGTGATACCTGACTTCGCGTGATAGGGCAAAGTTTGTATGTTTTTCATCTTAATCATTTTGCAGTAATGAATGTTTTTATGACTAAAGTCCCAAAAGTAATTAAATCTGTATTGCTTGGCTTTTGTATGTTAATTTGACTTTGAAATACAGGGTATGAAATAAGATTAGGGGGCTGGTCAATAGATTAGAGGCTTCAAGATTATTTTAGGTCAAAATATTATACAATATATTAAATGCCTGCAAAATGCAGAAATATGATTAATGAATGGAGCAAAGCCCCCAAATCATTCATTTGGATTTCTGGTGCATTTTTTATACCACTCCTTTTTTCTTTTGTTTCCTAATATTCGGTATATGCCTTTAAAGACAATGTGCAATCTATTGGTGGAATAAATGTCTTCTTCCTCACTTCCGAAAGGAACCGAACCGGACTTTGGCTATACCTGGAGTGTATCAGAGCCGTATTTGCTCCGTAGCAAATTCGGTTGGAGGTACTCCTATGCGGAGATAATACGGAGTTGGTACGGGCTTGATCCCTATTTGATACGTTTCTGACAGAAGTGAAACCAGCGGCTAATTCTGCCAAAGGGCACATGTGATAAGTGAGAAGATGCCTTAGAAGTGGAGAATATGGTCAGTGCGTAAGGATGATGGATAGCCTCAAGAATATGAATCACTCATCTTCGTGATACGAACCAATAGTAAACAGATATATAGCGGACGACAAGGGAACTTTTAGCATTATTCAATGCAGGTCTACTTTTTAATGTTGGTGTCTGAAAATGGTGTCACGCTTATCTCTTGTAATAAGTTGCTTCTTTATTTACAATCTATAGTTTGTTGAAAATAAGCAACTTACAACCAAACTTTCCTATAGGTGAGGTGCTAAAAAGCAGTGTCAATATATTTAGGTAACGAAATTTGCTTTTTATCAATGAACTTGTAAGGAACTGTATACCAGTGTATTTGTCCATTTTTTGTGCACTCTTGGGGAAATCTTTTTTTCTATATTGGAGTGTTTTTGATATTGTGTAATATGAAGATAATCAAGGAAATATGAGTCTGATTTATTTAGGAAATTTGTTTTTTACTTTGCAGGCTGAAAATGCGGGTTTGCTATACCTATTATATATAGGAATAGCTAAGGTTCTTATATAATAAGCAGCCTGTCTTTGCGATGGGATAATAGGCAGCCAGCGGTAGCAGTAATTATCGTATTACCGGTTGATAATAAAGAGACAATTTTAATATTACTAACAATTTAAATTTTATGATTATGAAAGTAGAAAAGGAAATGAAGTACGAAACTCCGGAAGTGGAGGTTTTAGAGGTAGAAGTAGAAAAAGGCTTTGAAGTCAGCCTGCCTGAACCCGGTGAAATTTAAATGCAACCAAATAAGAGAATCAATGTAGACAGTATATAGATTCTTTGATGGGTGTTTGACTCAACATTAAAACAAAAAAATAAAAATGAAAATGAAAACAACAAAAATCATCTCAGCATTACTACTGCCTGCACTCTTCGCGGCATGTAGTGATGACACGTTCGAAGGAAATTCTATTCAGAATAACGAAGGACAATTAGTAAAGGATCTTTCGATTATTACAGGTATTAACTCCGGGACAGACGCGTCTACAAGAAGCGGATTTGCGGGAGGAGAAAAAGGTTTCTTTGATAACTTCTATTTTGAACCAGCGTTTGATTCGAACGATTTGGACCTAACCGATAACTCAGAAATTAAAGGTGACCAAGTAGGTCTTTGCTTACCTAATCCAACCGGAAACGGAAACGTGCTGACGAATGTACCGTTCTATATTGCCGGATATCAGGCAACACCTGAAGAAGGTAAAGCTGCAAAGATTTTCTCACTAGAGCGTACTAATGATTTTTACAACATTACGGGCCAAGAAGGAAGCGCTGATGCATTTGATGAAAGAGGCGAAGCTAACGATCAAGCGAAATTTGAAGCTATGGTTACCGCCAGAAAGGACGCTGTTCCTGCTGCTGGAAAAGTAGATATTACCAAGAGTGTATTCAAAACAGTTGCCGGTGTTATGACAGGCAATTATATCTTATACTCTCCATTTAATAAGGTATTTGTGGATCCTACCAAACCGCTTCCGGCTGTGGAGCTAAAAACGATTCAGACACAAACAAAAGCTGCTATAGCAAGTACTGCCAATATAGCAGACCACGTACTTGGTATCAATTTGTTTGCCTATTCAAAAGCTCCATTTAAGGTGGATGGGACAAATAATGCCGCTAAGGAAATGAGCATGACTCCGGCAGCGTATTTCTTCCAGTTCAAGATCTACACATCTGGTACTCAAATAGATAAATCTAGTGATAAGATTAAGTTGATTACGGTTGCTACTGCTGATGATGCAAAAGCTTTTGCTAAAACAGGACATGTACAGGCCGGTGCAACTAATAGTTTTATTGCTGATGCAACTACTGCTGCAGATATGATTGGTGTTGATTTTGGTACAAATATCAGCACAATACCGAGTGCAACTGCAGAAACTAAGAATGCCGATGCTCTTAGCGTTTATTTATCAACTTATCCTGTAAAAACAGCTTTGGCCGGAAAGGATATCGTTGTAAAACTTTACACTGAAGGGGGAAAAGTTGCCACTATTACTAAAGCTGCCGCAGGTTCAGCAATTGTAGAGGGAGGAACTGACTATTGGAATATCGACCTGAATGGAGTTAAGTTTGAAGAAGCAGACAGGTTGGTTTACAATACGGCAACATTGGAAGCTGAATTAGGAGGAGCTGCCGGTACTTTGATTATGAAGAATGATATTACAACTACTGTTACAGCAATAGATCATGCATTCACCATCAAGGGAGAGAATTATACTCTGACACTCAATAACGACATAACTCTAAATGATAAATGTAACTTCGAATGTAAGACTCTTATTCCTGCTAGTAAAACGCTTACTGTGAAGAAAGACGCAACATTCGCAACATTGGACAATAAGGGAACTATAGCATTCGGAACAGATGCAACTACTCTTACTGCTACAACTATTAATAATGAAGGAACCATAACAGTATCCGGTAAAGCCACATTGAAAGCTACTACCATCAATAACAAGGCTGTTAAAACAGCTGCTGCAAAATTGACAGTAGCATCTGACAATCAAGGGACATTAATGGCAACAACAATCAATAATGCGGCGGGAGTTGTGAATAAGAATGATGACAGCAAAACAACATTGGACGGTGAAATTGAAATCAATGGTGCCGTAGCCAACACTAAGATTGTAAATGCCGGAACTTTGAAGTTGGAAGGATTGAGTTTAGCATCTACTGTTACTGTAGAAAATGCCGGTGAATTTAATATCGGTAAAAAAGATATAACAACACGCTTGGATGCAACTATTGTTAATGATGGATATGTTAATATCATCGCAAATAGTGTTGCAGACAACTATGGAAAGATTACTAATAATGGAGAAATTACAAATAACGGTGTCTTTACGTTGTTGGGAAGCGGTCAATTGATCAACAATGGACTTATCAGTGACTTAGGTACATTCAGCGGTTTGTCCAGATTGACTAACAGTACTGACGCTCAGGTGATTCGTGCGGTAGACGGTTTGACTAACTTAACGCCGGCTCTTGCTGAAGCAAAGATTACTGCAGTCAGAATTAACGGAGATGTAAATACTGGTACATCAGCCATTACCACCGATAAGACCCTCTATTTGAACGCGAATTTAATATTGCCGGTAGATAAAGTTTCTACAATTGGTAAGATTGTATTTGAAGGTGCAAGTAAAGAATTGACAGGTAATGTTAAAACCAACAGTATCGATGTTAACGATGATGCCACTATCAAGGCAACAAGTAATGTTGTAGTTGATGGAGACATTACAATAGCAAAAGGTAAAACTTTGACCGGTGCAGCCGACTCTTATACAATCTGTAATGACATTAAGGGAGAAGGTTCAAAAGCAGGTACTATCTACGTAAAATAATTATCTTAGCAAAGGGAAGTTAAAGTAGAATATTTACTATCCTTCATATTAAAGGAGATGTGTCTGAAAACAGTCACATCTCCTTTTTTTAGTTCGCCCAGCATGGGTATATTCTAATGGGTGCAAGTCCCTAACACGCC
>OGZA01002295.1_pt1 | contig 11955 bp, 10 predicted proteins | sample 1576591 | NCBI WGS metagenome assembly OGZA01 (sample SAMEA3541565, study PRJEB24748) | human gut metagenome | biome: human gut; feature: human-associated habitat; material: faeces | place: China | collected 2012
GTTATGCGGATGCCAATTCGACGGAAATGGAGAATACGACGCACCCGGTAATCGACCTGATGGAAGAGCAGAAAGGTGTGACCGAAAAGGGCGGTACGATGCGTCTGGGCGGCTATCCCTGCACGCTGACGAAAGGATCCAAAGCCGCGAAGGCTTATGGAAAGACGCAAATTATCGAGCGTCACCGCCACCGTTATGAATTCAACAACGACTATCTCGACGAATTCACCAAAGCCGGGCTCAAACCGGTCGGCATCAATCCCGACACGAACCTGGTCGAAGTCGTCGAACTGGAAAACCATCCGTGGTTTCGGGTTGCGGTGCTCGCGGCTTCTCCCCGCTCGGCGGGCAAAACCTATGAGGAGGCCGTCGGCTCCCGCTGGGCGATGTCCACTCCCATGCCCGAGGCCGTCAAAAAGATGGTCGTGCTCGACGCGTCGGACGTAAAGGCGGTCGCCTCGAAGGTGGATTTCATCTTCTGCGCGGTCGATATGAAAAAAGACGAGATCAAAGCGCTCGAGGAGGCGTACGCCAAGGCGGAATGCCCCGTCATCTCCAACAACTCCGCCCACCGCATGACCCCCGACGTGCCGATGATCATCCCTGAGGTGAACCCCGGGCACGCGGAGGTCATCCCCTTCCAGCGCGCGCGCCTCGGCACCAAACGCGGCTTCATCGCCGTCAAGTCCAACTGCTCGCTGCAGAGCTACGTTCCGGCGCTGCACCCGCTCAGAAAATTCGGTATAAAGAGCGTGCTTGCCTGCACGTACCAGGCTATTTCGGGCGCGGGCAAGACGTTTGAAACGTGGCCGGAGATGCTTGACAACGTAATTCCGTACATTGGCGGCGAGGAGGAAAAGAGCGAGCAGGAGCCGCTGAAGCTGTGGGGTCATATCGAGGGCGACAAGATTGTGTCCGCAGATGCTCCCCGCTTCACGGCGCAGTGCCTGCGCGTTCCCGTTTCTGACGGCCACATGGGCGCCGTCTTTGTACGCTTTGAAAATAAGCCGACCAAGGAAGAGGTTCTGCAGGCATGGAAGGAGTTCCACGGTCCCGCGCAGGATCTGCATCTGCCCAGCGCCCCCAAGCAGTTCCTGCACTACTTTGAGGAAAACGACCGTCCGCAGCCAAAGCTTGACCGTATGCTGGAGAACGGCATGGCTGTCAGCATCGGACGCCTGCGCGAGGATAACCAGTACGATTACAAATTTGTCTGCCTGTCTCACAACACACTGCGCGGCGCGGCAGGCGGCGCTGTTCTTCTGGCCGAGCTGCTGGCCGCCAAGGGCTATTTTGACTGATTCGATACAAAGCAACGCTTTGGTGTAAGGAGAATTTGTATGAAGAAACCCGTTTTTACAGGAGCCGCTGTGGCCATCATTACCCCGATGCACGCGGACGGCAGCGTCAACTATGACGAGCTGGGCCGCATCATCGAGGATCAGATTGCCCACAGCACCGATGCCATTGTCATCTGCGGCACTACCGGTGAGTCCCCGACGATGACCGACGAGGAGCATACCGAGTGCATCCGCTATACCGTCAAAAAAGTGGCCGGGCGCGTTCCCGTAGTGGCGGGCACCGGCTCCAACGATACAAAGTATGCGATTTGGCTGTCCCAGCAGGCCGAGGCCGACGGTGCCGATGCCCTGCTGCTGGTCACCCCCTACTACAACAAGGCCAGTCAGGCGGGCCTGATTGCCCACTACACGGCCATTGCGGATGCTGTGCATCTGCCCTGCATCCTCTACAATGTGCCCAGCCGCACCGGCTGCAACCTGACCCCGCCCACGCTGGCGGAGCTTGCCAAGCACCCCAACATCAACGCCGTCAAGGAAGCCAGCGGCAACATCAGTCAGGTGGCGGAGATCGCCGCCCTCTGCGGTGATGAGCTGAACCTCTACTCCGGCAATGATGATCAGATCGTCCCGCTGCTGGCGCTGGGTGGCAAGGGTGTTATCAGCGTGCTGTCCAATGTGGCACCGCAGTACACCCACGACATCTGCGCCAAGTGGTTTGCCGGTGATTTTGATGAGAGCCTTGGGATGCAGCTGAAGGCGCTGCCCCTCATCAAGGCCCTGTTTGCCGATGTAAACCCCATCCCGGTCAAGTGGGCCATGAACCGTCTGGGATGGCAGGCCGGCGAATGCCGTCTGCCGCTTGTGGCCCCCTGCGCGGCCGTACAGGCACAGCTGGAAAAGGCTCTGCAGGATTTCGGCCTGCTGAAATAATTCGCAGCCGACCCTCCGTCCGGTACGGGTCGGCTTTTTGTGTTTTTGTGAAAGGAATGGCAACAATGACGGATATCATCATTCAGGGCATCTGCGGCCGCATGGGGCGCGCCCTGCTGGAGAAAATCGGTGTACGGGACGATTGCCGTGTCGTCGCCGGTGTGGACCGCGAGCCGGGGCATCTGGGCGAGATCCCCATCTTCTCCGACTTTGATGCGCTGCCCTGCCGCGGCGTTATCATCGACTTTTCCTCTCCCGCCGGGGCTGTGGCTGCAGCACAGTATGGCGCAGCCAACGGTCTGCCCTGCGTGATCTGTTCCACCGGTCTTTCCAAGGCGGACGAGGCCGTGCTGGAGGCCGCCAGCGCCAAAACGCCGATCTTCCGCAGCGCCAACATGTCGGTGGGCGTCAATGTACTGATCGAGCTGGCGCGTCAGGCCACAAAGCTTCTGGGCGGCGAGTTTGACATCGAGATCATCGAAAAGCACCACCATAACAAGCTGGATGCCCCCAGCGGCACCGCACTGATGATTGCCGATGCCATCAACGCCGAGGCTGACGGCCGGTATGAGTATGTCTACGACCGCACCCAGGTCCGCCAAAAGCGCGGCGCGCAGGAGCTGGGCATCAGCTCGGTGCGCGGCGGCGGCATTGTGGGCGAGCACGATGTCCTTTTCTGCGGCCCTGACGAGGTCGTCACGCTGAGCCACAGCGCGGGAAGCCGCGGTGTCTTTGCTGACGGTGCCGTGCAGGCTGCGCTCTACATTGCGTCTCTTGCCCCGGGCTACTATACCATGACCGATCTGCTGCGGGGTAAGCTGTTATGCGAATGAAAGGAAACGACATTGCCGCCTGCCTGGTGATTGCGCTGGGCGTGGGCGGTGTGCTGGCCGGCTCTCTGCTGGGTGTCGGCAAGCAGGAGCAGGCCCTGCCCGCTGCGGAACCGCAGCCGGTGGCGGCTGTCGAGCCCGCTGCCACACCGGAGCCTACCCCTGAGCCGCAGCCTGTTGTGGAGACCGTGCGCTTTTCCGCCACGGGAGATGACCTGATCCATGACGGCATCTTCCTGCAGGCCAAGCAGCGCGGCGGCGACCACTATGACTTTTCCTTTGCCTATGAGAACATGCGGGACTTCTACACCCAGTTCGATGTAAACTGGCTCAATCAGGAAACGCTGGTCAATGACGCTTTCGCCCCCAGCGGCTACCCGATGTTTTCCACCCCCGGTGAGATCACCGATACGCTGTACAGCCTTGGCTTCCGGGTGTTCAGCCTGTCCAACAACCACAGCTATGACAAGGGCGCTGCAGGCATTGATGCCTCGCGTGAGCATTGGGCCACCATGCCGGATGATGTTGTCTCGATGGGCTTTTATAATCTTGACACCTATGACGATTATGTCTATCAGACCGTCAACGGCATCACTTTCGGCTACCTGTCCTATACGGAGCATACCAATGGGCTGCCCACCCCCTCCGGGGCTACCTACGGCGTGGTTTATCTCGATGACCGTGATACCATTGCCCGGCAGATTGCCGCTATGCGCCCCAACTGTGATGTGCTGGTGGTCAGCGCGCACTGGGGCACCGAGGGCACCCATGTGGTCAACGACTTCCAGAAGGATACCGCCCAGTGGCTGGCAGATCAGGGCGTTGACCTCATCATCGGCACCCACCCCCATGTGACCCAAAACGCCGCATGGCTGACGGGTGCCAACGGCAATACTGCCCTTGTCGTATACAGTCTGGGCAACTTTATCAATGCACAGTCCTCGTCTGATAATGTCATCGGCGCGATTTTGGACATGACCTTTGAGAAAACCACCCAGCCCGACGGCAGCAGCACCGTTGCCATGCTTGACCCCAAGCTGCACTGTGTTATAAGCCAATATGAGGCCGGATATAAGAATATCCGCGTCTACCCCTACAGCATGTACACCGATGAGCTGGGGGCCGCCCACGGCGAGTTTACTCTCTCCCGCGAATACATTGAAAGCGTGCTCCGCAATTCTATCGATGAGCAGTTTATTACATTCGATTGAAAGAAAGGATGACTGTTTATGTACGGCGTCAGCAAGATCACCAGTGAGCAGAACATCATGCTCACCACATTTCCGGGTGCCCAGTACAGCGCCCAGAGTCTGGCCGAGCATCTGGATGTCTTTGCAAAGGCAGGTATCGTGGTGGATATGATCTGCCAGAGCGCGCCCCGCGGCTCTGCGGTGGATTTCAGCTTCACGACCAGCTATGACAACTTTGCCGCTGTTATGCGGGCACTGCCTGCTGCGGCCAAGGCCAATCCCCCGCTGGTCTCCGGCGGCTACAGCAAGATCAACCTCTTTGGCGAGGATATGGTCACCAGCTGCGGTGTCGGTGCCCGTGCGCTGGCCGCTCTGGCCGGGGCAAGCATCGAGATCGTGCTAATCACGACCAGCGACCTCGACATTTCGCTGTTGATCCGCCAGCAGGACGAGGACGCCGCCCTCGAAGCCCTGCACAAGGCGTTTGCAGTCTGACGGCAATCAAAAAACAGGTGCAGCCCCATTTTAAGGGCTGCACCTGCTTTTTATTTGTTATTGCGGAAGCATGCCGCTGCCAAAAACGGCAGGAATACAACCCCATACATGATGGCGCTGATTGCCACATCGGTCCAGCTGATGATCTGATTTGAAATATCCGCCGTACCGGTCCAGACCAAGACCATGCTGTTGTTGAGGTAGTGCAGCACCACGGGGAGCCAGATATTTTTGCCGCACTTCTCATACGCAAAGGTGAAAAAGACACCGAGCGTCACGCAGACAACAAGCTGTGCGGCAATGCTCTGCAGTGAGGTGTCGGGGCTGTAAAAGAAAAGATTCAGCGGCAGATGCCACAGCCCCCACAGCACGCCTACCGCCAGTGCGCCGCGCCGTGCGCCGAAGCGGCCTTGCAGGGCTGGCGTCAGGTAATAGCGCCAGCCGTATTCCTCGCCAAAAAACGGCAGAAAGCTCAGAAAGAAGTTCGGCACAAGAACTACTGCCATAACCCACGGTGCAGATGTGCGCCAGTAGGCCAGATATTCAGCCCAGCTGTCGCCGCCCTGCATCGCCATCGAAAGAAAGACCATTCCGGTTTTGACCGCAAGGAAATAGACGCAGATGCCAAGAGCCGTCAGCAGCTTGCCGTGCAGGCGCAGGCCGCAGGCCTCGCGCTTTGTTTTTTTCTCGGTCAGCAGCAAAATCCAGCCCAGCACCGATGCGATAACAATAACAATGTTGGCGATATATAACCACTCCCCCTGCGGCGCAGCGGCGGAAAGCACACTCATGATCAGCATAATAGCTGTAACCAGCAGGTGCAATATGTAAAACCGCTTGGGCGTATCCGGCCGCCGCGCCAGCAGGAAGGCCAGCATGACACCCGCCGCCGGGTAAAACATCTGGGCGTTGGCAAAAATCGAGGTATCCCGCCCGTTTTGCAGGCAGATGTATAAGAGCGGCATCATCAGAAACGGCACCGCATAGGCACAAATGGCAAAGACGGTCAGCTCGCGTTTATTCGTTTTCATCGTCGTCCTCCTTGGGGTTTTCCAGTTCTGCGTGGCGCTTTTTGTAAGCCTGAATGATGAGCTGCAGCAATGCAAAGCACAGCACCCAGGTACAGACCCCCATGATGACCGCCTGCAGCACCGCAACGCCCATGCCAAACTCTGCAAATTTGATAAGCCCCCACACAAACACGGCAACACCGCCCGCAACGGACACAACGGCATTGGTTTTCGTGTTCGGCTTGAAGCGGCGGTCCCAGATACCGGCACGCAGATCACTTATGACCGAATAGGCACTCCCCAGCATAAAGATAAACCATTCTGCCGCCATCTCCCGCAGGGTAAAGCCCAGCAAACTTTCGATGATCAGCGCCGCCAGCAGCAGCACCCACAGCGCCCAGAAGCCGCGGGACTCAATTTTTAAAAGGGTCTGCTTTTGCATTTCATCAAGATTGTCGCGCTTAAAAAATTCTTTTATGTTCATCGCTCATTCCTCCCAGAACAGCTCGTCCAATGTCTTGCCCAGCACCTTGCAGATGCTGCGGCAGAGGTTGATCGTAGGGTTATACTCCCCTTTTTCAATGGCGTTGATGGTCTGGCGGGACACGCCTACCGCCGCCGCCAGATCCGCCTGCGTCATATCGCGCACGGCGCGGGCGGCTTTCAGCTTCAAGTTTTTTGCCATGTCGCTTATCCTTTCTTCTTACGGTGACTATACTATATCATACGCCTTACATTATGTCAAGTATATATTACTTTATGAATGATATTTTATGCTTACAAAAGCAGCACTTGCGGCCCGGCGCGCGCTGTGCTATGATAATTTTATATACTATGATAAAGGAAGTTTGGCTATGAAGTACAGCTTTCCCGCTTTTGAAAATGGTTTTATCCGCGCCGCCGCAGCCAGCCCCGCCCTGCGCGTGGCCGACTGTGTGTATAATGCCGAGCAGATCATCGGCGTCATGCGCGAATATGCCGAAAAGAACGTTCAGCTGCTCTGCCTGCCGGAGTTTGCCCTGACAGGCTACACCTGCAGCGATCTGTTTTTGCAGGACACCCTGCTGCGCGGGGCGGAGGACGGCCTCGCTGCCATCTTAAAGGCCAGTCAGGGCCTCAACCTTGTGGTTCTGGTCGGTCTGCCGGTGCGCTGCAACGGCAAGCTGTACAACTGCGCCGCCGTTGTGTGCAACGGTGAGCTGCTGGGCCTAGTGCCAAAGCTGCATCTGCCCAACTACGGTGAGTTCTATGAAAAACGCCACTTCATCCCCGGTATGCGTGCGCCGGAGTGCATCACGCTGGCCGGGCAGGAAACGCTGATCGGCACCAACTTGCTGTTTGCCTGCAAGCAGATGCCTGCCTTTGTGCTGGCCGCCGAGGTCTGTGAGGATCTGTGGGCGCCTGTCCCGCCAAGCTGCGCCCACGCGCTGGCCGGGGCCACGGTGGTGGCAAACCTCTCCGCCAGTGACGAGACCGTCGGCAAGTCCGCCTACCGCCGCGAACTGGTCTGCGGGCAGAGTGCGCGGCTGCTCTGCGCCTATCTCTACGCCGATGCCGGCCACGGGGAAAGTACCACCGACATGACCTTTGCCGGGCACAATCTAATTGCCGAAAACGGCAGTCTGCTGGCCGACACCGCCCCCTTTGCAGGCGAGGCCGCCGTGACCGAGCTGGATCTTGGCCGCATGGTGCAGGAGCGCCAGCGCAACACGACCTTTATGCCGGAAACAGCTGGCTATACCACGGTAGAATTTGATCTGCCGCCGATCAGCCTTGCCCTTACACGCCCTGTCTCCTGCACGCCCTTTGTGCCGCAGGACACTGCCACCCGCGCCGAGCGCTGTGAGTTGATCCTGCGCATTCAGGCCGAGGGCCTTGCCAAGCGGATGGAGCACACCCACGCCAAATGCGGGGTGATCGGCATCTCCGGCGGGCTGGACAGCTGTCTGGCCCTGCTGGTGGCCGTGCGCGCCTGCAAGGTTCTGGGCCGCGATGCCAAAGACATTGTAGCACTGACGATGCCTTGCTTCGGTACCACAAAGCGCACCCGCTCCAACGCCGAGATTCTGTGCGAGGCGCTGGGCGTGACCTTCGGCGAGATCAACATCACGGAGACCGTCAAAAGTCACTTCGCAGACATCGGTCAGCCTGCCGACAAATACGATGTCACCTTTGAAAACTGTCAGGCCCGCGTGCGCACACTGGAGCTAATGGACTACGCCAACAAGAACGGCGGCTTTGTCATCGGCACCGGCGATCTGAGCGAGCTTGCACTGGGCTGGGCCACCTACAACGGCGACCACATGAGCATGTACGGCGTCAATGCCGGTGTGCCCAAGACGCTTGTGCGGCATATCGTGCAGTATGTAGCAGACACCTGCGGCAGCGACACGCTGCGCGGGGTGCTGCTTGACATTCTGGACACCCCCGTCAGCCCCGAGCTGCTGCCCACCGCCGAGGACGGCACCATTGCCCAGCAGACGGAAAAGCTGGTCGGTCCGTATGAGCTGCACGACTTCTATCTCTACTATGTGCTGCGCTTCGGCTTCAGCCCGGCAAAAATTTATCATCTGGCCCGCACCGCCTTTGACGGCAAGTATGAGCCGGAGGTTCTGCTGGTCTGGCTGAAAAACTTCTATCGCCGCTTCTTTGCCCAGCAGTTCAAGCGCAGCTGCCTGCCCGATGGGCCTAAGGTCGGCTCGGTCACACTGTCCCCCCGCGGTGACTGGCGTATGCCCAGCGATGCCTGCAACACCCTGTGGATGGCCGAGCTGGAAAAGCTCGAGGTTTGATCTGACTGCAGCAAAAAAAGCATCCCGGAGTCATTTTGACTCCGGGATATTTTTATAGGTTTTTGATTTCTGCGCAGAGGGCATCATAGGTGTACAATGTGTTCAGCACCTGCAGCAGCTCCTTTTTGCTCAGCCGCGGCGGAAGGCCCAGCCGATGCAGCAGCGCGCGGCGGTTTTCCGCACTGTTGGCTGTGCCGGAGATGCCCCAGTCATACAGGTCAGTGTAGGTGATGGCGCGCCTTTTTGCAGCGTCTGCGCGGGGCACAGCGCTTTCCAGCGCCGTCGTCAGTCCCTGCAGGATCAATGCATCGGGTACGCCCTCAACGCCCAGCAAGCCCTCTTTGCCGGGTTCTGCCTTGCGCGCCTCCTTGCCCGGCAGCGCCGGTACATAGGCCTGCAGGACATGCTCTGCCCCTACCAGACCTGTCACATAGTGGCGTATCTTAAAGCCTGCTGCATCGGAATCTGTCAAAATGATGAGGCCCTGCACAGCAGCTATGCGCTTGAGCAGCTTTTGCAGCGCAGCGTCCCGGAACACGCGGAATCCGTCCGTTGTCAGGATCGTGCCGTCCACGATATTGGCCAGCCGGGCGGCATCGTATTTTCCCTCCACCAGCAGGGCCTGCTCTACTTTTATCATGCTTTCCTCCCGGCCAGCGCCAGCTCACACAGCGCCTTCTGCATCAGCAGGTCGGCGTCCAGCTTGCTGCTTTTCAGATCGGTGTCCAGCTGCTGCAGGATGCGCAGGCAGCTTTCCAGCTGGCTGCGGTTGAACCGCGCCGCCGTTTTTTCCGTTGCATTGAGGCGGTAGCTCCAGTTGCCCTTATAGCCGAAATCCTTGGCCACATCCCCCAGACTGCGGCGGCTGCGGCGGCCCAGCAGCACGCGGTAGAGATCCAGATAATTGCTGATCAGCGCGCCCGTGATCATGATCGGGTCATTCTGCAGCGCCAGCAGCGTCTTGAGCTTTTGCTGCGCCTTATCGGTCTGGCCGCCGGTAAGCAGCTTTACCATGTCAAAGGTATCCGCATCCAGCGTCACAGTGCCCAGCTGGCCAACCATCTGCTGTGTGATCGTGCCATAGCCGGACAGAGCCGCCAGCTTTTCGATCTCGTTTTTCAAAAGGAACTGATCCTCACCGCAGCGCACCAGCAGGGCAGCCTCCGCCCCCGGTGCAAAGGCAGCACCGGCCTGCTTTGCCCAATCGCGGGCCATAGCCTGCAGCGCCGCCCCTGTGGGGCGGTTGATCTGCACGCAGTACCCCAGCTTTTCGCAGCAGCCGATGAGCTTTTGCTCCCGCTTGCCGGGGCGCAGCTTGCCGTACGCTTCCTCCACGACCCCCGTCATGACGAAGATCGCGTTTTCCGTGTCCGCCAAGGTATCACAGAGCTCCTGCAGATCCTTGTCGGAGTAGGTCGACGGGCGTATCAGCGGCATAAGCACCAGCCGCTTGCCGCCAAAGAAGGAGATCGTACCCGCTGCCAGCACGATCTCCTCCACCGAGGGGGTCGGGCCGTCCAGCACGGTCGTCTCCGGGTCATCGCGGTTCAGATATTTTAAGGCCTTCTGTGCAGCGGCGTGGACAAGGGCCTCATCCGATGCATAAAAATAGTACAGTGCGCAGCCGGACTGCAGGCGTTTTTCAAGTTCTTTTTCACTGTATAGCAATCGTCTGTGCCTCCTCCCAGATCATGCTGCGGCCGGGGCGCAGTGTCAGGCCCGGTGCCTCATCGCCATAGCGCAGCTCGCAGCTTTCGATTTCATCCAGCCATTTTGGATGGCGTACCGCAGTCAGGACTGTGTCCGCCTGCACGGCATCGGACAGCGCTCCCGGCGCACAGAGTACATCCACACGGATCGGCTCGGCCAACTGTATGCTGCCTGCCCCCACCGCAATATGGCGGTCGCCGATGCCCAGCACCGCCAGACTCGCGCTTTTATTATGATACAAGTCGAGCGTCAATCCGTCAAGCACCGTGCGGGTAGCAAATCCCGGCTGGGCCTGCATCGTCACGACCTCCGCCGCCGTAAAGTCCAGTGCCGTAGGTCTGGCGCGCAGATCCACCAGCAGGGCAGGTTCTTGTCTGCTGCGCCCAGCAAGATACCGCTCAACGGCGCTCAGGTTGCTTTCGCCGCCGCGGAAAAGCACCACTGCCTGCCCGTTCTGCACACAGACCACGCAGGGATTGTTGGACGCGCCGACAAGATTTATCTCCACCACATCCCGCTGCATCCATATCCCCATGACAACGGCGGCGGCTGTGCAGATCAGCGCAGCAATCGGATACGCCCGCATCCCTTTTCCATGCCAGTAGTATAGAGCCAGCGCGCCCAGCACCGCCAGCACAAACAGCGTGTACCGCTGCGGTAAATAGACAGACGCAAACGGCAGTGCCGCACAGCGCTCAACGATTCCGAGCATTGCCTTAAGCCAAAGGCTGAGTGCCAGCCCCGTAAGGTTGACAAGCGGCAGTAAAAACGGCACAGCACTGAAAATCAACAGCAGGATACCCATCTGCAGGGCGGGCTGCAGCATCCACACGACCAGCACATTGCAGACAATGCCCACAAGGCTGGTGGACATGCCATGGGCTACCAACACCGGCAGGGTGGCAAGGCTGGCGAGTGCTGCCACCTGTACAGGCTCCGCAAGGCGGCAAACCAAACGCAAAGCGGCCGACTTGCCTTGCACCGCCGCATGCCGCTCAGCCTCGGTCAGAGCCGCCGCAGCCTGCACACCCAGCACGGCACAGAATGACAGCTGAAAGCCTATATCACAGGGTGCGTAGGCATTTAGCAGCCCCATCAGGACTGCGGCAAAGCCAGTGGATGTCAGCAGATCGACAGGCTGCAGAAGAAACTCCCCCGCCAGCGCTACCGCCAGCACCAGCCCCGCGCGCAGCACCGACACCGGTGCCCCGGTCAGCAGCAGATAAAACAGCGCCGCCGCACCGCGCAGCAGGATAAGCGGCTTATAGAACCGCCACCGCCGGCCGAAGCCCAGCAGCCCGCAGAGCAGCGCCAAATGCAGCCCGGACACCGCCAGCAGGTGCGATACGCCTGCGGCGCGGAACGCCTGCTGTACGGCATCCTCAAGGTGACTTTTATCGGCCAGCAGCATCGCCGCCTCCATGCCGTCCAGCTGCTTCGGCAGCCAGCGCCGCAGCACGGCGCTCCAGCGCTGCCGCAAACGAAAAAGAGCAAATCGCGGCGCCTTGCTGGCCGCAAGGCCGCGGTAGCTGCCGAGATATTCCGCCTGCAGGTAGACCCCCCTGCTGTTGCGGCTCAGGCGGTAGCGGTTGTCCGGAAGACTGCTCAGCGCAAAGCTTGCCTCAAACCGCTCTCCCGCGCTTTCCCCGGGAAAGGACGAGCATTGCACCCGCAGCCGGGCGGGCTTACCGTCGATC
>OGZA01002302.1_pt1 | contig 11944 bp, 4 predicted proteins | sample 1576591 | NCBI WGS metagenome assembly OGZA01 (sample SAMEA3541565, study PRJEB24748) | human gut metagenome | biome: human gut; feature: human-associated habitat; material: faeces | place: China | collected 2012
AACATCAATGGCACCGTCTACGAAACCTAATCCGGATTTAATGGATTCATAATCTTTTGTATTATATCCATTTAAATCATTCTCACTTGTTGCTTTGTCTGGAATGATACCCAATTTCGGTTGGTTCAGGCGAATACCGCAGGCCCAACGCATTAAGTCGTGGTAACGATAACCTTCTGCCATTAGTTCAACACGACGTTCACGGCGGATTTCGCGGATCAAGTTGGCGTTCGGGCCTTTGATTGTTGGATATTCGGCAACCAATTTCGGGTCTTCAATCGGATTTGTTGTCAAATGGTGATTAAAACCAACCCGATCACGCAAAGCGTTGATTGTTTTATCTAATTCGGGATCTTGGCCAAGTTCGGCTCCTGCTTCTGCACGTATCAGAAGAATCTCTGCATAACGGAAGATTGGAGCGTCTAATGTTCCAATATGATGAGATGATGTGTATTCTGACGGATTGTAATATTTGATAACACCATATCCCGTAGATGTACTAACACTTCCACTGGTATATTTACCGATATCCGGACGTTTCCCTTCTAGGTAATAGGTGTATTCACCAGCTTCGGGAGTCGGTACTGTTTGTAGTAAACGCGGATCTCGATTCTTTAGTTCGGCGATTAATGTAGTATGATGAGAGTGGCCTTCGCAGCCGCACATAGAGATTGGTTTTCCTGTTGTTGCACACAAATAATCTTCAACAGCGTCACGACTCAAACCGATAGGAGATTCACCGACTGCAATTTGGCGGCTTAAGTTATTTCCTTTGCCGACAGTCGGATCATATTCCTTCGACAGAATAATTTCAGGATTGGAGTTGTAATCTGCTTGGATAAATAATTCATAATAGGCTTTACCAGGTTTTGAACCTTGGAACAATGAATAGCCATATTCGGATTTCATCAGTTCGCCTGCTGCTTCATAAGCGGCTTTGAGCAATTCGGTATCACCTTCCATATTATGATAACGGCGGAAAGTTCCTTCAAATAAACATATACGTGCCTTTAATGCAAGTGCAGCGTCTTTGCTGATGCGGTAGACACCTGTCGTTTCTTTTTTGGGTAACCATTCAATCGCTTGATCAATGTCTTTTATCATGTTTGCTACAACGGTAATACGGGAATCGCGGCCTTTGTATAGGTCTTCGTCTCCAGGAACCAATACTTTGTCATACCAAGGTACATCGCCAAAGCGTTTTACTTTATTAAAGTAATCTAATGTCTTGAAGAATAAAATTTCACCAGCATAACGATGTTTTACGGCCTCGGTTTCCGGGGATAGTTCGTAATCTTGCATAAAAGCATTACAAGCACGAATATTTTCCCATTTCCAATTGTCATTGTCTGCTGTAGAAATGCTGTGTTGACTGAAAGCTACAGAGTTTGCGTCCCACGGAAGTAGGTCATCAGACTGGAAATCAGTTTCCATCATCCCAAAATTATATTCGTTCGGATTTCCATGTCCGGTGATTAATTTGGGATATAAATCATTACAATATTGCTCTAATGCCTGTGCATTGGCATTTGCAAAGTATTGTTGTGTACTGATAGAGTCTAATGGCTCTTTATCCAGTACATCACAACTTTGGGTTGTGAGGAACAATAAACCACCAAATAATATAATTGACTTTTTCATGTTACTTTGTCTGTTTTTAGAATGTTACGTTGATACCAAATGAATAAGAACGGGTGAACGGGTAAACACTACCGTTGTCGTCAACTTTCAAGTTACCGTTATTGTCACGTCTGCCTACAGCATCCGGATCGAGGTATTTGTACAATCCTGTAGCTTCCCAAAGATTCTGACCGCTTACGAACACTTTTAGCTGACCAATGCCGTATTTATTGATGAGCGCTTTAGGAATAGTGTAGCTTAATGTAACATCTTTCAGACGGATAAAAGCACCGTTTTGCAGATATTTTGTCTGTGTTTGTTTACTTCTATCACTCCAAGTCGGAATAGGATAGTAAGCGTTCGTATTGGTTTCACTCCAAGAGTTATCGATGATGTAATCATTTAAGTTAGCCCACCAAATACCTGTCTTGTATCCCCAAAATACAGGAGAGTCCAACCATACGTCGCGTTTCATTGTACCTTGGAAGAACAGACGTAAGTCAAAACCTTTCCATGAACCACTCAAGTTGAGGTTGAAATTGTAGCGGGGAGTTGTATTACCAATGACTTTTTTGTCGCCCGAATCACCAACACGATTATTCCCACGGTCAATTTTTCCATCACCGTTCAAATCTGCATAACGAATATCTCCTGGTTTCCAAGTTGTGCTGATGAAAGCCTGTTTATTGGCCATTTCTTGGGCTTCAGCTTCATCTTTAATGAAGCCATCTGTTACATATCCCCAAATTTCGCCGATTTTCTTTCCCTGGTAATGAGTTTCATCCAAACTTAATGTCGGATTATCATATTTCGTGATCTCAGAAGTGTTGTCTGAGATGCCGATGCTGATAGAGTAATCCAAAGGACTGCCGGCCACGTCTTTAATCTGATCGTTCCACGTTAAAGATAATTCCATACCTTTGGTTCTCATATCTGCCAAGTTCTCTTTACCACCTGTCGTCCCTAATACAGCCGGGTAAGTTTTGTTTACGACCATTCCTTTTGTATCGCGGATGTAATAGTCAAAAGATCCAGTGAAACGGCCGTTCAGCATAGTCCAGTCTAAACCGATATTGGTTGTGTAAACTTTTTCCCATGTGATGTTTGTACTAGCCAATGTCGGAGCTTTCAAGCCACTAATGATACCGCCGTTCATCAGATAGGCCAAAGATTCGCTTGTCAAGAAACTTAAATATTGGAAATTGCCATCTGTAACTTGATTGCCTAATGAGCCATATGAAGCTCTGACTTTTAGGTTGTCGAAAATATTACGGGCTGGTTCGAAGAAACTTTCTTCAGAGATACGCCAACCTGCTGATACCGAGGGAAAGAATCCCCAACGATCACCAGACATATATTTGGATGAACCGTCATAGCGACCATTTACCTCAAGCAAATATTTTTGCATGTAATCATAATTCAAACGGAAGAACGCACCCTGTACAGCCCAGATTGTTGCTTCTTCACTTGGCATGTTATAAGTACTGGCCAAATCGGTGACAGGGAAATTGTTATCAAATAGATTACTAGTGCTTACGCTTAATTTAGTCGTCTTTTTGCTTTCTTGGTTGTAACCGACCATTACACCTAAATTGTGCTTGTCATTGAATGACTTCTTGTAGTCAGCCCATAAGTTCAATGCTTGATAAGTATCTCCGTAATTAGCTTTTGTTACACCTCCAGGTGTACCAACGGATAGCGGAGATAACGTACTTTCTTCTGGCATTGTCTGATACAGTATCTTGCCGTGCTGGGTTTGATCTTGATAGAATTTGTTTCCGGTATAATCTCCCTTGATTGATAAACCGGCTAACGGTGTCAGATTAAAGGCGGCAGTGTACCAAAAGTCATCCGAGTTGGTTTTGTCTCGCCCAGCTCCATCTAATAAACCAGCAAAGTTATAGTTGAAGTTGCTACCTGCTATACCAGCAAAATTATTACCATCTGGCAGGTAAACAGGAATAGTTGGGAATCCACGATAGATTTCGTAAAAAATGTTTCCTAAATTAAAATTACTGGTGTAGGGATAATCACTTGTATTGCGGTTATATTTTGTACGGAAAGTTACTTCCAACCATTTTGTAATCTGAGTGGAAAAGTTGAAAGACATATTAATACGTTTGTATTTATCCGTACCATATTGCAAAATACCATCTTGTCCTTTATAACCAATAGAGCCGTAGTAAGTCGTCTTGTCTGAACCACCGCTGATACTTGCATTATGCTGTTGCATGAATGACGGTTTGTACATTACGTCGAACCAATCGGTGTTCCCAGCATAAGCCCATTGTCCGGCAGCAGTTATTGAATTGTCTGTTGTATAAAATGCAGAAGGACCTCTCCCCGCAATGAAATCATCTACAGCCTGAACGTGTTCATCTTTGAAATACTGTCCGCTGCCATTGTTCACGTTTGCCTGATTCATGGCACGAATCCACTTATCGGAAGAAACACCATCCGGTAAGCGAGAGGCCATCGACCAAGAAAAGTTGTTATTGTAGTTGATTTGAACTTTTTGTTCTTTTTTCCCTTTTTTAGTTGTGATCAATACAACGCCAAAAGCGGCACGGGCACCATAGATAGAAGCAGAGGCTGCATCTTTTAATACTGATACGCTTTCGATATCTTGTGGGTTAAGCAAAGACAAGTCTGATGTTTCGACTCCGTCGACTAACAATAGTGCTTGTCCTCCATTCAGTGAAGTTGCACCACGTACATTAAATGTAGTAGCTGCATTTGGATTACCACTGGCGAAATCAATATTCAAGTTTGGAATAGCTCCTTGCAAACCTTGTGCAATGTTTCCGATCGGACGATCTTCCAGAATTTCGCTATCTGCAATCCCTACAGCGCCGGTCAGGTTTACCTTCTTTTGTACGCCATAGCCAACGACTACGACTTCTTCCAGTTTTTGAGTGTCTTCCGCTAATTTAATTTGAAGAGTGGATTGTCCTGTGTATTTGATTTCTTGAGTTGTGTAACCAATGAAAGAGATCTGAATGATGTCTCCATTTTTTACACCTTCCAATGTGAAATTACCATCCATGTCGGTAATGTTTCCATTGGTTGTTCCTTTCACTACGACAGACGCTCCGGCAACAGGGCCGAAATCATCTTCTACTGTACCTGTGACCTTCCCGCTTTGCTGAGAAATGTTCACTTCCGACTTAACAGGTGCTGTGTTTGCGTATACTTTAGGAAAACATAACGCTCCAGCAACTAAAATTAAGCTAACCGGTTTAAAGTTTTTCAACATAATTGATGGTTTTTATTATACTCAGATGCTATTTTGGCGTAAAAAGCACCTTTTAATTCATTTTGGTATAAAATATAGAGACTTTGAGTAGGAACGCTTGTATGATTTGGCGTTATAAGTCGTTCATAGTACTAAAAGGACTATAGTGTTTTCGGTAAATCAACAAAAGATGGATATAAGTACTAAAAGAACTTAATCCAATATAGCTAATTATATAGAAATGTGCATGTTGGCTAATGTGTTGTTTAGTAGTCAGGTAAGAGATTTATAATATGGTCTGTCTTTTGAATGGAATTATTTGTTGTTAGATTTTTAGGTAAAATATAGCACATTTATAAATGTTAATGAGAAAATGAAGGAAAGTTTGGTTGAAGAAAAATCATAAAGCTATTTAACAAATAAGACAGAATTTGAGTATTGAATTAACTTAATTACGATTGATTATTGTTAGCCAATGTGTTAAAAACAAAATCCCACGATATTTTTTTGACGAAAAATAACACGGGGTAATAATTATTTCATATATTTGTCGCGGATATAAAATGTACAGAGTTCTTTTAGTACTAAGTTATCAACGCCAACTAAAAAAACACTTGGTGCTAAAGAATTATTGAAAATTATATCTAATGAGAATTAGAACAGACCATTGTTTCGCCAAAGCAATGGCTATTGTATGTTCAAATAAAAACCATCAATTATGTTGAAAAACTTTAAGCCTGTAGGCTTATTGCTGTTGGCCGGTACACTGGGTATTCCCGGATATGTATTTGCGGATACGGTTACAGCAATGCCAAAAACAAGTATTTCCCAACAGACTGGGAAAGTAACGGGAGTAGTTGAAGATGAATTCGGTCCTGTAGCCGGAGCATCTGTCGTAGTGAAAGGTACAACTAATGGATCGATTACCGATATGGACGGTAACTTTACATTGGAAGGTGTGAAGAGCGGTGACATTATTCAGATTTCTTTTATAGGGTACTCAACCCAGGAAATCAAGTACACTGGTCAACCGGCTTTACAAGTAAAACTGGCGGAAGACGCTCAGAAACTGGATGAAGTCGTTGTAACAGCTTTGGGTATCAAACGCGAAAAGAAAGCGTTGGGTTATTCGGTAAGTAGTGTAAAAGGAGAAGAACTGACTGAAGCCGGTACACCGATGAATGCTATGCAAGCTCTGTATGGTAAAACTTCAGGCTTACAATTACAATCTACAGCTTCCGGTCCTTCCGGTGGTATGAACATTAAGGTTCGTAATGCCATTTCGTTGACAGAAGATTCTTCTACGCGTCCATTGATTGTAGTAGATGGTATTCCTATTCATGATGAAAATACCGGACAGTCTACCAACAGCCGTACCGGTGGTGACCATGGTACTGGTTTGAACGACATTAATCCGGAGGACATTGCTTCCATTGAAATCCTGAAAGGAGCGAAAGCGGCCGTATTATATGGATCGGAAGGTGCTAACGGGGTCATGTTGATTACGACTAAAACCGGTGGTAAAAAAGGATTAGGTATTGATTTCGGTATCAACCATTCCTGGAATATGGCTGCGTACTTACCTGAATTGCAGAATGAATTCGGTACAGGTTCGAGTGCCGGTACTGCCGCTTTAAAAGAAATCTCTAAAGATGGTTTCTATACAATGACTGACCCGCATACCGGACAAACTGTCGAGTCTTTATGGAGAGGTTCCAGTTATAACTTCGGTCCACGTTTGGATGGCCGTCAGTTGTTATGGTGGGACGGTCAATATCATTCTTATTCTGCTCAAAAGAATAATCAAAGAGATTTATATCGCACAGGTGGTCAAACCAATGTAAATTTTGCATTGAGTAATGGCGGAGAGTTGGGGTCTTTCCGTTTGTCATACAACTATCGTGATTACAATGCTATCTCTTATGGTGCCGATAACAAAGCTCACTCATTTAGTTTTGCTGCGGATCTGAAAGCAAATGACTGGATTAAGGTGAAAATGAATACCAACTTCTCGAACACGAAAGATCACAATGCTCCGTATGCCATGCAAAGTTTTGCAACTTACGGTTTCCCTCGTGAACAGGATGTCAACTTGATCAAAGATATGTATCTGACAGACGAAGGTTACAATTATTTCAGCATGAACAATTCTGTTACGCAGATGGCTCCTTATACCAGTTATTTCTCTGGTTATTATTGGTCACAGTTGCGTAACTCGAATGACTTTGACCGTAACCACTTGATTCAATCATTGAACGTTGATGTAACATTCAATGATAAGTTCTCCTGGACTACGCTGGGTGGTATTGACTGGACAGTATCCGATCAGGAAATTAAGCAACATGTCAGCAAACCGCTGTCTTACGAAAATAAGCAAGGTTGGTATCAGATCGCGAACAAACGTAACATGATTATGTACGGTCAGTCTTCTTTCAACTACAATCAGACATTCAATGACGTTTGGGATTTGTCAGCCATGGTCGGTGGTGCTGTTAAGTATAATAAAGAGGAATATCAGGAACAATACGTAGCGGAAACATTCGCTATTGAAAACTGGTTTTCTTTGAGTAATACGCGTGAAGACTTCGGACCTCGTTCCAGCCGTTCTCGTGGAAATGACTTATTGTTGAGTGTGTTCGCTTCTGCTCAGTTAGCTTATGCCAACCAGGTGTATTTGGAAATCCAGGCTCGTAATGACTGGTCTTCCATCCTTCCTCCGGAAAATAACCATTACTTCTACCCAGGTGCCAGCTTGTCATGGATCTTTACGGAAGCATTCGATATTCCAAGTTTGAACTTTGGTAAAGTACGTGCTTCTTGGGCCGACGTAGGTCGTCCGGGTCCTCGTTATTATGGTAACGTAGACTTCTCGTTAGGTGCTTATGGTGGACAACCTACCATGTCGTTACCTGATTATTTGCCACCGGCAGACTTTGCTTCAGCCACTGGAGGATTCCCGGTTCCGAACTTGAAGCCTGAACGTAAACGTGAATATGAAATCGGCTTAGAAGGAGCATTCTTACCGGGTAACCGTATCGGTGTAGATTTCTCTTTCTTCCATAATAATACATACGACCAGATCACGAAGTTAACAGTGCCTTCTTCTTCCGGTTTAACCGAAGTTCGTATGAATGCAGGTGATATCGCCCAAAGTGGTATTGAATTTTCTGTGAATACAAAGCCGATCATGACGAAAGATTGGACATGGGAAGTCGGATTCAATCTGGCGAACTATTCAACCAAAGTAAAGAAATTGGGTAAAGGTATTAATCAGTTGGATATGTGGGGCGCTACCGGTGCTTCTGTTCGGAGTATTCCTAATGGTGAATATGGTGAAATCTATATTTATCCATATCAGCGTGACGAACAGGGTAACCGTATCGTAAACCAGGGAACCGGTGTTTGGGACTTTGATAAAACGAAAATGATAAAAGTTGGTAAGATTACGCCGGATGTTGTCGGTGGTTTGACTACAAGTCTGTCATATAAAGACTTTTCTTTGAGTGCAGTCTTCGACTTCCAGTTCGGTGCAACCATGATTTCTCAGACAAATATGTTTTTGTTAGGTAATGGCTCCGGTGTAGAATCATTGAAGTATCGTGATGAAGCTCGTGGCGGTCTGCCTTATTAGGTTAATACGGCTGGCGAACGTATCAAGTTGGATAGCCATTCAGCTGCTGTACCTGCTGATTCTTTCTATCCATTTATTTTGCATGATGGTGTAATTACTCCTGGTGTTACAAGTGATGGAAAACAGAATGAAAAAGTGATCTCTGCTGAACAATACTACAGTCAGTTATATTGGCAGGGAGGTATGGATTTGTCTGAAGACCAGATCTATAAAAGTGATTACATAGCTTTGCGTTCTTTGTCGTTCAACTACAATTTACCAAAAAGTTTCGTCTCAAAGTTCAAGATTCAAAGCGCACGTATCAATGCCTTTGCAAACAACTTGTGCTATATTTATAAAGCAATTCCGAATGTAACACCGGAATCTACACAAGGTACTAACTCATTTACAGAGGTTAGTAGCATCCCGGGTATCCGCAGTTTTGGTTTGGGTCTTAATGTTTCATTCTAATCAGTATAACAAAGTATGAATACAATCAGAAAATATATAACCAGTTTAGCTTTAGGCGTTGCCGTAACCGGAGCAATGGTGTCATGTGACACACTGGATGAGAAATTTTATAATCCGGATAAATTGACGGAAGCTGACTTCAGTCTGCTGTTTGCTTCTGCTCAGACAAAAGGACATTTGTTCCGGTATGATTACGGTGCGACTTACCATTACATGAGAGGTTTCGGTAAGATGTTAGGATTAGGTGTCAGTCCATTGTATCTGGATAGAACTCAAAACAATACGATTGTCCGTCCATGGGATGGCTGGTCAGGTACTCCGTTTAATGAGTTTATATTCACACAGACTTGTACCAATTACAGCAAAGAACTCAGTGGCATGAAATTGTTGTATGCCGACATGACAGAAGAAGAGCAAGAACAAAACAAAGTGTATATGCTTTGTAGTGATATTATCCGTTCTTATGCATTCCAACGTGCAACAGACTTATACGATGATATGCCTTATTCAGAAGCCGGAGGTGCTTTCCAGGAACTGTTTTATCCTAAATATGATACACAAGAAGAGATTTACATGAATATCATGGAAACTCTGAAAAATGCGGCTGCTGAATTAAGTGAATATCAATTTCAAACAGATGCACAAGAGTCAAAATTCTCTTCTGTAGATATTTTGTGTAACGGTGATTTGGACAAATGGATTCGTATGGCTAATTCTTTACGTTTGCGTATGGCAATGCGTCTCTGCCATGTGAAACCGGATGCAGCTCTTTCGACTATTAAAGAGTTGATTGCCGAAAACCGCATGTTGACAGAATATTCACATGATCTTGGTTTTGAAGAACAGGATAAAACACATGCCTTCGAACTGACATTCTTCCGTGGTTTGGATGAACGTGGATATGAATCAGGTGCACCGGCAACGATCATTGAAGATATCATGAATTATGAATATCAGCCAGGTGATGAAAATGGTATCACTCGTCACGATTTTGACCCACGTTTGTATGCCATGTTCCAACCGGATATCCACGGACGCTATATTGGTTTGCCATTAACAATAGAAGAAGCTGAAGCGGAACTTCCTAACTATTATACAGAAAAGGAATTGACTGATATGTATAATTTTAATGATGTGGTTACTAATCCGTGGAATCCGGAACGTATTCCTACAATGTATAACCGTCGTACTTACTTCAATTTCGATATGAAATTTCCGGTAATGGGTTCAACAGAAACAAACTTGTTATTGGCTGAAGCTGCTGTACGTTGGCCGGGCGAGTTAGGTAATATCGATGTTAAAAGCTGTATTAAGAAGGCCATTGATGCTTCTACTCGTTTCTATTATAATGTGAATAAAACAATGAGTTATAATGAATCTTCTCTGCCGAGTATTCTGTATGTTCAGGCAAAGGCTAAAGCTCCGGAATTGGACGAAGATCATCTGGCTGATTATGAAGAATTAGCTGCTAACAAGTTTGCTAGTTTGACCTCAACAAAAGATAAACTGAAATTCATTTTCGACCAGAAGTTCTGCCACATGAATATCATGAATCCGTATGAAATTTACAACGAAGCTCGTCGTTTGGTAAAAGACTTCGACGGAGAACTGCCGTTTGTCTCCACTCCTAATGTGGTATTCCAGGAACGTATGTTCTATCCGTCCAGCGAGTTGACTAACAACGGTGATAACTTTGCAAAAGTTGCTCATAAGAATACATACGACACACCAGTTTGGTGGACAGGACGTACAACTCCTGCAGAAAACCATAATGGTAATGCATTGTAATAAACATTAGCTTAATGCTACATAAACACAAAGGCTGTCGAGAAACTTTTTCGACAGCCTTTATTCACTATAAAATGTACTGCATAATTTAACAAAATGAGTAAAAATGAAATCGATTAATGTGATCCTGTATTGGGTAATAGTGATGGTGATCGGCCTATCGGCTTGTGGTGATGACGATGAAAAGACGATACCGGCTCATACAGAAGAGGAGAAAATATGGATTGCCGATAATCAGAAATATTTTCAGGAAAAAAAGGAAGATGTAGAGGATGACGGACAATTGCTGTATCAGCGATTGGTCGTGGATGAAGATACGCTTTTGTATCGTGTACTGGAAACAAGTCAAATAGATTCTTTCCCTAAGATAGATTCTGATGTAAAAGTTTCCATGTTGGGAATACTCCCTGTTTCCCAAACGGTTATTGTAGGTAACAAAGATGGTAATCCGATAGATCAGACTTTAAAATTGGACAGTCCGAATCTGATTAAGGGCCTGGCTGCTCTTTTGCCGAAAATCCGTAAAGGAGAAAGGGTAGATGCTATAATCCCTTATCAGTTGGGATATGGGGATCGTAATTACTCCAATCCGTATATTCCATTATGCTCAACGTTGCAATTTACTTTTACTGTAAAAAGTTTTGATTAAGCTTTTAAAAAGGAGAGGTTGTTTCACTTCAAAAATTGAAAGATCCTCTCCTTTTTATATTCAACACTAATATTTCTTCTCATTCGCCAAGTTCCACATATTCAGGAAAGAGGCTTTTGTAATATCTACGATCTTATCCCAGTTGATCTTTTCGACATGGTCGCCCGGCATATGGTAGTCCGGATGACCGTTGGTGTGATACCAGATAATGGGAATACCACGTTTGGCAAAAGAGCCGTTGTCACTCCCTCCTACCGGCTTGTCCCAGGGGTGATAAACAGGTTTCAGGTTCAGGCCATATTTCTTGATATCATTCTTCAGCCAGTCACCGAAAGCCTTGTTTGCTTCCGTATAGAAATAATCGACCTGCTCGGGAACCGCTTCGTTCGAATTGCGGCCGATCATATCATAATTCAAATATCCCTTTACATCTTTCAGGAACGGACAGTTCTGCACAAAATATTCAGAGCCTAGCAATCCTTTTTCTTCACCGTCCCAGAAAGCAAAAATAACCGTACGTTCCGGTTGCTCACCGGAGGACAGGAATGCTTTTGCTACCTGAAGGACAGCC
>OGZA01002307.1_pt1 | contig 11938 bp, 9 predicted proteins | sample 1576591 | NCBI WGS metagenome assembly OGZA01 (sample SAMEA3541565, study PRJEB24748) | human gut metagenome | biome: human gut; feature: human-associated habitat; material: faeces | place: China | collected 2012
ACGAGGGAGAGCACGCCGATGGCGAGCATGAAGAGCGTCAGCACCGCCGAAACGGTCCGGAAAAGCCTCTCAAAGGGAGAAAGAAGAAGTTGCAGCATGGATTGATGCCGATGCCGCTAATCTCAAAGAATTTATGTCACTCCGCAAAAGTTATGATGCACTTGTTTGGCAGGATGCGGATGAGTTGAAAACGGGGCGTGACAAGCTGCTTTCACTACGCACTTTTACGATGAAGGCGATGCGGATTGCGGCTATATTTGTTTTGGCTTTCGGATTAAGTTATATACTGATACAAACTCTGCAAAAGGAAAATGTAGAAATGCAGACCGTATATGTGCCTGCCGGACAACGTACGCAAGTGACGCTTGCTGACGGAACAATGGTATGGGTAAACGGAAAAAGTACGCTGACTTTTCCCAGTCAGTTCGCTTCCCGTACCCGTAAAGTGGAACTGGACGGGGAGGCCTATTTCGAAGTTCAGAAAGACCCGGAGAAACAGTTCATTGTTTCCACAGCCCATCAGTCTGCGATTAAAGTGTTGGGCACAAAGTTCAATGTAAAGGCGTATAGGGATTCCGAAGAGATTACTACCACTCTGATAGAAGGGAAAGTGCATTTCGAATTTAATAATACCGCACAGAAGCCTCAGTACATTACTATGGCACCCGGTCAGAAGCTGATCTATTATTCGCAGAGTGGAAAAACGGAGCTCTATACTACTTCCGGTGAAGGAGAACTGGCATGGAAGGATGGTATTATCGTCTTTAAGCAGACATCTTTGCAGGATGCTTTGGAGATTTTGGCAGACAGATATGATGTGGAATTTATCGTTCGACGCAATGTGCCCGATGATGACCTGTTTTCCGGGACATTCACAAGCAGGAGTCTAGAGCAGATACTGAATTATATAGAAGCTTCTTCGAAAATACGCTGGCGTTATCTGAACAGTGTACAAGGAAGTAAAGAGAAGATGAAGATAGAAATTTTTATTTAGTGTTATTAATAACCTTATTTCAAAAAAGCTTATTGCCATGAAAAACAAAGACCCTTGAAACTAAAAAAGATACGGGATGATATTGGTCGTATCTTCCCGTATTGAGCCCAGTAATCGTGAATCTACTTGTTTCCCGACAAGTATAACTACTAGTTTTTTAATTAAACTCGTTACAAATTTATGCAAAATTATTGTATCGTCCAATTTCTTGGAGGATTAAACCTTCTTAGGCGGTCTTCAAGGAAAATATCACTAACTATGAAGTTACTATTTATACTCATTGTCTGCTCATTCGGACTGGCATATGCGTCCGATGGATATGCGCAAAAGACTTCCATCACATTGAAGGCAAACGATTGTACCATAGAGGAAGTGCTTCACAAAATCGAACTTGAGTCCGGATTCGGCTTTTTTGTAAACAGTAAGAATCTCGATTTGAAACGCAAGGTGTCGGTGTCAGTGTCTAATAAGAATATATTCCAGGTTCTGGAGCAAGTCTTTAAAGGTGTGGGCATCGAATATAAAGTCTTGGATAATAAAATAGTACTGGCTGCAAAAGAAAAAGACGTTGCACAGCAGAGAAAAGAAAGACTTATTGCCGGCACGGTAAAAGATAAGAATGGAGAGCCGTTGATTGGTGTCTCTATCCGGGAGAAGAGTTCCGGTGAGGGAACCATCACCGATATGGATGGAAACTATAAGCTTTCCACTTCATCGGCGAATCCTGTTCTTGTATTTTCCTATGTAGGTTATCAGTCAAAAGAAGTACCCGTAAAAGGAAATGTTGCCAATGTGGTGCTAGAGGATGCGACGCAGGAACTGAATGAGGTGGTAGTGACGGCATTGGGTATCAAACGCTCGGAGAAGGCATTGTCATACAACGTGCAGCAGCTGAGCGGTGATGAACTGACTACTGTGAAAGATGCGAACTTCATCTCTTCTCTGAATGGTAAGGTGGCCGGTGTTAATATTAATTCGTCCAATACCACGGGAGGTGCTTCGCGTGTCGTGATGCGTGGTGTCAAATCTATCACTTCTTCCAATCTGGCGCTTTATGTGATCGACGGTGTACCGATGTATAACATGATGAATGGAGGTGGCGGTGGTATCTATGACCAGCAGGGTACGGATGGCGCTGCCGACATTAACCCGGAAGACATCGAATCTATCTCTATGCTGACCGGACCTTCTGCCGCAGCTCTGTATGGTAATGCTGCCGCTGCCGGTGTTGTGCTGATAACCACCAAGAAGGGGTCTGCGGACAAGACTTCTGTCACGGTCTCCAATAATACTACTTTCTCGAAGGTGTCAATGATGCCTGAGATGCAGAGCAAATATGGTAACCTGCCCAACAGCCTGGATAGCTGGGGACCGATTGTAAACAGTGACTACGATCCGCGTGACTTCTTCCAGACCGGAGCGAATGTCATTAACTCATTTGCTTTGTCAACCGGTAACAAGAAGAATCAGGCGTATTTGTCGGCTTCTACTACCAACACCACCAATATATTGCCCAACAGTGGATACAACCGCTATAATTTCACTGTCCGTAACACGACCAGTTTCCTGAAAGACAAGATGACACTCGATGCCGGTGCCAGTTATATTCTTCAGAATGACAAGAATATGATGTCGCAGGGTTATTACTATAATCCTCTGCCGGGACTTTACCGTTTCCCTCGTAGTGAGAATTTCGATGATGTACGTATGTTCGAACGTTATAATTCCGGTATGGACCTGATGGAGCAATACTGGCCTTACGGCGGTACTTCAAGTGGTCTTGCCAACCCCTACTGGATACAGAATCGCCAGTTGCGGGAGAATAAGAAGACCCGTTATATGATCAACGCTTCCCTCAAATATCAGTTGTTCGACTGGCTGGATGTAGTAGGACGTGTGAAAATAGATAATTATGATAATCGTAGTACTTATAAGGCATACGCTTCTACCGGCACACTGGTGTCGGGTGACCGTGGAACGTACAGTGACACCTCTACACAATCAAAGAACACGTATGCGGATGCGATTGCTACACTGAATAAGAGTTTTAACGACTGGTCGGTCAATGTCAACCTTGGTGTGTCACTGAGTGACAGCCGTTATGAAATGATCGGATATGAAGGCGGATTGAAACTTATCAATTTCTTTGCCGTCCACAATATCGATTTCAATAAAGCATGGAAAGCAAAACAGTCCGGCTGGCATGATCAGACACGCGCTATCTTTGCCAATGCGGAAATTGGTTGGAAATCGATGATCTATCTGACTGCTACCGGACGTAACGACTGGGATTCAAGACTGGCTTTCTCCGATTACAAGTCTTTCTTCTACCCGTCAATAGGACTTTCCGCCATTCTGACGAGTATGTTTAATGCTCCTGATTGGCTGACATACCTGAAAGTTCGCGGTTCGTACACTGAGGTAGGTAACTCTTACGGCCGCTTCATGACTACCGTTACTTACCCTTACGATGAACAGACACAGAGCTGGACCAGTACCTCTTCTTATCCGAACACGAAACTGAAACCGGAACGTACCAAGTCATGGGAAGTAGGTTTGGACGCACGTATCCTCAATGACATCAGTCTTAACTTGACTTATTATCGTTCCAATACTTATAATCAGACATTCTATGCGGACTTGTCGCTTTCTTCGGGATATTCTAATATTCCTATCCAAAGTGGAAACATCATGAACGAAGGTCTGGAAATGTCATTGGGTTATAACAAGCAGTGGAAAGATTTCTCTTTCAATACGAACTATACATTGACATGGAATAAGAACCGGGTAAAACGGTTGGCTGACGGTGTGTATAACTATGCCACCGGACAACCTATCCAGATGCCGGAACTGTCTCCGCTTACTTATGGACATACGGATGCCCGCCTGATTTTGCGTGTCGGAGGATCAATGGGAGACGTATACGGACAACGCTTGCTCAAACGTGACTTGAATGGCTACATTCTTAATGAAGAAGGTGTCGGACTGGCTATGGAGAACAAAGAAACCTACTTAGGTTCTATTCTGCCTAAGATGAATATGGGCTGGAGTTTAGGATTCGGTTATAAGGGAGTTAATCTTGGCATGACTTTCACCGGACGTTTCGGAGGTATTGTTATCAGTGAGACGCAGTCCGTACTTGACGCTGCCGGTGTTTCCAAAGTCAGCGCGGACGTACGTGACGCAGGAGGCGTGCAGATTAATCAGAGCAAAGTCTCTGCACAGACTTACTATCAGACCATTCAGGGAACTGCGGCTTACTACACGTATAGCGCTACCAATGTACGACTCGGCGAACTTTCACTTAGCTATACATTGCCTAAAAAATGGTTTGACAATAAGGTCGGAATGACTGTTGGGCTGGTAGGAAAGAATTTATGGATGATTTATTGCAAGGCTCCTTTCGATCCGGAACTGACCACTTCAGCTGCATCTAACTTCTATCAGGGATTTGATGCCTATATGCTTCCGAGTACAAGAAATTTCGGATTCAATGTTAAATTTCAGTTTTAAATAATAAATAGGTATGAACAAGATAATAAAATATATCGGAGCAAGCGCAGTCGTATGTATGATGGCGGGGTGTACTACTAACTTTGAAGATTTTAATACCAACCCTTATCAGCCTTCAAAAGTACCGGCAAGTAACTTACTGTCTACGATGTTTAACGTGTATGCTTGTCCGCAACAGAATGCTTGTCAGGAGATTAATTGTATGTGGGCCAGCTTTAGCGGTCAAGTGACTGCGACAGCTAACTGGAGCTTTGGAAAGAATATCTTTGCTTATTATAATGCGTCCGAAGGGCACAATGACAGTTCATGGGGAAGACTCTACGGCTATATCTATCCTTCTTTCTTTCTGGTCGAGAACTCTACGGAAAAGAAAGGTGTCATTTATGCCATGGCTCAGTTAACCCGTGTTTATGGTATGCAGTTGCTCGCATCTTTGCAAGGTCCCATTCCTTACACACAGATGAAGGCCGGCGAAACGGAAGCCCCTTATGATAATGAGCAGACTGTATGGCATGCCATGTTTGACGATCTGGATAATGCGATCACCATTCTGAAGTCGGCGGCAACGTTCGGCGTAAATCAAGATTTGGCTGTGGTAGACCAGTTCTATAAAGGTGACTGCTCGAAGTGGCTGAAGTTTGCCAATACGCTGAAACTTCGGATGGCTATCCGCATCTCGGGAGTAGAACCGGAATATGCTCAGACCAAGGCTCAGGAAGCTGTACTTGGAGGTGTGATGGAAAGTGTGGGCGACAGTTCTTATGATACGACTAATGGCGGAATCAATGAAAATGGATATGCTATTGTCAGCGGATGGCCCGAAGTAAGAGCCAATGCCTGCCTCGTGTCGTACATGAACGGATATAACGATCCTCGCCGTCCTGCTTATTTTACTCCGCAGACTCAGACTGCTGCCGGTGGGTATGTAGGTGTCCGTTCGGGTTCGGCAGAAATACCTGAACCTACGGTATACGCCAACTATAGCAAACTCTTTATCGCTACCGACAAAACATTGCCACAACCGGTAATGTACGCTGCCGAAGCTGCTTTCCTGCGTGCGGAAGGAGCACTGAAAGGCTGGAATATGGGTGGAGATGCCAAGACTTTCTATGAAAAGGGAGTTCGATTGTCTTTTGAGGAATTTGGGGTATCGGGTGCCGATGATTATTTGGCTGACGCTACATCTATACCGGGAAATTATGTGGATAATTTAATTGCCGGACATACCGGAAACAATTATACGAACCAGTCGTCCATTACGATCAAGTGGGAGGATGGAGCTGATGACGCGAAGAAACTGGAAAGAGTACTTACCCAGAAATGGATTGCCTGTTATCCCGACCCGATGAACGGATGGGCAGATTTCCGTCGGACAGGCTATCCTAGAATCTTCCCGGCAACTGAATCTATGAATGCCGATTGTAATACGGGGCGCGGACAACGCCGTCTTCGTTTTACACGAAGTGAATACAATAACAATAAGGCGAATGTGGAAGCGGCCGTCAGTATGCTTAGCAATGGAAAAGATTCTAATGGAACTGATCTTTGGTGGGCAATGAAAGAAAATGGTACTTATTAATAGCTTAAATTAGGAATAACAATATGAAGAAATTATTATATATCATATTTGGAGTAATGGGTGCACTGATGTTTATACAGTGCAGCGACTGGACTGAAATGGAACCGAAGTTCACCGAACCGGTGAATATCAATGGCGAAGACTATTATAAGGCACTGAGAGAGTATAAGAAATCCGATCATCCGATTGTTTTCGGCTGGTACAGTGAATGGACCGGAACCGGAACGAATATGAACAACCAGTTGAGAGGCATTCCCGATTCAATGGATATCGTCTCTCTTTGGGGAGGGGCTTTCAACCTGACTGAAGCACAAAAAAGTGACCTTAAGGAAGTGAGAGAGAAGAAAGGTCTCAGAGTTTTGTATTGTCAGCATATCACAGATATAGGCAGAAGTCATACGCCTGCTTCTGTTGAGAATGATTTCATCGTGGATGGCGTACAGTACAACTCTAAGGATGAAGCGATGGCTGCTTATTGGGGGTGGTATGGCAATTATGGTGACACTTCGGAAGAAGGACAAGAAAAAGCTATCCGTAAATATGCGCGGGTGATTATTGATTCAATCAATAAGTATAACTATGATGGATTCGATATCGACTTTGAACCGAATTTTGGCTATTCCGGAAATCTGAGTGGAAATTCGGACCGTATGCATATTTTTTTGGATGAATTATCGAAAGAATTCGGACCGAAATCGGGAACTGGACGTATATTGATGGTCGACGGAGAACCGCAGACACTGAACAAGGAGTCGGGCCCTTTATTAGATTATTATGTGGTTCAAGCCTATTACTGTAGGTCGGATGAGGGATATAGTGATGCTTTGGATGGTCGTTTTGACAGATTATTAAATAAATTCGGTTCGATAGAGGATGAAGCTACGATTCTTAGTAAAACAGTTTGGTGTGAGGACTTTGAAAAGCATAAAGGGGATGGCGGACCGGAATTTACAACTCGTGATGGTATTGTGACTTATTCATTGAAGGGAATGGCGATGTACTATCGTCCGGGAGTAGATGCCCGCATTGGCGGAGTGGGTGCCTACCGTTTTAATCTTTGTCGTCCGGTGAATGACTATTTCTTTATGCGTGAGGTTATTCAGGTTCTGAATCCCGCTAATCATTAATTGCAAGAACATAACTAAAAAAGGATAATTATGAAGATGATTAAATTTTCAAGATATGTTGTGCTGGGGGCAGCTTTGGCTGTTGTCACCGGATGCAACGATGCAAAACTGTCAACTATCGATAATGGAGTATATATTGCGGAAGCGGCTCCTTCTAATACGTTTAGTCAGCAGATAGAGGCACAATTGGTGGACGAGGGAGATGTGATAAAAACATTGACCGTCCGTTTGGTTCGTGCTATTGATCAAGATGTAACTGTAACACTGGATATTGATCAGCAACTCATTGATGAGTATAATCAACAGCATGAAGCGTCTTACGAACTTTTGCCGGAAGAATTCAGAAGTTTTGAACGCACAGTTACGATTCCCGCAGGTGAAGTGTCTGCACCAGTCATTAATCTTACTATAAAGCCGTTTACCACCCCCAATAACGAGGCTTATGCGATTCCGGTACGGATCACTTCCGTAGCCGGACCGATAGGACTTGTTGGTAACGCAAACCATATTCTTTATCTGCTTACTTCCCCTAATAAACAGAAAGCGGTGGTTTTGAAATCAGCAAATAAAACCAGTCTGAACTTTAAAAACGAAATACCTGTTACTCAGTGGACTATAGAGTATTGGATCAAGTTCGATAATACAACGGGCAGACCGACAGGAGATTGGGTGGGTCCTGCCAATATTGCTTTCAGACGATTAATTTTCGCAGACAATTCGGCTCCTATTTCTTTCAATGGCGTTTTATTGCGTTATTGGGCGGATGGAGCAAAAAAGATTGCGCCATGTTTGCAGTGTCAGTTGGATGGAAACTATTTTGATAGTGAGGAATTTTGGTATCCGGATATATGGTATCACATTGCTTATACTTATGACGGATCTACTATTTCCCTCTATAAAGATGGTACATTGAATAATAGTAAAGCCGATTCAAGAGACTTTACATTCAATAATATTTCTTTAGCACAGAGTTTCGGCTGGAATATGCAGGTAGAATTAGCTCAGATTCGTCTTTGGAGCAAATGCCTGACAGAGAACGCTATTCAGGAAGGAATGTCACGCCAGATATCCGGAGATTCGGATGGTTTGATTGGGTATTGGAAGTGTGATGAAGGAAAAGGAAATGTATTGAAGGATAATAGCCCGAACGGTAATGATATAACGCTTACCGGAATTCCTGCATGGAGTGAACAATACAATTTCTATCATCCTAATGATTAAGCGGATGGTTGGAGCTTTATCAATTGATTAGAGAATCCGATACTTACAGATAGTGAAAAGAAAAGCCGGCTGCAATCCTTTGCAGCCGGCTTTTTTATAAATGGGTTTTATGCCTTATTTCTCATCGTTCTCGCGAATTTCCACGCGACGAATCTTGCCGCTGATAGTCTTGGGCAGTTCGTCAACGAACTCAATCACACGCGGATATTTATAAGGAGCAGTCACCTTCTTGACGTGGTTCTGCAATTCCTTGATCAGTTCTTCTCCGGCACGTGCTTTATAGTCTTTGGACAATACGATAGTAGCTTTTACTACCTGTCCGCGAATCTCATCGGGTACTCCGGTGATGGCACATTCTATGACGGCAGGGTGCGTCATCAAAGCGCTTTCCACTTCGAACGGGCCGATACGGTAACCGGAACTCTTGATTACGTCGTCTGCACGTCCTACAAACCAAAGGTATCCGTCTTCGTCTTTCCACGCTACATCACCTGTGTAGTAAATGCCGTCGTGCCAAGCCTCGTGTGTACGTTCCGCATCCCGATAGTACTCTTTGAAAAGTCCGAGAGGTTTGCCTTTGCTGGTACGGATCACAATTTGTCCTTGCTCTCCGGCTTCCACGGAGCGACCTTCACTGTCGATCAGGTCTACGTCATACTGCGGATTGGGCAGTCCCATGCTTCCCGGTTTCGGTTCCATCCAAGGCATGGTGGCAACTGTCAGTGTCGTTTCCGTCTGTCCGAAACCTTCCATCAGCTTGATGCCTGTCAGTTTCTTGAAGGTTTCGAATACGGCAGGGTTCAGTGCTTCTCCGGCAATGGTGCAATACCGCAGTGAAGACAAGTCATATTTAGTCAGGTCTTCATGAATCAGAAAGCGGAAGATGGTTGGAGGTGCGCAAAGGGAAGTCACCTGATACTCCTGTATCTTTTCCAGAATAGCTGCGGGCGTGAACTTTTCGTGGTCATAGACGAAAATGTTGGCTCCGGCGATCCATTGTCCGTAGAGTTTTCCCCATACGGCTTTTCCCCAGCCGGTATCGGCGATGGTGAGGTGGAGGCTGTTCTCATCCAGATTGTGCCAGAAACTACCCGTAACGATATGGCCTAACGGATACGTAAAGTCATGTGCTACCATTTTAGGTTCACCGGTAGTGCCGGAAGTGAAGTACATCAGTGAGATGTCGTCATTCGTATTGGCATGTCTCGGGCGGATGAAAGGGGCAGCGTTATCGATTCCCTGATGGAAATCTTCGAATCCTTCCGGAACTTCCGGACCTACACTGACCAGCTTTTCCACGCTCGGACACTCGGGAAGAGCATCTTTGATGTGTTGCAGTATGATTCCCTCGCCGGCAGCCACAATCATTTTGATGTCGGCAGCGTTGCAGCGATAGATGATATCTTTCTTTGTCAGCAGGTGAGTGGCGGGGATCACCGTTGCTCCCAGCTTATGCAGGGCGATGGTGCTGTACCAGAACTCATAGCGACGCTTCAGAATCAGCATCACCATGTCTCCGCGACCGATGCCGAGGCCCTGGAAGTAAGAGGCCGTCATGTCCGTATAGCGTTTCATATCGGCGAAGGAGAACTGACGGCTTTCGCCCTGGTCATTGGTCCAGAGCAGAGCGTTCTTGTCGGGTTGTTCGGCAGCCCAGGCATCTACTACGTCGTAGCCGAAGTTGAAATTCTCCGGTACGTTTATTTTCAGGTTCTTGATGAAATCCTCTTGTGAGGCAAAGCTAGTCTGTGCTAAAAATCTTTCTACCATAACGTTATTACATAATTACGGCCAGAAAACGTACCGTTTTGCCATCGAGCGCTTTCATGCCATGTGGAAGTTTTGAATTAAAATAAATACTGTCTCCTTGGTTCAGGATGATTTCCTTGCCCTCGATGTTGATAAGCATACGGCCTTCAACCACCAGATTGAATTCCTGTCCGTTGTGGTGGTTATAATGGATCGGCTCATCGTCTCCCTTCGGTTCGACCGTGACGATGAAAGGATCGGCGGTGCGGTTCATGAAGCCCGACGCCAGTGACTGGTATTTGTAAGCCCTGGTACGTTCGATGCTGACTCCTTTGCCGGCACGGGTCACGAAGTAGCTGCTCATTTTCGGCTCTTCGCCAAACATCAAAGTATCCAGTGCGATGTTATAGGTACGGGCTATCTTTTGTAGCATACTAACGGAAATGTCGTATTGTCCTGTCTCTGCGAGCCGGTATTCTTCGGCAGATATGTCGCAGTCGCGGGCGATATCTTCAGACGTTAGTTCCAGTACGTCACGTAATCCGCGAAGGCGTTCTGCGATCTGTTTAATTTGGTCATTCATACAAGTGGTTGTTTTTTGATTATTAATAATTTTGCGGTATTATTTGGATGCTTTCATCGCTTTGATGACGGCGGAGGTAAATCCGTTGTGTTCCAGTTCGTTGATTCCCTTGATCGTAATTCCGCCCGGAGTAGTCACTTTGTCGATTTCCACGCTGGGGTGGGTGTCATTGTTCAGAATTAATGCGGCGGCTCCCTTGACGGACTGGGCTACCATTTCCATCGCATCTTTGGGACGGATGCCCATTTCGATGCCGGCCTGCATGGCTGCCTGGATGTATTTCAATACGTAAGCGATGCCGCAGGAAGTCAGTGCCGTGGTGGCGGCTATCTTATCTTCGGGAATGAGCATGGCCATTCCCATTTCGTTGAACAGGCGGAGCATAAACTGGTTCTGTTCATCGTTCGTGTTGCGTGCCGCGATAAGCGTCATACTTTCCAGTTCGCTGATGGCAGTGTTCGGAATCAGGCGGAACATGGCCATTTCCGGTGCTACGACATAATGAGCCAGTTCTTCAAAACTGATGCCGGCAGCTACGGAGATGAGTATCTGTTTGCTCTTCAGCTTCAGCTCGCGCATGACGGACTCCACAAACCAGGGCTTCACGGCGAGAATGACAACATCTGCTCCCGTTGCCGCTTCCGTATTGCTCAGAGTGGTGGAAATGCCCGGAAATTCTTCTTTCAGTTTCTCCAGTTTGCCTGCGCTGGGGTTGGATACAATGATATCTGAGTCTGCTATCAGACTTCCTTTTGCCAGGCCGCGGGCTATAGAACCACCCATGTTTCCTGCACCGATAATAGCTATTTTCATATGCGCTTCTTTTTTAATGTATTCTTACAGACAAAGGTAACGGTAAATTGCGAAAAAACAAAAAGCAGCCTGAATAAGAACTGTTTTTCTGTTCGAGGCTGCTTTTTTGTTCGCTGTTTATTAATCAAATATCAGTTAGAGTACTCTTTTGAAACGGGCAAGGAACTCGTCCGCTTCCTCCATGCTGAGGCAGAGAGGGGGCAATAAGCGGAGTACATTCGTCCCGCTGGCTCCCGTAAATACGTGTTCGTCGTAGATGAGGCGGCTGCGCAATTCCTTGATCGGTTCTTCAAATTCGAGTCCGATCATCAGTCCGCGTCCGCGCACTTCCTTGATTTGCGGGAATTTCTTCAGCTCTT
>OGZA01002313.1_pt1 | contig 11917 bp, 16 predicted proteins | sample 1576591 | NCBI WGS metagenome assembly OGZA01 (sample SAMEA3541565, study PRJEB24748) | human gut metagenome | biome: human gut; feature: human-associated habitat; material: faeces | place: China | collected 2012
TTGTAAACAGCATTTTCAATCCTCCCTATGTACGGACGGGTGAAAGGAGTAAGCCCCGTCCGGCCAACAAAAAAGGAACGGGATGTTTTCCCGCCCCTCGTCTACTGTTGGCATGGTACACTATACCACAGAATTCAGTTCATGTCAGTCTACAACCAGTCTACTCTTAGTCTACCATTTCGGAAAAATCCCCAGCTGAAGCTGCAAAGCCTGCGCCACCTTTTCCATCAGGATGTCGTCCAGCACACGCCCCGCATGGCTTAGGAGCTGCGCCTTGTCTATCGTGGTGACCTGCTCGACCAGTGCAACGCTGGTGTGCTTCAGCCCCGTCGCCGCCTGCTTGGGCAGCAGCACATGGGTCGGCATATACATGGCCTTGTGCCTTGACGTAATGGGCACCACAGTAATGACGGGCGCATGAATATTGACGGTACATGCTCTCGATCACTTCCTCCGCAGACAGTCCCCGAAAGTGTGCGATCTGGTAAGCCAGGCACTTCCTGTCCCGCACCATGTCCGGGTACTCCGCAATCAGCTTTTCAATCCTTACGCTCATGGGACACCTCCATCTGTGCCTTGACCGCCGCGATCAGGGCGGCTTGTCCTACGTCCTTTCGTTCCAGCGCCCGCATCACATCCTCGTCGTGTGTGCCTGCGGCAACGATGTGGTGGATGACCACCGCGCCTGCGCTCTGTCCCTGCCGCCAGAGACGGGCGTTGAGCTGCTGGTACAGCTCCAGCGACCATGTGAGGCCGTACCAGATCACTGTCGAGCCGCCCTCCTGCAGGTTCAGCCCATGCCCGCCGGATGCGGGATGCAGCAGCCCCATGGAAATGCGCCCGGCGTTCCAGTCAGAGATGTCCCTGCCGGTGTCGATGACGCGGCTCTCCGGGAAGCGCTTCTGAATCCGGGCAAGGTCATGCTTGAACCAGTACGCCACCAGCACAGGCTTGCCGTTGGCGGCCTCCGCCAGATCTTCCAGCGCGTCCAGCTTTCGGTCGTGGATGGCAACCGTCCGCCCCTGCGAATCGTACACCGCGCCATTGGCCATCTGCAGGAGCTTACCGGACAGAGCGGCGGCGTTCACCGCGTCGATCTCGCCGTCCTGCAGCTGCAGAATCATTTCCCGTTTCAGGGTATCATAGAGCTTCTGTTCCTGTGCGCTTAAATGTACCTCCACCCGGTTCATGGTCAGCTCCGGCATTTTCAGGTGATCCGTGGCCTTCATGGAAATGCAGATGTCGCCGATCAGCTCGTAGATCTTCTGCTCCGCGCCTTCCCGCAGCTTATACGAGTACACGATCTCCCGATTCCGCTTATCCGGTACAAAGAAGCGTTCCCGGTAGTGGGTGAGAAACCGACCGAGGCGCTGACCCATGTCCAGCAGGTACATCTGCGGCCACAGGTCGATGAGGGTATTGGGCGCGGGCGTGCCGGTCAGCCCGATCACCCGGCTGCACAGGGGGCGCACCTTCTTGAGCGCCTTGAACCGTTGTGCCTTAGCGGATTTGAAGGAGGACAGCTCATCGATCACCAGCGCGTCAAAGCGCCATGCGGTGTGCTCCACCAGCCAGCTGACATTTTCCCGGTTGATGATATAGATCATGGCTTTCCGGGAAAGAGCCGCCCGGCGCTCCTTTTCGCTGCCCATCACCAGCGAGTAGGTCAGTCCCTTCAGGTGTTCCCACTTGGCGATCTCCCTCGGCCATGTGTCCTCGGCCACGCGCTTGGGAGCCACCACCAATACGCAGCCCACATCAAAGCTGTCCAGCAGCAGATCCCACAGCGCCGTCAGCGTAATGACGCTCTTGCTCAACCCAAGCCCATATCCAGAATCAGGCCGCAGTACGGATGAGACAGTACAAAATCCGTTGCGAACTTCTGATAATCGTGGGGAATGAACTTCATCGGGCATCACCTCCCTCAATTTCATCCAGTATCCCTCCAATCGCTTCCGGGCGATCAAGGCAGTACACCAAAAAACCAAGCCCTTCCAGCTGCCTTTTTCTGTGTACCTGCAGGGGTCGCAGCTGTTTTCCGGGCGCTTTACACTCCACAAAGCCCACTTTGCCGCCCGGAAGCAGAATCAGGCGGTCAGGCACACCATCCAAACCGGGAGACACGAACTTGGGCGCGATACCGCCCATATGCCTGACCGCTGCCACCAGCTTCTGCTCCACCGTTTTTTCTCTCATGCGCTTCTCCTTTTTTGGTTGTTTCCAATGTCTGTTTCTCATGGGGGCTAAACTCCTTACGCGCGTATGTGTACATATGCGGGCCTGATTTCCTTTCTATTTATATCTACATTCTTTCAGTAGAGAATGAGAAACAAAGGAAACAGGCAGATAAGAAGCCTACCGGCGCGGGGCTTTGGTCTGTTTCCGATGAATGTTGCCAAAGCCCCGCCATGGAAACATGGGAATCAATCTGTCCCTGTTTCCGTTCCTGCATCGGAAACACGCACATAGCATTTCTGCACTCCATAACCGATGAACCGTGCCTTTCCGCTGGAGGAACCCTCATACTTCTTCCAACCACCCAGCTTATACAGAATCCCCTCGATCTCGTAGGAGTCGGCCTTCTTCAGCGCTTCGCGGGCTTTGCCGAAACACTCGCACCAGATTTCCATGGCGCACACCCGATCGCGGCGCACCGCGCCCTCCGCAGGCGTTCCGAAATCACTGCCGCCAAAGTAGCTGCGGCGCTGGTACAGGTCATACTTGTCCCAATCCGCAGGCAGCAGCCGGTCAAGGTAATCCTGCACCACGCCTTCGCGGTCATCCGACTCCATCGCCTCTCGCTGCTGGGCATAGGCTTCCGCTGCCACATCGTCCTTGAGGAACAGTTCTTCACCGTTGCGATAGGCATAGACTGCCTCCGCCCAGATCTGGTCAATGTCCTTCATATCCCACGGGTGCAGCTTGCCGCCGCCCGATACGCGCACAGGCCAGAAGCGCCGGTTGCCCGTGATGTCCCGCAGGAAGCCGCCGTCGCTGTTGGTTGTGCCCACGATGATGCAGGATCGCGGATGGCTCTCTACGGATACACCATAGGACTGGCGGTACTTATCATCTGTGCGGGTAATGAACGACTTCACCGTCTCCACGTCCATTTTCTTCATGCCCGCAAGCTCTGAAATCTCCAGCAGCCAATAGCCCTGCAGCTTTTCCGGCGCGGTCTTGTCCTTCATATCCGCGATGGTCAGGCTGTCCGAATACCACTTCTTTCCCAGCCGGGCAAAGAAGGTGGATTTGCCAATGCCCTGCGGGCCGTTGAGCACCAGAATGGAGTCAAACTTCACGCCCGGCTCATAGATGCGGGCAACGCCTGCCGTCAGCGTTTTGCGCGTCGCCGCCCGCACATAGGGCGTGTCTTCCGCACCGAGGTAATCGATGAGCAGCGTATCCAGCCGGGGCATGCCGTCCCACACAAGGGATTCCAGATAATCCCGCACGGGATGGTACAGCCGCTCCGCAGAGGTGACGGCCAGCAGCGCGTCCTTAAATTTGGTCGGCGACCAGATGCCATAGCAGCGCTCAAAGTACAGCTTGGCGCAAGCCAAATCGGTATCGCTCCAACCGGGCTTTACCTGCTGCCACGGGAGTGCCTCCCGCACATCCAGCAGATTGCTGAACTGGTTGTACACGATGCCCTGCAGATTCGGGTCATGGCGCAGGATGGCGCTGATGTTGGCCATGGTGTCCTTGATGGTGCCGTTGCGTTCCAAATCCAGCTGTGCCTGCCAGTTATCGTCCTCTTTGAAATCCTCCTGCGCCTGTGCCGCACGATCCTCCGCCAGCGTTTTCTTTACGCCCGCGTCCTGCACCGCAAAGTCGCACATGGCCTTGTACGACGGCAGTTTACTGGGCGCTGTATCGGCTGAAGCCTTATCGTCCAGATCACGGAACCTGTGAATGCGCACCAGATCAAAGGCGCTCAGCAGTTGCCCGCAGGCCGGGTCTGTGGCATGGTGGCTGTAAGCGAACTTGCCGTCGTAGAGCACCACGCCCGCAGAGGAGTCCGCAGGCACATAATCGTAGCGGCCTGCCATGGCGCTGGGCTTGTATACGTCGGACAGGAAGGTATCAATGGCTTCCTCAATCGAGTACGTCCGGCAGAAAGCGCCCACGATGCCGGGCTTAGCAAGCGGATCGGCCTGCTGCTTGCGCTGCCGGTCGATGAGCGTGCTCTCACGGGACGAGGTGGGCAGAAGGCTCACATCCCGCCAACCGGGATGTGCGGAAAGAAAAGCGTCCGGATTGAGCCATGCGCCGTCGAAACGCTCGAACACGTACTCGCCGTTGCTGGGCGTGGTCGGCCAATACATCAGCTGATGGGCGCGGTACGAGCAGCTGTCCACACAGTCGATGCCCCATTTCTTTGCCAGCAGACGGGTCAGCGCCAGATATTCTTCCCGGGACACATCCCGCGTCAGCGGCGTGATGATGCGATACCTCGGCGCTTCCGGCGTGTGGCTGTGGGTGGAATACAGGCAGGAGGCGTACTGGTTCAGCATCCGATAGCGTTCCAGAAAATCCGGATCGGCGCTGTCGATGTCGTGGGTCAGCATGGAGCGGCACTGCTTGAGCCAGCCGCCTACCATGCCGCCCTTGTCCTTCGCTCGGTCGCGCTCGGCCTTGGACAGCTTCGGATACTCCTCCACCGTTTCCGGGGTGCGGATGGTATTCTTCAGCCGCTCGCACAGCGCGTCGAAGGTGATGGTTTTATTCGACCAGACCTTGGCAAAGCAGCTGCTGCCGTAGGCGATCTTCATCTCTCGCATGACGCTTGTACCTCCTGACAGTCCTTCGTAAAGTAGCGGATGGTCTTATTCCGGCTTTCGGCCTTGCGGATTTCCGAGGCCATGCCCTGTGAAATCGTCTCGCCGAACACCCAGACCTCGTTGCACTTGGTGAGCAGCAACCGGCTCATGAACAGCGCCTGCTGCCGCTGCGCCGGGTCTGTGTCGTCCATGAACTGCGGGAACAGCAGGTGGGTAGCGATGGGCACACAGTTTTTCTCCACCGCAAACCGGCAATATGCCTGCGCCCGCCGGACGTTCTGTTTTACGTCGCCCGCGTAAGGGGAGCAGATATACACGATAGGCCGGTAGACGGCATAGCTTGCCCGCAGCTGCTTTACCACCTGCTTTTCCTGCTTGCGTTCCTTTTCGATGCCGGTGAACGCCTCGTACACCGTGGGGTCATGGTAGCCTTCGTGGTTGTATTTTGAAAATCGCATGTGCGCCTCCTTAATCCTTCTTGTAAAATGCACACTCATAGCCGTCCGCCCGGAGCACCAGCCCTTTCGCCCATGGCGGCGTTCTGCCCATCTGCTCACAGACAGCGTCCAGAGCTACACGGGGATCGGCTTCGAGGATGATTTCATCGTGAACGTGCGCCACAATATCGCAGCAGCGCAGCGTGCGCATGGCGTAGCACAGCAGGTCGCGGCTGATGCCCTGTACGATGTTCTCCACGAACTTGGGGCCGTAGGACTCGATGCGCTCCCACTTTTTCGTCGCACCCACGCCCATATAGGTCACAGCCGGGGAGCCGAACTGGTTCTCGCCGATCCGGGGCTTGGCGTAACACAGGTCTCTGCCGGAGGGCAGGTGAATGAACAGCACCCCGGACTGTACATGAAAGCGGATGCCGTGGGCATAGGTGGAGGTCTTATCACGAACTGCCGTCATAACTGCTTCGTCCACGTCCCACCACAGACGGGTGATGTGCGGATTGGCGCTGCGCCACTGCCTGACCAGAGTCGGTAATTCTTCCTCGGTCAAGCCCATTTCCAATGCGCCCATGGCCTTCAGCGCACCCACCGAGCCGCCATAGCCGAGGGCCAGCTCGGCGATTTTACCCTTCTGACGGAGATGACCATTAACGCCATGCTTTTCTACCGGCACACCGAACATCTGGCTGGCGGAGGCGCAGTAAATATCGCCGCCGCGCTCGAACACCTTCATGCGCCACTGCTCACCGGCCAGCCATGCGATCACGCGGGCTTCCACCGCGCTGAAGTCGCTGACGATGAGCTTTTTGCCCGCGCTGGGGATAAAGGCGGTGCGGATCAGCTCGGACAGCACGTCCGGCACAGAACCGAACCGCTGCTGAACAGTTTCGTAATCGCCACAACGGACACACGCTCTTGCTTCAGCCAGCTCCTCCATGTGGTTCTGGGGCAGGTTCTGCAGCTGCACATTGCGCCCAGCCCAGCGTCCGGAGCGGTTGGCCCCGTAGAACTGGAACGCGCCGCGCACACGCCCGTCCGCACAGGCGGCGTTACGCATGGCGATATACTTTTTCACGCTGGACTTGGCCAGCTGCTGCCGCAAGGCGACGGTTTCCTGTCGCCGATCCGACAGCAATTCCAGCATCGCCTGCCGCCTGTCGAGCGCACTCTGCATTTCCACACCCCCTTTCGCTTTGGTAGCTTCATGATAGAAAACAAAGGTCTCACCTAATGAGATGTTTGAAAAATTTCTTTTTTGGGGCTTTGGGCCGCAGTCGAAGGATGAAAAAAAGGCCGGAATAATGCTGGACATACTCGTCCAGTCATTACTCCGGCCTTAGTGGTGGCATTCGCCCCGGCGGTCAGTCAGTAATGTTCGTATGCGTGGAGGGAACCGTACCTTTCACATGGTAAATCTTTATCGATGGTGTTGGCAGTTTTCTGTGCGGCGGGATGCGAACCGCTGTCAGATCATCCAGTCGAACCTTGTAGCAGCGCTTGCAGCGTGGGCATTTCACCGAAACAACGACTTTCCCAGCGCCCTCAACGTAAATCTCTCCCTTGTCACACCATGGGCACAATACCTTGCTCTCTCCGTCCATTCTGTACCTCCCAACAATTCAAGCATTCATGTATACATCATGCCGGGCATCGTAACCTCATGGCGACCGTCTCCCGGCATATGGAGATCGCCCATGAGGGAAGCAGCGTAAATCGAGCGTTTACCAAACCGGGCGCGGATTTCATCCACGCAGGTTTCCAGCTTCTGGCGCTTCATCCGCGCATTTTCATCGCCGAACATATCCAGCTGCACGGGACGTTCTTCCGGCACAAGGTTAATGGCCGTCACGCAAACAGCGCGGACAAGTCGGCTCCAATGATACCATTTTTCAAACAGCGTCCGCGCCGCCTGCGCAATCTCCATGGGGCTTTGTGACGGATACGAAAGTTGCATCTGGTGCATCATGCCGTCCAGTTCGTTTTCCCGAATATAAAGCTTCACCCCTCTGGCGCACAGGTGGTATTCTCGCAGTTTATGCCCAATGTCCTGTGACAGCTCCAGCATGACCTTCCATACCTCTTCGTTCTTATGCAGGTCACAGGAACAGGTGATGCCGTGGCCTACGGATTTAATAGGCGCTTCATATCCGTCCGGCATAACCCGCGAACTATCCTCGCCGTTAGCGAAAATCCACAGCCCCATGCCGTTCTTGCCAAACCAGCTGGTCAGGTATGCCGGGTCTGTTTTGGCCAGATCGCCGATGGTGAGGATGCAGCGTTCCATAAGCTTTTTCGTGGTGGACCGGCCTACATACAAAAGCTCCGATACCGGGAGCGGCCAGATGCGCTCCCGCCAATTAGCATCGTTTAACACCGTAACCGCGTCCGGCTTCTTCATGTCCGAGCCAAGCTTGGCAAAGATTTTATTGCAGCTCACCCCGATGGATACCGTAATGCCCAACTCGTCCTTTACGGTTTTTCGAATTTCCTCCGCGATCTGTTCACCGCTGCCATACAACTGGGCGCTTCCGGTCACATCCAGCCAGCATTCGTCCATGCCATACGGTTCCACGAGGTTGGTATAGCGCAGGTAGATGTTCCGCAGCAGCCGGGAGAATTTGCAATACTGATCGTAATGAGGTGGTACGACGATCAAGCCGGGGCAGGCTTTCCGAGCTTCCCAATTCGCCTGCCCGGTCTTTACCCCAGCCTTTTTGGCCAGCTCGCTCTTGGCCAGCACGATGCCGTGCCTTTCTTCCGTACTGCCACACACGGCTACAGCCTTTCCCCTCAATTCTGGATGAAGCAGCATCTCCACAGACGCATAGAAACAGTTTGCGTCACTGTGAAGGATACATCGGTTGTGCATTTCATCGCCTCCTCCTTGTAGTTGAACTACAAATTTTTACGATATAGCTATTGACATTCAAGCTCATCGACCTTATAATGTGTTTGAGGTTGAACCTCGTATTCAGAATTATATCGTAGTTGGAACTCGATGTCAATACAGAATTTTGAGTTTGGACTACAAAAAGGAGGAGCAACATGAAATTCGGCGAGAAAGTGCGTGAATTGCGGAACAAAAACGGGTGGTCGCAGGAAGAGCTTGCTAAGAAGCTCAGTGTGAACCCTCGCACCATTTTCACCTACGAAAACGGCACCTACCCACGTTATCAGAGCACCTACGAAAAGCTGGCTGAGATTTTTGATGTGCCGGTTGACTACCTCCGCACTGAGAGCGAGGAATTCATCACAGACGCAAAGGAACGTTACGGTCGTCGCGGCGAGGAACAGGTGAAATCGATCCTCGAACAGACGCAGCAGCTGTTTGCGGGCGGTTCCCTGTCGGAGGATGATGAAATCGCCTTTGTGCGTGAAATCCAGCGTCTGTATCTGGACTCAAAGGAACGCGCCAAGAAATATACGCCTAAAAAATATCTGAAGGTAGACGATAAAACCGACGGTTGACTTGCCATCTCGTGATGGAAGGGGTATGTAATATGAACGACGCGATTTTTCTTGAGGCGGAGCGCCTACGCAAAAAATACAATACGTGCGATCCTTTTGAGCTTTTAGACGCAGCTAATGTGGTGGTTGATTTCACTCGCGAGTTTCCGAAAAACGGTCTTAAGGGATTCTGCACCATCATCAATCGGACTCGCTATGTGGTAATAAATGCACGGCTCTGCGAGGAAGAACAGCGCGTAGTTGCCGGACATGAGGCCGGGCACATCATCCTCCATATGGATGATCTGAAGATTGGCGCATTTAAGGACAACGACATTTATCAGGCGAAGAGTAAAAAGGAACGCGAAGCAAATTTTTTCTCTGCTGATTTTTTGATCAGTGACGACGAAGTATTGGATGCCATGAAGGCTTGCGACGCAAACTTTTTCACGGTCGCCCGCACCCTGTACATTCCAGAGCCTTTCTTTGCCTTTAAGCTATACAGCATGGTGGAGCGCGGCTATTCGATGAAGATGCCGGTGGAACTCGACAGCACTTTTTTGGCACGATAACGGAGGCGTTTATTGTGAAGGAACTACCGAGAGAAAAGGTTTATGTGGGTGTGAAGGTTGCTTTTGACGAAACGGGTCGAATGCGCCCTGTTTCCATCCGCTGGGAGGATGGCCACAAGTACACGATTGACCGCGTAACCGATATCAAGCAGGCTTCGGCCATGCGCTGCGGAGGACAGGGAGACCGCTATACCATCTGGGTGAACAATCATCAAACGTATCTCTTCTTTGAAAGGAACGCTTCCCTGACAGGCGACAACATCGGGCGCTGGTTTGTCGAAAAAATCATTGTGTCATAAGGAACCATTGGAGGTGACGATATGATTAGTTTTGACCGCCGAATGATTCGCTTCGGGAATGGCGATATTGAGATTGCATATGGAAAGACAGAACGAAATGAAGGCTTCCTTCTTTTCAGCAATTTGGATCAGCCGCAGCCTATCGGAGAAATCTCTTTTCCGAAGGACGGAAGAGCGGACAGGCACATCCTGCAAGACGACGATATCATGATGACGTTCTCCTGCCCGGAAAGCATCGATGCCGTTATAAACTGCCTGAACACCATAAAGAAACTAGCCTTTACAGAGTGATTGAAACCAACTGATCTGCACACAGGAGGATGGCCATGAGCACGGAAGAACGCAGCGAGCGCGAGCCTGTCCCGAATACCATGGTCAGCGCACGGCTTCTGGGCAATCATCGCATTCTGATTTCAAACAAGAACATCGTGGGCTGCTGCCATTACAAGCTGCATCCCGGCAAGCTGACGCGCAAGATTATGGAACAGCACAACTGCCTCGGCAAGCAGTGTCGCTATTTTGAAAGGTACGCGGAGGCTGGATACTGGATCGAGCATGAGAACAGGCAGCGTCAAAAGGAAATAACGAAACAGAAAAAAGCCACCCGCAAGCAGCAGGAGGCCAACGCAGCTGAATACTTCGAGGAGCTGCGAATTCTATTCCAATCCTATGCGGATGAGGCGGGCTATGCCATGCAGATCATCCGTGTCAAAGGGGTTCGAGCGTCCATCTATGTGTTTTATGTATCCGACTATCCCTTTGCGGACGGCAACCGCTTTCCGCAGTTTATCAAGTCCGTGCATTTTTACTTTCCTCACCATCGCTTGATTCTGCGCCATGTGATGGCTTTGGACGGACACTTTTTAACACGCGAAGAGTACGCGCAGATCAAACGATAACCGTCCATATGACAGGAGGCACACTATGGGCTTACGCAGCCTGATAAAGAAATTCACGTGTGTGCTGCTTTTTCTGGCACACCTTCTGATATACACGCCTGCATTTGCAGGCACTGGATTGACCGTCACCTTTCTTGACGTAGGGCAAGGCGCGGGAGCCATCATCCAGTGCGACGACCAAGTGATGATGTTTGACGGCGGCGATTCCAGCAACAGCAGTCTGGTTTACTCCTACCTGCACAATACGCTGGGCATCGAGCACATCGACGCAATGATCGCTTCGCACCCACATGCAGACCATATTGGCGGTCTTTCCGGCGCGTTAAACGCCTGCTCGGTGGACACGCTTTACTCTCCGGTCGCTGAGTACGACAGCAAGCAGTTTTCTTCGCTGCTCAAGTATGCCGAGAAACAGGGACTTTCCCTTACTATTCCCTCCGTCGGCGACACGTTCACCATCGGCGGCGCGACGGCTACATTCCTATCGCCCGCAAAGCCGTATGACAACACCAACGACCTCTCGCTGGTCGTGCGCCTCCAGTACGGAGAAACGTCCTTCCTTTTCACGGGCGACGCAGAATGGGACGCAGAACACGACATGGTGGAATCCGGAGCCGACCTATCTGCTACCGTGCTCAGCGTTGGGCATCACGGCAGCAACACCTCCAGCTCCTATGTGTTCCTACGCGAGGTAATGCCGAAGTACGCGGTCATAAGCGTGGGCAAGGACAACTCCTATGGGCACCCTTCCGAAGCCACCCTCAGCCGCCTACGCGATGCGGGCGCACAGGTTTATCGCACTGATCTACAGGGTACGATAACCTGTGTCTCGGATGGGCACACCGTAACCTTTGAAACAGGAAAAAGCGGAATTGCAGATGCACTGGACAAGTCGATGGTGATCGCGTCGGCTGGCCCGATGAGCACGTTTGATCGTGGCGAATCGGAGTATGTACTCAATACCCGAAGCAAAAAAATCCATCTGCCAGACTGCGCGTCGGTAGAACAGATGAAGGAAAAGAACAAAGCGCACTCCAGTGAAACCATAGCGGAGCTGGAAGCACAGGGATATTCGCCCTGTGGGAACTGCCGCCCCGACCAACAATAAAAGACACAGGAGGGTACCATGGACGAATACTACATTGTCACGGTGCAGGACTACGGTGAAACCTATGAATACCGTTATCTCACGCTGGAAGCAGCACAGCGGTTCATGGGAATGCATTGTTCGCTATGGGCTTGCAAAGCGGATGGGACGAAAACGCGGTTAGCCGTAAAGATAGCGAGCTGAGGGGGAATCGGTATGTGTGGGCGTTATTACATCGCTGAAGAGGACAGCGCTGCCGAACTGCATGAAATACTAGAGCAGCTGAACCGACGCGGCGCAGCAGTTAAGACGGGGGAAATCTACCCAACCGACACAGTGCCTGTTCTGGCCAACAACAAATCTCTGGTCATTAC
>OGZA01002316.1_pt1 | contig 11901 bp, 8 predicted proteins | sample 1576591 | NCBI WGS metagenome assembly OGZA01 (sample SAMEA3541565, study PRJEB24748) | human gut metagenome | biome: human gut; feature: human-associated habitat; material: faeces | place: China | collected 2012
GTAGTAAATAGACCAGGAAAGGCAGATGCCAATTCACTTCTGCCAGATAGCCGGTAACAGCGGTTGCCACCACCAGCGTAACATTTGTAATGGCGGAACTGTATCCAAACTGCTTTACCCGATAGGTTCCTGTAAAATAACGGGATATCAATCCGGTAGAAAGCGGAATAATCAGTCCCGCACCAATTCCCAGCAGGGCGCTGACAGCTATTAATTGCCACATTTTTGTGGAAAACAGGTACAGCACCCCGCTCGCGGCGAACATCCAGAGCCCCGCGCGTAACAGACGGACAAAGTCGCGTTTCTCAGCCAACTTGCCCGCCAACAAAATAAAAGGTATAATCAATAACGACGGTAAAGAACTAAGCATCTGAATATCCAGTTCCGAAGCATCCGGAAAAGTAGTGGAAAGCTGTCCCAAAATAGGAGAAACAGCCAATCCCGGCAAAGAGGTCAATGCAGAAATAGACCAGATGCCGATCAATGTAATAAGAGGAATGGTTCCCCGGCCGGTATTGATTTTCATATACACATATATATTTATAGGGTTTGAAATAGTGCAAGAGAAACAATTATGGTTATAGAAAGTTCAAATAGCTCTGTAGCTCGTAACTGTTGTAGCCCGTAACTGTTTAATAAACGCCAAAATATGTAAAACGTCGGAACTTTCCTCTGCAAACGCCGTTGTTCTGGGAAATTCGACGTCCAGCCGCGCGGCCTCGATGATGTCATTGGGGAAGCTGCGCGCGGCCTGACGGAACAGCATGATCATGAACGGGGTCGAGATGGACGGCAGCACAAAGGCCGCCCAGCTGTTGACAAGGCCCCAGCCGGAGATCATCTTGAACAGCGGGATCATGATGGCGACAAACGGCAGCATCATGGCCAGCAGCAGAACGCTCATGAGAATATCCTTCGCCTTATCGTGATAGATCTCAAAGCCGTAGCCTGCGATGGAGCAGACCAGCAGCGTGATGAAGGTCATCAGGAGCGCATTGCGGAAGGAGTTTGTCATGGCAAGCGCCAGATTCTGGTTGGCGACCAGCGCCTTGAAGTTCTCGATCAGATAGGTGCCGGGGATCAGCTTGCCGCGGATAACATCAATGCTGGGGTTCGTAGCGCCGCACAGCATGTAGTACAGCGGGAACACCGATAAGAAGCTTGCCAAAATCAGGATGGCGTGGGTCAGAATCTTTTTGCCCTTAGTCACGCTTGTCACCTACTTTCATCTGGATCGCGGACAGCACGGCCACTACAACAAGGATAAACACCGACAGGGCCGCCGCATAGTTGAACTTGGGCGTCTCCACAAAGGAGATATTGTAGATATAATGCGTCAGCGTCATGGTCGCCTTGCCGGGGCCGCCCGCCGTCAGGTTGACCGATTCGTCAAACAGCTGCAGCGTGCCGGAGGTGGACATGATGGCGGTCAGCAGAATCGTCGGCTTGAGCAGGGGGATCGTCAGGTGGATGAACTGCTGCAGCGGGGAGGCACCGTCAATGCGGGCCGCCTCATAGATCGAGTAATCAATGTTCTGCAGGCCGGCCAGATAAAACACCATGTTGTAGCCCGTCCAGCGCCAGACCAGCGCAATGACGATGACCCAGCGCGCCGCCCATGCGTTCTGGAACCAATCCACTGTGGGGATGCCCACGGTGGACAGCACCCGGTTGACAAGGCCGTCGTTGGCAAACAGCGACTTGAAGATCATGGAGTAGGAAACCAGCGAGGTTGCACACGGCAGGAAGATCATGGTGCGGTAGATGCCCTTGCCCTTCAGATCAGGGCTGTTGAGCAGCTGCGCAAGGATCAGCGCCAGAATCAGCATGATGGGCACCTGAATCACAAAGTAAAATACTGTGTTGAACAGGCACTGCTGGAAGGTGGCGTCCTTTAAAATGCGCGCGTAGTTTGCAAAACCCGCGGGCTGTACATTGCTGCCCATACCCTTCTGGAACGAGAGGATCAGCGCCTGTACCATGGGATAGAAGCAGAATATAAATATCAGGATCGTAGCAGGCAGCAGAAACGCCCAGCCGATCAGGCTGCGTTTTTGCTCCATATCAAGTCCTTTTTTCTTCATCGTAGTGTCTCCTATTTTGCCACAAAAGCAAGGGCGCGGCTTGCAGCGGACGTATCAGATGCAAACCGTGCCCTTGGCAAATTCTCAGTTGTAACCGGACACAGTGTGTGTCATGTTTTGCTTAGCCAGCGATATTGAACTCCACGGTATCCTGGGCGTTCTGCATCTCGCTGTCAATGTCGGCGTTGTTCTGGACGATGTTGGTGACGGCATCGGTCAGGGCGCTGCGCACGTCAGAGTAGTAAGCGCCGCAGTCGAAGGCGGGAACCTTGCCTGCAAACTCAACGATGTCCTTGTAAACGGTCTGGCCGCCGTAGAACTCGGAGGGCTGGTTGTAGACGTCGCTCTCGGCAGCGGGCAGGTAGCTGGCGATGGCACCGGCGTTGGGCAGCAGGTCGTCATACAGCTCGACGCTGGAACCGAAGGTGCTCTTCAGGAAGTCGAAGGCCAGCTCGGTGTTCTTGCAGTTGGAGGAAACGGCCCAGCTTGCGCCGCCGCAGTTTGCGTAGTTGGTGGCACCGTCGATGCCGTCCAGCTTGGGCATATTCACGATAGCCCACTTGCCGGACTGATCCGCGGCAGCCTGCACGCTGGACATGATCCAGCAGCCGTTGATGACGCCGGCAGCCTTGCCGTCATTCATAGAAGCAATGTACTGGTCCCAGTCGGTGTACTCGGCCAGAATGCCCTTGTCGACCATGTCCTTGTAGACGGTCAGGGACTCTTTCAGCGCGGCATTGTCGGCGATCTTGACCTCGCCGTCCACCACGGGGGAGGCACCGGCAGACTGCATCATCTCGATGATCAGCTCAGAGCCGCCGCTGGAGGTCAGCATCGGCACGCCGTTGGCGTCCACAACCTTCTGCGCCTTCTCCTCGAACTCGCTCCAGGTCAGATCTTTGAAGTCGTCGACGGTCAGACCGGCATTCTCGATCATATCGGAACGAACCGCCATGACGGAAGCGCCGTTGTCGAAGGGCAGACCGTAGTGGTGGCCATCGACGGTAGAATCAGCCAGCTTGCCGCCGGAGAACTTGTCCCAATCCAAGCCGGAGTCGGTCAGGTCGGTGTAGATACCGGGGAAGTTGGCGACCATCTTGTGGAAGGAGTAGTCCTGCATCAGGAAGATGTCGGGCAGGGTGCTGTAATCCTCGCTGGTGGCAGCGGTGATCAGCTTGGTCTCGATGTCGCTGTAGACGTTCTCCTCAATGTTCAGCTTGAAGTTGGGGTGATCCTTCTGGTAGATGGCCTCAGCCTGCTTCAGCGCATAGATGTTGAAGTTCGGGTCCCATGCCCATACGGTCAGGGTCTCGTCGCCGTCAGCGGTGGTGTCGGCGGCAGTGGATTCTGCGGTGGACTCGGCGGGCTTGCTCTCAGCGGCAGAGGTGGCTTCGCTGCTGGCGGCACCGCCGCAGCCGGCCAGCAGGGATGCTGCCATAGCTGCCGCCATAAGGGCTGCTGCATTCTTCTTTTTCATGGGGGTTTCCTCCTTAAAAATGTTTCTCCATTCTTTGGCTGTATAACGTATGTCCCACGGCGGGGCATAAATTATCGGGTGTTATTCGGCATCGTCTACCCAGCGCATCTCGCGCGGGGCCAGCGTCAGGCTGTCAATCAGATGCCCCTTGATGTACAGGTCGGTCTTTTCCTCGGCATCCGCATTGTTGATGACCGCGATACGCTTCGTTTCGGGGAAGACGGTGACCTCGGTGTCCACATTGGTCACATAGTAGTGCTTCATCTCCTCCGGCATACCGGCGGCGTAGTAGATGGCGCGCAGCAAAATGCGGCAGTTCTGCGGGGAGTAGGGCAGCCCGGCAAAGTAGACGCTATGGCCCTTGCCGTACTCGTTCACAACAAGCTGGCTGTACTCGCCGTCCTGCGCCAGAATCTGATAATGCTTGCCCTGCGCGTAGATGCGGCTTGTGCCCTCGCCGAAATCAACGGCGGTATCAATATCCTCAAGGATAAAGTGGTGCGGGTCGCAGGTGTTGTACTTGTCGGTGCTTAACGAGAAGCCCATCTCACGATCCACGCCCATCACATCGGACAGCTGGAAGTACCGCCCCTGATGCTGGTATGCGGTGGGCTCACCCACGCCGATGAAGCCGCCGCCCTCGTCCACAAATTTGCGGATGGCGGTCACGACCTGTTCATCGATCCAGTTCTCGGCACCGCTGAAGGCCGTGTAGGCATCGCCCACATTGATGATAACGCCGATGTCCTCAGGGATGCCGTTGCGGATGTCGTCAAAGTCGATGAACTCCACGTCAAACGGCATACCGCTCAGACATTCGAGAACGCCCTCGGCGGAGTAGGTCTCGCGGTGGTAAATGGAATGATGCACCTGATTGCTCATCCACTTGCGCAGACCGCCCCAGCAGTTGAGGATGGCCACCTTGAACGGCGCCACATAGGATTTTGTACCCTGCATATTTTCGTGGATCTGGCGGAACTCGCTGACCACATTCTGGATCTCGTCAATAAAGCCGGGCCAGTTGCTGGCAAGCTTTAGGTAGCCGCCGTAGCCGATGCGGTCCAGCGGGCTGCGCAGGATCGCGCGGCGGGCCTTCATCCAGTTGGTGCGGGCCTCGCCGATCGGGTCGCCGCCCTCGGTGAACACATCGGGGAAGAAGTAGGGCAGCAGACGGCCCTCGGTGTACTTGACGCCCTTGATGTCGGAGATCATCCGCAGCGTAACGCCGCTGCCGACCGAGCCGACCACAGCGTCCAAGCCGATGGAGGCAAAATACTTGCCGTAGGGCTCGGTGCCGATCCAGTGATCGCCGAGGAACATCATCGCCTCTTTGCCGTAGGAGTGGACGATATCGACCATCTCTTTGGCCAGCTTGCAGACCTCCTGCTGCTGGAACTCGATGAAGTCGCGGAATTCCTTGCTCGGCACGCGGAACATCGTGTTGTGATAGCCCTGATCCACGATGAACTCCGGGCGGAACTTGTACCCTGCCCACTTTTCAAATTTTTCCAGAATGTAGGGGCTGACGCTGGCGCTGTAGCCGAACCACTCAACGAATTTCTCGCGCTTCTGGTCGTCAAAGGTCAGCGTGAACTGGTGGAAGAAGGTCGTGAACCGCACCACATCAATATGGGGGTTGGCCTCGCACCAGCGGCGCAGCTTTTCTTTTACATAGGCCTGCGTCTTGGGCTGGCGCACATCGTAGGTCAGCTGGTGGGGCGTGTCCTTCCAGTCGTTGGTCAGGAAGTTGTACATGTGTACGGGGTCCCAGATCAAAAACGCCAGAAAGCTGACGGTGTACTCGTGGTAGGGAATCGTCTCAATTTCAACCTCACCGGTCGGCTCGTCAAAGAACCACTTGTCGGTGGGTACGACCTCACCGGTCGTGCGGTCGATGACCTCCCACCAGCGCTTGGGGTCGTCCAGCGTGTTGACCTTGAGCTGCTGGGTGTGGAAGCCGTCCATCAAATGGATGCGCAGCGTCGTGCCGCGCGCCGTGTGGCGGTCGCTGATCAGATACTCCTGCTGGACCTCATCGGGGTTTGCCTCGGCCCATGCGTTGTCCTTGCGGGTCGTATAATAGGTAGCGTACTTTTTGGCGGGGTCCGTCAGCAATTCCTGCGGCATTTCGGTACCGTCGCAGTCGCGCAGGGCATCCGCGCCCAACAGATTTTTCAGCCGCAGGGTCTCCTCCACTACATCTGCGTCTGTGGGAAGTGTCAATCTTCCAAGCTGCTCCATGTTCCCGTCCCTTTCCGGTCCGCCGTAGGCAGACCATGTTTCATTGACAACATCATACCGGTTTCTTGCGAACTTGAACAGACCATTTCTTGTTTCGCATTTGCACTATCTTGCTATACTTGTCTGTTTTGCAGGCAACATTCTGCCGCAGCAAAAATATTGTACAAAAACAGACCTACTTTCTTGTACAATCTGCTGTTTTCACCGTCTGTTTAGCGTTCTAAAGCGCAAAATTGAGCAACAACGCTGTTTTTTTAACAAAACAGCGTTGCAATATTGCGCCATCTGCGCTATAATAGCAGAAAAATCATCCTCCTGCCGTCACTTTTATTTGTCACATCTTGCTTTATTTTTGTTTTATCTTGCGCGCAGGGTTTTTACCATTTTGTCATCGTTTCAGAAAAGGCGGTATTCCCCATGAACACACGGTATGAGCTGAACATGGATGTTCCCCCGCGGGAGGCCATCCGGCTGATGTATGTCAGCAAAAGCCGCTTCGGCGGCGACTGGAACTCGGTGCCGCACACCCACTCCTGCACCGAGGTTTTCTACTGCGTGGACGGGCGCGGCCAGTTCAATGTCGAGGGCAAGATGCTCGATGTCGCCCCCGATGACATGGTCATCGTAAACCCCCGCACGCTGCACACCGAGTTAAGCTATCAGGCCTGTCCGCTCGAGTATATCGTGCTCGGCATTGAGGGGGTCGAGATCCTTTTCAACCAGCGGGATCAGGGCTACACGATGGTCAAGTGCGGTGCCATGCGCGAGGATATGCTCGGCCTGACCAAGATGCTGCTGCGTGAGATCGACGCGCGCGAGGACGGCTGCGAGATGGTCTGCCAGGACCTGACCGAGGTGCTGCTTGTCAAGCTCGTGCGCACGGCCTCGCTCTCGCTGCGGGTCAGCACCCCGCCGGCCGAAAGCAAGGAGTGCGCCGCCGCCAAGCGCTACATTGACGAAAACTACAGCCGCACCATCACGCTCGACTCGCTGGCCGAGATCGCGCATGTCAACAAATATTACCTCTCCCACTCCTTCAAGCGGGAGTACGGCGCCTCCCCCATCGACTACCTGATGAAGCGCCGCATCACCGAGGCAAAGGCCCTGCTGACCAGCACCGATTTCAGCCTGACCCAGATTGCCGAGCAGATCGGCTTCCGCTCGCTGGCCTACTTCTCCAAGTGTTTCCGCAAGGTCGAGGACATCAGCCCCAACGAATACCGCAAGACCGCCGCCCGCAAAGCCCCGCCGGGCAATCTGTAAAGGCGCGCAATGCTCGCCAAGTTGGCGGGCGGCCAATGGCCGCCCCTACACATTCAGCAGGTCAAAAATGTGATTTTTCGACCTGCTCAAAAAAAACTCGTTGAAGCAGCGCTTCAACGAGCTTTTTTAATTTCATCTTTTACAGCACAATGCGGAAGCGCACGCTGCGGTCGCACTCGCCGCTCAGGCGGTAGGGTGCCTCCACATCGGTGCACCAGCTGTCAATGCCGCCGACACCGCGCGCGGCACCCAGCACCGTAATGCTGGTGCGGCCGGTTTCGGGCAGCTCGCAGAGGTGCTGCGCGGCTTCGATCTGCTGCGCCGTGTTGGGCAGCGCGCTGAAGGCAAATGCCTCGCCGGTCTGCTCGATCGTCAGGGTCTTGCCGTTGGCCAGCTGCAGGCACACCTGCTGGGTGTCCATGTGCAGGCCGCAATCCTGCGGCACCAGCGCCGGCTCGATGTGCGGGGTCTCCGCATGGCAGCCGAACACACCGCCCTTGCGGCGGTCAGGGTAGGTCTCGCCCGAAAGGCCCGTCCAGCAGGTGCGGACCACGGGGGCGGTCGTCTCAAACTTGACGCCGAAGCAGGGCAGCTCGGGCGCGCCGGGCACTGCATGGTAGACGGCCTCGACCTGCAAAGCACCCTGTGCCTCGACCGTGTAGGTCATCTCGACAAGCGCGCCGGGCACGCCGGGCACGCCGAAGCGGTACTGCACCCGCACGCGCTGCTCGGATTTTTCCTGCACGGTAAAGCCCATTCTCTGCACAAAGACATCAGCACCCATCCAGACAGAGGCCCGCTGCGGGAAGCTGCAGCCGCGGTCATTGTCGGTGGAGGCACGCCAGAACGCCGGGCGCGGGGCGCGCCACAGCCATTCGGTCCCGTCCCTGCGCAGCGAGATCGGGCCTTGCTCCGCAATGGAGAACAGCACCTCAAACCCGCTGCCCTTGACGCCGATGTTGCCGTCACCCTCGACCACCGTCAGGGGGTGTGCGGGGCGCTTTTGCCATGCGGCGGCCAGCGCGGCGGCGCTGCGCTCTGTAGCCAGCTTGTTGCGCGCATCGTGCGCGGCGCGGCGTTCGGGGGTGTCGTACCAGTAGCGCACCTCCTGCATGGCAGGCTTTTCGGTGCCGTCCGCATAGACGATGCCGTTGCCGCTGAAGTTGTAATCGGTCGTGCGCTCGTTAAAATCTCCGCCGTAGCCCAGCACGCGGCGGCCCATTGCATCGGTATGCCAGAGCGCCTGATCCATGTAGTCCCAGATGAAACCGCCCTGATACTTTTCGTACCGGTCGATCAGCGCAATGTAGCTTTCCATCCCGCCGAGCGAGTTGCCCATGTCGTGCATATACTCGCAGAGGATAAACGGCTTCTTGGGGTCGGCGTCCAGATATTCCCTGATGGAGGCGGGGCTGGCGTACATCCGGCTTTCCATATCGCTGATGTCGTCAAACGCGCGGCACTGGAACACGCCCTCGTAATGCACAAGGCGGCCGGGATCATTTTCCCGGAAAAACGCCGCCATCGCGCGGATATCCTCGCCGGCATAGCTCTCGTTGCCGCAGGACCAGATCAGCACTGCCGCGTGGTTTTTGTCGCGTTCAAACATGCTGCGCGCGCGATCGACCACGCAGTCCCGCCATTCAGGCAGGCTGCCGGGGACATTCCAGCTCGGCTCCACCACACCCAGCTTCTGCCAGCTGCCGTGGCTTTCAAGGTTCGTCTCGTCAATCATATAGATGCCGTTTTTATCGCAGAGGTCATACCACCGGCTCTGGTTGGGGTAGTGGCAGGTACGCACAGCGTTGATGTTGTTGCGCTTAAAGACGGCCATCGCAGCGTGCATATCGCTCTCGTCAATGGCGCGGCCCTTCTCGGCATTCCACTCATGGCGGTTGACACCGTTGAAGATGATGCGGCTGCCGTTTAAGCACATGATGCCGTCCTTCATCTCAAAGCGGCGGAAGCCGATGTCGTAGGGCACGACCTCCTGCACGGCACCGTCGGCGTCATACAGGGTCAGCAAGGCATGGTACAGCACCGGCGTCTCATGGCTCCACGGGTGGATGGCGCTCAACTCGATGGTGCTGCCGTCAATGTCCTCATCAAAGAGGGCAAACTCCTCGCCGTCGGTCAGGCGCAGATGTACCCGCGCGCCGTCCGTCTCGCCGTCCAGCTTGACGATGGGGGTCAGAAGGCCGGTGGTGTTGCCCTCGGCCAGCTCCGCCTTGAGCCAGATATCACGGATATGCACCTTGGGCTTGGCGTAGAGATAGACCGAGCGGAACAGGCCCGAGAAGCGGAAAAAGTCCTGATCCTCCAGCCAGGAGGCACTGCTGTGCTTGTACACCTCGACACACAGGCGGTTGCCGGTCTGCCTGATATACGGTGTCAGGTCAAATTCCGAGGGAGTAAAGCTGTCCTCGGCGTAGCCGACGAAGTGGCCGTTGCACCAGACATACAGTGCCTGCTCGGCACCCTGAAAGCTGACGCAGACGCGCTGTCCGCGCAGCCCCTCATCGAGATCGAACTCCCGCAGATAGCTGCCGACGGGGGTGTCGTCCCAGTCGATCTGCGGCGGGCGCAGATAGCTGCGGCCGTCCCACGGGTAGAGGGTGTTGGTGTACTGGATCTGGCCATAGCCCTGCAACTCAATATGCCCGGGCACGCAGATCGTGCCGAAGGCAGAGAGATCCGCGTCCTCACGGTAGAAATCCGCCGGGCGGGCGGCGGGGCAGGCGCTGTAGGCAAAGCGCCAGCTGCCGTCCAGACTTTGGCGCAGCGAGCTGCTGCCCAGTCGGATCTCCGCCTCGCTGCGGTAGCAAACATGGTCCGAGTGTGCATCCAGCCGGTTCACAGCAAAGACGGTCGGGTCAGTCAGCCATTTCAGGTCGGGAGTCATAGTTCAGATACCTCACTTTTCAGTCGTTGTTTTTCAGCCCGGCGCGGCTTGGGGGGCCTGCTGCGGGCGGCAAGCATCGGCATTGCGTTAAGGCCATTGTCCCACAACCGGCAGGTATTGTCAAGGCATCTGCAGAGAGATTTACAATGTCGTAGGTAAATAATTTTTTGCCGTTTTCGGCAGCCTGCGGGCGCTGTGAATCACAGGCCGGCGGCCATCGCCTGCAGATAGTGCAGATCGGCCGTGTCGGCAGTCAGGATCACCTCATCGCGGATGAGCGGGGCGGCGGGGGCGCACGCAGCCAAAAAGGCTCGGATGGCCGTATAGTCCATATCCCCCTCGCCCAGCGGCAGCAGGGTCTTGCTGCCGTCGGCCTCGATGCGGCAGTCCTTGACATGCACGGCGCCAAGCTGATCGCCGATGACCTCCAGCCAGAGGCTCCAGTGGGCAGCCTGATACGCCCTGTCCTGCCCGTCCGCGGCACAGAACAGGTTGACAGGGTCAAAAATGACCCTGCAGTGGGCTTCGTCAGCGGCGGCGTCCAGCACCTCGCGCAGCAGCTCCGGCGTGCAGAGCGGGTGTACATCCACCGATTCCACCGCAAACACGGCGTCAAGGCGGGCGGCTTCCTCGGTGATGCGGGCGATGCTGTCCAGCATCAGCGGGCGGCGGGCAGCCTTTTCCTCGTCCGTGCAGGGGCCCCACGCGGTCTCGCTGCCCACCATTTTGGCACCCAGCACCTTGGCATAGCCCAGTGTGCGCTTTACGGCATCCACAGCGGCGCGGCGGGCGTCCGCATCAGGGGCAGACAGGTCCTGATAGCAGCTCAGCACCGAAATTTCCACATCCTGCGCGGCAAAGGCCGTGCGGATCTCTGCAAGCTGTTCCCCGGTGATATGGGTAAAATCTGCAATGCCCGCAATGCCGCGGGGCATGGCCAGCTGGGCGCCGGTGTAGCCCTTGGCGTGCAGCACAGCGGCCAGCTCGGCAGCGGGCAGCTTGCCGTAATCATGGGCGCGGCATCCGATCCTTGTCATGGTTCAGTCCTCCGTTCCCGCAATGCGGGGCAAAAATACAAAGTTGTGGCCGCTGTCCGGGTGGGCCTTCTGCTCCGGCGTAAAGCGTGCAAAATGGCTTTCGGGGTCGGCGGCGATCCATGCGTCCAGCTCGGGGCTGTGCGCGCCCGGCCGGTGCTTGATGTTCACATTGGTGCGCGGCTCCTCAAGGTAGGAGAAAAGCACCCCTTCCTGCACACAGATGAGATGCCAGCGGTCCCCCTCGACCAGCCCCTCGATAACAATGCGCAGGTGATGCTCCATATAGCTGCACCAGCTGTCGGGCGGCAGCAGCGCAATGCGCCCGCGGCGGCGCTGCGGGCAGCGGCCCCGCTGCCAGTCGGCGGCGGTGGTGGGTACATCGTGGTAAAAATACGGCTGCATGGCGGCCCATGGGCAGGGTGCTGCCTCACCCAGAGCGGGCGGCCACGGCAGCAGCGCCGCGTCCAGCGCGGGGCAAAGCCCCTGCGGCGTGAACGGGCGATTCAGCCCCTCGGCATAAAAAAACAGGTGGTTTTCATACCGGAAAAGGCTTGCGGTCAGGATCCGCCCCTCCGCCTGTGCTTTTTGCAGCGCAGCGGAAAAGTCGGCAAAAACGGCCTCACCGGCTTCCCCGCCCAAAACGGCATGAAAGGAGCCGCGGCAGACGGCGGCATCGGCCAGCGATGCAGGCAGTGTGCAGGGCATAACACTTCTCTCCTTTATCTTGTGATTATTCTTTATTGTACAATGCCCGGGCAGCAAAAGATATGCGGCATAGTGCAGTATCCTTTGTGATAATTGCACTTTACATACCCCTGCTTCTGTGCTATGCTGAAGAAAGAATATAGGGCAATACCGCATAATTCTAAGTGCCGATACGGCGAGCGAGGTGCGGCA
>OGZA01002317.1_pt1 | contig 11898 bp, 9 predicted proteins | sample 1576591 | NCBI WGS metagenome assembly OGZA01 (sample SAMEA3541565, study PRJEB24748) | human gut metagenome | biome: human gut; feature: human-associated habitat; material: faeces | place: China | collected 2012
GAAGAATCTAAATTGATCAACGATGTATGCAGAACCTTCCATGCCGCAGGTAAATAAGTTGTAGTTATCTTGAATATCGGTGGAGTGATTGAAACCGATTCATGGAAAAATCTGCCGGATGCTATCCTCTGTGCCTGGCAGGCAGGACAAGAAGGTGGTAATAGTGTAGCAGATATCTTGAGCGGAAAGGCTTATCCATCAGGTAAACTAACAATGACTTTCCCTGTTAAATTTGAAGATGCAGCTTCATCTGCCAACTTCCCGACAGAAGGTGCTATGGGCAATCTGAGTAACATGGCCGATCCTAAAGAAAAGAAGTCTGATGTAAAACTGTGGGACTATACAGATTATGAAGAAGATATCTACGTAGGTTACCGTTATTTTGACAGTTTTGAAAAACAGGTTTCTTATCCATTCGGATATGGTTTGTCATACACAACATTTGAATACGGAAATCCAAAAGTGAAAACTGAAAATGGAATCTATACAGTAACCGTAGATGTTAAAAATACAGGCACACAGCCAGGAAAGGAAATCGTAGAACTTTATATTTCCGCACCTAAAGGAGGAGAATTGAATAAACCAGAAAAAGAATTAAAAGCATTTGCCAAGACTAAAGAATTAAATCCTGGCGAAACAACATCCGTTACAATGGACCAGTTGTAATTGCCGTCGTGGCCGTGTTTACGGAGGAACTCCGCCCCCTGTACGGCGCATTCGAGCCATTCGGGACGCTTCTCGACCTGGTTGTAGAGCATCGAAAACAGCCACACCTGCCGTCCCTGCAGCCAGACGAATTTGTCGGTGTCGTAGACGTCGCCCCCGCGGTCGAGGCAGGTGAAGTAGCCGCCGTATCGTTCGTCCTGCGAGTGGGTGAGCCAGAACGGAACCACGTTTTCGAGCAGTTCGTCCCGGTTCAGACACGCCAGTTGTTTGAAATCGATCATGGGAGGTTCTTTATTTTTTGTGTTGGAGATAGTTCATGTATTCCATATAGCGGTTGTAGAGGTGTCCCGCTTGGGTGTAGGACGAATTGGGGCTCATGAAGTGCGAGAATTCGAACGTGATGACATTCTGCATCCCGGCGCGCCGTGCGGCGTCGAGCTTGAAGAGGAATTTCTCCCATTTGATCGGCAGGAAACGGATGGGCATGTCGCGGTCGAACGATTCGACGTTGGTCCAGCACTCCATGCCGTAGCGTTCGGCCAGCTCGCGGTTGACCACCAGGTAGTCGTAGAGTTCGTCGTAATCGACCTGTCCGTCCTGGAAAGCGAGGATGTCCACGGCTCCGGCGATGTCGCTCAGAATCGCGTCCCACTCGCGGCGGTGCTCCTCGACGGTGATCGCCTTGTCGCCGGCCATCACCTGATCGGTCTTGACGCCGTGGATGTAGGGCGAGATCATCGTCTTCAGCCCGCCCGATATCTCCTTGGCGTGCCGGCCCATCGCGGCGTATATCTTCGATACGTTGCGGGTGCGGCGGCTGATCTCCTGCGAGAGGTACCAGCCCCGGAACGATTTGTGGTGGCCGTATTTGGCCCACACCTCGTCGATGAGCTGCATGTTCAGTTCGATCTCCTTCTCATACTCTCCCACGTGCCAGTGGTAGCACGAGTCGTAGGTCCCGAACCAGAAATCCATTCCGTACTTGTCGGACAGCGCGAGGAACATCTCCACCAGATCCACGGGCGGATACTTGACCTTTCCGGTCCGGAGCAGGCAATCGAACGGCGCCGCGATCCAGCTGCCGAGCCCGGCGCGGATCAGCACGACGGTGTTGATTCCCATCTGCTTCATGGCCTTGAAGTCGGCGTCCCACTCCTTCACGCCCCAGTTCTGATGGGGAATGTCCCAGCTCACCTCGTCGAGGAACGTGGCGCGGATGGGGAGGGCTTCGAGGATCTTTTCGGTGCGGAAATCCGCATCCGTGAATTCGCGCGTCTTCTTCGGACCTTTGCCGCGCGATGCGGCGGGCAGGCAGACAAGTATCGTCAGTGCGGCGCCGAGCAGGCCGCGGAACAGCGTTTTTTTCATTTCTTCGAAGTATTTAAGTATTCGAGGTATCGGTCGTAGAGGTGCCCCGCCTGCAGGTAGGCCGACTGCGGGGACATGAAATGCGAGAATTCGAAGGTGATGGCCTGATCGATACCCGCCTCCTCGGCCATCCGCAACTTCAGACGCAGCTTCTCCCACTTGATCGGCAGGAACTTGATCGGCATGTCGCGGTCGAAAGTCTCGGTGTTGGTCCAGCACTCCAGGCCGTAGCGGTCGGCCAGCCGCTTGTTGATGCGGAGGAATTCCGGAAGCTCGTCGTATTCGACGTGCCCGTCCTGAAAGGCCACGATGTCCACCGCGCCCTGAATCCCCCGGAAAATGGCGTCCCACTCCGCCTCGTGGCTCTCGGCCGTGACGCCGCCCGTGCGCGTGGTCCGGTCGGTGTACTGGCTGATGTTCTTGCTGCCGTCGATGTAGGGGGAAATCAGCGTCGGCAGTCCGCCCGAGACGGCTTTGCAGTGACGGCCCAGCCGGGCGTAGAGGTCGATGATTTTGCCCGTGTTGCGGCTGCACTCCTGCGAGATGTACCATCCGCCAAAAGCGGCGTGATGCCCGTAACGGGCCCACACCTCGTCGATCAGGCGGCAGTTGAGCTCCACCTCGTGCAGATAATCCCCGGATGCCCAGTATTTGCCCGAGTCGTAGAGCCCGAACCAGAATTTCATGCCCCACTTTTCGCTCAGGCGCAGGAACATCCCGACCAGGTCCGCGGGCGGTTCGTAACAGCGTTCCTCCGAGGTGAGCACCTGCGAGGAGAAGGTCTGCCAGCGGCGGTAGCCGCAGCGGATGAGTATCACGTGCTCGATACCGGCCCGGTGCATGTGTCCGAAATCGGCGTCCCACTCCTTTTCGCCCCAGTTCTGGTGGGGAATGTCGTGGCTGATTTCGTCCAGAAAGGTTCCTTTGATCTGCATGGCGGTTTGGTTATAATAAAGGAGGCGTTAAATCACGAGCAAATGTAATAATAAAAATTATTATCACAAGCGGTTTTGGTGATAAAATTCATTCAACAGCGGTTTTGTCACAAATATGTTTATTTTGCAGGTGGAGCTCGTTCGCAGGAAGGGCGGCGGCCGATCGGGGTACGATCGTAAAGTTTCTGCGAATGAACGGTCCGCATGGCGACATTCGTTATAAATTCGCGGCTCGGGGCGCATTTTCCGCAGAATGTTTGCCCGACTCGCTATTTATTTTTATCTTTACCCAATCGTAAAGATGTAAATCAAACACCCCGACGAAATGACCAATTCGTTCCTCAAACTGGCCACGGAAGGCAACAAGGCCGCTATTCTCAAACAGCAGATTATCTGTCAGTACATTCTCGGCGGCGATTCGAGCATCACCGATCTGAGCAAGGCCGTGAATCTGAGCGTGCCGACCGTGACCAAACTCATCGGGGAGCTGATCGACGAGGGCTTCGTGCACAATTTCGGCGAGCAGGGGACGGCCGGCGGACGACGGCCGAATATCTACGGCCTGAATCCCTATGCCGGGTATTTCGTCGGCGTCGATCTGCGCAAGGATTCGGTCATGATGGCCGCCATCAATTTCAAGGGACAGCTGATCGATGAAACGACGGTCGATTTTCTGATGGACAACGATCCCCGTTCGCTGGACCGTCTTTGCGACGTGATTCAGAATTTCATCCGTGCGCGCAAGATCGCCCGCGACAAGGTGCTGGCCGTCGGGGTGAATATTTCGGGCCGCGTCAATTCGCAGACCGGATACAGTTACAGCTATTTCTTCGTCGAGGAACAGCCGCTGACGATGCTGCTCGAAGAGCGTCTCGGCACGACGGTCTACATCGAGAACGACACCCGTGCCGCCACTTACGGCGAATATATGTACGGCGACGCCCACTCCGAGAAGACGATGCTCTACATTAACGCCAGCTGGGGACTGGGGTTGGGGATGATCATCGACGGCAAGATATTTTACGGCAAGTCGGGCTTTTCGGGCGAATTCGGCCATTTTCCGCTGCTCGACAACGAGATCATCTGCCGCTGCGGCAAACGCGGCTGTCTTGAGACGGGGGCTTCCGGTTCGGCCATGCACCGGATTTTTCTGGAGAAACTCAAGGAGGGACGCGTGTCGATGCTTTCCGAGAAATACAAAAAAGGCGAGGAGATCACGCTGAATGATATTCTGGCCGCGCTGCTGAAGGAGGATGTGCTGGCCATCGAGATTCTGGAGTCGGTGGGGCACACGCTCGGCAAGGCCATCGCGGGGCTTATCAACATGTTCAATCCGGAGGTGATCGTTATCGGCGGTACGCTTTCGGTGGCCAAGGAGTACCTGATGCTGCCCGTGCGCAACGCCATCAACAAATACTCGCTGATGCTGGTCAACAAGGATACGCAGATACGCCTCTCGACCCTGGGCGAACGCGCTGGAGTGATGGGCGCCTGCATACTGGCGCGCAGCAAGTCGCTGGGGCTGTTCTGAGAAGCGGCCCTCTGCGAACGGAAAACTCCCGGACTGAACGAAAAAGTCCGGGGTTTTATATAAATAGGTACGACGCCCTACCGCTCGGCGTCGAACAGCGGTTTGTATTTCGAGGCCAGTTCGCGCGCCGTCCGCACGGCGTCTCCCGCTTCGGGGAAAGTAAGCGGGTGGGAGGCGTCGGCCCATCGGCATTCGAAGTCGCGGATTTCGCGGTCGAAAGCCTCATGATCGAACATCCGGCCCGTGCGGGCCGCCTCCATCACGCGTTCGATGAAGAGATCGGAAGAGCCGCCAGCGGGGAGCGTAGTAGGTCGAAATCATTCCGGACCATGTGCGGCTGGCGTAATCGGTAAGGTGGTAACTGTCGCCCCAAACCGAGATGAGCATGCGGGCGTTGGTTTCGTAGTAATCTTTCGAAGCGTTGTCGCTGCCGAAGCCGCGCGCCGCGGCGATCCACCGCTCGAGCGAAAACTCGGGGTGGCAGGCCGTGAGCAGGTTGATGTCCGCAAGCAATCCGGTCATGCGTCGGGCGGCGGCGTCCATCGCCTTCCGATCGTGCTGCGCATAGGCCGCGGCGAAACGGTCGCGTTCTATCAGGAAGTAGTCGCCCAGCACCTGCCGGCCGATGTTCACTACGTCGAAACGGTAGGTGTCGCGTTCGCTGTCCACAGCGAGCAGCTCTTCCCAAACCCGCCACAAGGTCGGGAAACGGTAGCCCGTCGTGGGCTTGGTGGTCCAGTGCCAGTTACCCTCCAGCGCGGGATGCGCATTGGTCAGCGGAGACTGTCCGGTCTGCGCGGGCAGCGTGTAGACGCTGTCGCAGAGCGTCCGCCAGCCGGTGCGGGCCGCGGGGTCGCGGAATCCCGTGCGGCGGTCGGCCAGGCGTGCGATCCACTCGTCGTCCGCAATGCCCGTGTTCCACGCTTTGTCCAGCACGAATTCGTACATGAACTGGTTAACGCCGAAGCCTTCGAGCGTCGAGCCCACGCCGCGCAGGTTGTCGCCGCCATGGGCGAAAGCGTCCTCCATGCGGGCACTCACGGTATGGAAATTGCCCGATAGCATCGTGTTGCCCCCGAAATTGCCGAGGTAGCACCACAAGTAAGGCTGGCCGTGGAATTTTTCGGTCTGCTTCCAGATCTCTGTGAATTCGCAGAAGTAATCCAGCATCAGCAGCCGGTCCTGCGGCACGGCGCCGAGGAAGGCGCGGATGTTCTCCGCGGTCCAGTGCGTCGGATCGGCATAGAAGAGCCAACCCATCTGGAGCCACACCGCCTCGGGATCGACCTCCGCCATCGACTCGTAGATGTGGCGCGACATTCCGGCGAGCGTTTCAGGATCCCACGTCGGGGCGTCGATCTCGTTGAACGGATCGGCGCCGTAGATATGGCCCGTGCCGAACAGACGGGTCTGTTCGGTGAGGAACTCCCGCTGGATGACCGCGAAAAGCGGGTCCATCGGGTCGAGGAAACTGCACCGGTATCGATCGTCGAAGCCGCCCCAGTAGCTCACGCGTGTGATCCGGGCATCGGGATGGAGTCTTTTGAGCTCCTGCGGAACGTGTCCCGCGAAGGCCGGCAGCACGGGTTTCATCCCCAGTTCGCGTTCGCGCGCCAGAATACGCTGCTGCAACGCCAGCTGGCCGTCGATCCACTCCTCGGGCAGCGGACCCTGCCAGCGGTCGATGTTCGACATGCGGTGCCAGGGCAGGTGGGCCGGACCGGTGAAGTAGGCGCGGACCTCTTCGTCCGAAAGTCCGAGCCGGGTCCATACCCGCTGCCAGACGGCTTCCTGCCCCGTGATGGCCAGCGGCATGGTTACGCCCTGAAGCGCCATCCAGTCGATGAAGCGTTCCCATTCGGTCCATCCCCACCACGGCATGGTGTACCCGAACGTGCAGTAATTGAGGAAGAAACGCTCCCGTGCGCGGGATTCGACGCGGACTTTTTCGTCGATCCGCGGTAGCACGGCAGGCATCTCCACGGGATTGCAGGCATGCCACGAGACGGTCGTCAGGCAGTAATTCTTCGGGTAATGGTTCAGTCCCACGGCAATCGAGGCGGAGCTGTTGCCGCGCACGACGATCTTTGAGCCGCGGGATTCCAGTTCGAAACACTCGGTCGTATCGGTAAGACGCTCGAAGCGGAACTGTTTTTCGTGCTCGGGAATGATCCGCCGGGCCAGTGCGCGGACGGCGGCATCGTCCTCAGAGCGGCAGCCAGCGGCCATGCAGAGCAGCGCCGTAAGGCAGGCAATAAATCTCGGTATTTTCATATCGGGCAGGGTTTGGGTGAGCGATCGATTGCTTTGATGGCAAAATTAATAAAATTATTCAAAACATCATACAAAGTAAAAATATTTACGCTGAAGAGTTTTATGTTACCGTAAATTAATTATCTTTGCTTCCATGAAATGAATAAACATTTGTATGATGCACATGAAAAATCTCGGTTATATGCTGTTGGTAGCCCTTCTGTTGTGCTGCACCTGCGTACAATGCAGCGAGAAGGAGCACCAGACTCCTCCGGCTCTCTCTGAAGGGGACGATCCGGGCGGCGACGGCGGCGAAGAAAATCCGGAAGGTCTGCCCGGTTATCCGAAGGGTCTTACGGTCGATGAGTTTACGCAGGAACTTGCGAACGGCTCGAAGTGCCTGGGCTTCTACGCCATCGTCGATTTCAAGGCGAATCCGAACCTGCGGTTCCGTCCGCAGTTCTCCGCAGCGAAGAAGCCGACGGCCTATTTCTCGGCATTCGCCGAATCGGGAGACGGTACGCCGTATTTGGCCGTCAACGGGGGTTTCTTCGGCGGTACGACTTCGGTTAGCCTGCTCATCGACCGGGGTGTGGTCCGATCGCTCGCCGTGCAGGAGGATTGGATATGGTCCACAAATCCTTACACGCATTTCTTCCCCGTGCGGGCCGCTTTGGGGCAGCTGCGCGACGGAAGTTTCGAGGCGGCCTGGGTCTATTGCGTGGCCGACGACGACAACTGTCCCTATGCTTTCCCGTCCGCGCTCGGCAACAACGAGAAGACCATGACGTTCATGCCGGCGCCACCGACCTCGCACACGGCGGGCGGACGCCGCTGGCAGCCCTACAACGCCATCGGCGGCGGCCCGATGCTGGTCCACGGGGGCCGGAACGTGGCCGAGGAGAACTACTGGAAAGAGATTTTCGACTGCGGAGGTCTGCAGGGGCTTGCGCGGCATCCCCGGACGGCCATCGGCGCCACGGAGGACGGGAAACTGGTCATCGTGGTCTGCGACGGACGCAACAAGCGGGGCAGCGCCGGTATGACACTGCCCGAACTGGCCGACAAAATGATCTCGCTGGGATGTGTCGAAGCGATCAATCTCGACGGCGGCGGCTCCTCGACCTTCGTGGGCCGGGAGGGACGGGTGCTCAACATGCCCAGCGACACGCCCGGTACGACTGCGCAGGACGTCGCGCTACGGGAGCGAAGCGTTCCCACGGCGGTAATAATCGCCGAGCAGTGACGCGAAACCCAATACTTTACGGGCGGCAGGCATTCTGCCGCCCGTTTTTGTGGTGCGCATTCATTCACTTTTGCCCGAAATTTGTCAAAAAAAGGATTAATTAACATCTTTTGACACGGCTTTCAGATAATCTTTTATACTCGTTGGTTGAATTAAATTTCCCAATATTTATAAATGAAAAAGTTGCACAAATTGCAGATTATTAGCAAATTAGTGGCAATCACACCGTTAACTACTATTGCTCTGCTTATGCGCAACTTCATAGCAAATTTCGTTAGAATTCTCGGAATCTGCAAGGATTTCGCTGGGAATCGTGTAAATGAACTTGGAAACGTACCCCGTTGTGGCGTTGTTCCGAAGTTTTCCGACCTCGAAGTCGTCGCTCTCGGCATAACCGCCGAGGCTTTCGGATTCGATAGCGAAAATCTTCTTTTTCATCGTCTGCGACATGAGTGCAAGGACGATTTGCCAAACCAGATCAGCCGCCGGCAGTTCAATGTCCGTCGTAAGCTGACGGCCAGACTTGCCGAGGAAATCCGCAAGGAGGTTGCTGTCGCCATTGACGGATCTGAGGACGTGTTCTGCATTGATTCCAAGCCGGTAAAGGTCTGCCAGAACGCAAGGGCGAAACGTTGTGTCATGGGCCGAGACAACGCGGAGGCCGCTCCGGATTGGGGATACTGCGCCTCGCAAGGTCTGCACTATTACGGTTATAAACTCCATGCTGTGTGCGGGATACGAGGTGTGATACATTCCTATGACATGACTGCGGCAAGCGTACATGACATCCATTACCTCAATGATGTGCGTTGGGAATATCATGACTGTATGATGCTTGGAGACAAAGGTTATCTCAGTGCCGAGGTTCAGAAAAACCTCTTTGAGACAGCTAATATAACTCTTGAAGTCCCGTATCGGCTGAATCAGAAAAACTGGCGTCCGCCATCCCGGACATACAAGAGATTCCGCAAGCGTATAGAAACAATATTCTCCCAACTCAACGACAATCTCATGATGATACGAAACTATGCAAAGCAATCCTGCGGTCTCTTTACCCGTATGGCAGGCAAAATCGCAGCTATGACGTTTATGCAATAGGGCAATTTCGTTAATCTTCGTCCGATTGGGCTGATAAAATATTCACTAATCTAATTCAACCAACAGGTTTATAATTATAGAATAATCAAAGACCACTCATCCTAAGCAAGTATATATACCGGATGCTGGATCTTAGAAGGAGTTGCGTTTCCAGATTCTAAACAGCAGAAACAGCTTCACGCAAAAATTGATGAGCTGAGAAAACTTATTATAGATACTGACAATGAATCTGTTCATCGATTTTTTTTATAAAAAGACCGTCATTAAATACACGGCCAATATCTATCAGGAAGATTCCCAGACATATCCTTCAAGAAAACAAGATACGTCTGAACTCTTTTTTCTTGGAACAGGAATCTGTACAGGAGAAAGGAACTCAGTTTATATTCAAATATGCATTCTAAAGTGGTAATAGTAATCATAAAACATATAACAAAAATCACAAATACGGAGGTTCGATTTTGGACAATACACTTCAGAAATTGTAAAAGAAACAGGTTGCATCTAACAACTCTTGACTATTTGCCAATTCCAAAAATTTTTCGTATCTTGCAATAGGTTATTTGAAATGCGGTATTTGAGCGCAACAAGTTGAAAATAAACCGTTACTTTTTCGTTACCTATTATCCTATACAAAAATGTAACTACCATATAAATCAAGTCGTTACATCATTTTAATCCCGCTCCGATGATTCGGTCCGCCGCTTTTTTGCGTCAGCCGGGGGGGGGCAAGGTTTCGCCGCAGGGCCGCAAGTTTGTCCGCGACCTGCGGATCACGGGCGCCGGGCGAATCGAACGCGCAACCCGAAGAGGCAAAACAGGCGGAACAGAAGCGGCCGCGAGAACAGGCTCCGGCAATAGGGAAAGCCCCGAGCAAAGGAGGGGAAACGGCCCCGCAGCAGACAGCGGGCCGGCAGTCAGGGGAACATCCGGCATCTTCCGCCGAGACGCTGTGTTAAATTAATGTTAACAATCCATGTCATAACCATTTCATCGGAAAAAATGGCGTAAATTTGTTCACAATTTGCACTAAAACCCCAACATGAGCGAAATTTACACCGTCATTGTCGGCATTCTGGGCATTCTGGCTATTTCCGGTCTTTTCGTCGGCGTCACGAACGACGCAGTCAATTTCCTCAACTCCGCTATCGGCTCCAAAGCCGCCTCGATGAAGATTATCCTCACCGTGGCGTCCGTCGGCATCATCATCGGCGTGGTCACGTCGAGCGGCATGATGGAAGTCGCCCGCAGCGGCATGTTCAACCCCGGACTGTTCACCTTCCACGAAGTGATGATGCTTTACCTGGGCGTCATGTTCGCCAACGTCATCCTGCTGGACCTCTACAATTCGTGGGGACTCCCGACCTCGACCACCGTATCGCTGATCTTCTGCCTGCTGGGCGCAGCGATCGCCGTGTCGATCTACAAAATCTCGAACGACCCGGAACAGGGCGTCTCCTCGCTCGGACACTACATCAACACCTCGCGCGCCATGGGTATCGTTTCGGCCATCCTGCTGTCGGTGGTGATCGCCTTCACCTGCGGCACGCTGGTCATGTACGTCTCGCGCATGATCTTTTCGTTCCGCTACACGGCGCTTTTCCGCCGCTACGGATCGCTCTGGTGCGGGGCCTCGCTGACGGCGATCGTCTATTTCGCCGTCTTCAAGGGTCTCAAATCCATACTCGCGGACCATGCCTTCATCCAGCTGATCGACAACCACCTGCCCTCGGCCATCGCCATCTGCTGGGTGGTCTGCTCGCTGCTGCTGTTCTTCATCCAGCGTTTCAAAGTCAACATCCTGCGCATCACGATCCTTTCGGGAACCTTCGCGCTGGCCCTCGCCTTCGCGGGCAACGACCTGGTGAACTTCATCGGCGTGCCGCTGGCCGGCTACGACGCCTGGCGCATCGCCGGCGAGACGGGCAGCGAAACGATGATGATGGGGGCGCTCGAAGCTCCCGCCCGGGCCAACTTCCTGCTGCTGGGCGTCTCGGGACTGATCATGGTGCTGACGCTGTTCTTCTCGAAAAAGTCGCAGCACGTCACCGAGACCGAACTGTCGCTCGCCTCGCAGCACGAGGGCGACGAACGCTTCGGCTCGACCCTCATTTCGCGCAGTCTGGTGCGCGCGACGCTGGTGATGAACACGATGTGGACCGGGCTGATTCCGGCGCGGGTTCAGAAGGCCATCGACCGGCGTTTCGAGCCGCTCCCTGCCGAGGAGCGTTCGTCGGCCCCCTACGACATGGTCCGCGCCGTGGTCAACCTCACCGCCGCGTCGATCCTGATCGCCATCGCCACCTCCTACAAACTGCCGCTGTCGACGACCTACGTGGTCTTCATGGTGGCCATGGGATCGTCGCTCGCCGACCGCTCGTGGGGCCGCGAAAGCGCCGTCTACCGCATCACGGGCGTGATGGCCGTCATCTCGGGGTGGTTCATCACGGCGCTCGGAGGATTCCTCATCGCGCTGGCCGTGACGGCCCTGCTGCTGTGGGGCGGCTGGATCGCCGTGGCAGCCCTCACGGCGCTCTGCGCCTGGCTGCTCGTCCGCAGCCACCTCAAGACGCCCGGACTGAAAGAGGAGGCCGAAAAGGCCCTGCTGCCGCTCGAAACGGCCGAGACCCCCGACGAGGTGCTGTGCGCCTGCATCGGCGAGGTCTGCACGACGATGCAGGAGGTCACGCGCATCTACAACCGCACGCTGGTAGCCGTCTTCAAGGAGAACCGCAAGGTGCTCAAGGAGATGGTACAGTCGTCGGACAAGCTCTTCGAAGAGGCGCGCGACCGCAAGTACG
>OGZA01002320.1_pt1 | contig 11892 bp, 10 predicted proteins | sample 1576591 | NCBI WGS metagenome assembly OGZA01 (sample SAMEA3541565, study PRJEB24748) | human gut metagenome | biome: human gut; feature: human-associated habitat; material: faeces | place: China | collected 2012
AGCGCCGCCCCCGCGCAGTACAGTCTGCAGAGCGCCGGGGGCGCGGCGGACGAGGGCCAGGAGACGGAACAGGCGCCCCGCGTCGCCGCAGCGCAGGACACAGCGGGCACGGCAAGCTCTGCGGCGGCAGCGCCGGAGACAACGGAGGACGCGCAGGCCGGCGCGCGCAAGGAGGGCAGGCTGCTGTTCGCCGCGGAAGGCGGCGGTATGGGCATGGGAGATATTACCGTCCGGACGGATGCGGACCTGGCGGGCGCGAACCCCACCTATGACCTGCCTGCCGGGGAACTGCCCACAGAGCTGCCTGTGTATGCGGTGCCGGACGGAGAAGCAGAGATGCGCGCGGCGCTGGAGGACACGGCGGCCAAACTGGGCGGCACGCTGGAGGCGTTTTCATACGATACCTCCGGCCCGCCGGACACGGTGTATTACAGCCCCTATGCCAGCGGCAAGGCGGACGGCGTAAGCTATTCCCTAAACGGGCAGGAGGTACGTTTTTACCGGTATGAACAGGGGGATAACTTATTGGCTGCGCCGAAAGGGCTGTCCGGCGAAGCGCTGTACCGCTATTTCTACGATCATTTCGGCGCGAAGTTTGTGACGCTGGAAAATCCTGCGTTTGAATCCACGGGCGATTATAATATCTACAAAGAGTACAGTACGGCCATCAGTGCGTTTTATGAAGCGGGGAGCGCTTCGGACACGCTGGCGCAAAAGCTGTACAATTACAGCTTCCGGCGCATCCAGCTTTCCGCGCCGGAAGGGGACCTGACCGCTGTGACGTTCCCGCTGGAACCACAGGTGCTGGGCACCTATGCCCTGCGCACGCTGGACGACGCAAAGGGCGCGCTGATGGCCGGTGAGGCCTGGATCGGCGGCACGCAGGGCGGTTACGACGGCGGTGCGGTGAATATCCTGCATTGGGAGATCACCTATTACCGGAGCCGCCTGATGGATACCATCCAGCCCGTTTACTGCTTTTTGATCGACAGCCCGGACGGCGAAGCGCCTTTTTTTGACGACGGAGACCCGGAAGGCTACAAGAGCGTGACCTACGCCTATGTGCCGGCCCTGCTGCCGGAGCAGCTGAGCGAAAATACGTTTGTCCAAGTTTTCAATTGACGATCGCTGTGAAAAAACGCAAAACACGAAGGCGGCGGAAAGAAGCTTACAGGGGCTGCATAGGACGTCCGCTATTCTTCCATCTGCTTGCCCAGAAATGCGGCGGCTACCTTTACCAGCAGCACCATGGCTTCGTCGGGCATGCTGCCCGTCAGCGCCACGCTGCCGATGAGGTCTCCGTTGCACAAAATGGGCATCAGGGCTGTGGCGCTTGTGTCCACGCCCTCGCACAGGGGCAGGGCGCTGGCGGCGTCCGCCGCCGTGAACAGACGGCGCTGCTCTACCGCGCGGGTATAAACGGGAGCGAGAGATCTTTCAACGGCGTCCCGCGCTGCTCCGGCCGCAGCCACCACGCGGTCCCGGTCCGCAATGGCGACGGACGCGCCCGCCGCTTTGTAGAGCACCTCCGCATAGCTTGCGGCAAAGGCCGAAAGTTCCCCGATGGGGCTGTATTTCTTGAAGATCACCTCGCCCGCGCCGGAGACGAAGATCTCCAGCGGGTCGCCCACGCGGATGAGCTGGGTTCGGCGTATTTCCTTGGGGATGACCACACGCCCAAGGTCGTCGATACGGCGCACGATGCCGGTTGCTTTCATAATTGCTGCCTCCCAATTTCTGATGCATGATACTATTATCTGTTAATACAGGGAAAAGTATACAGGCATTCGGAAAAAGAAAAACACAAAGCGAAAGCGCGCCCAGCCGGCTGTTCAGCCGTGCGGGACGCGCTTTCGTTTTAAGAAAAAGGAAAAGGAGAAGGTGCGGATCAGCAGCGGCCGTACAGCTTCGTCAAAGCCAGAATATCGGCCGCCAGAGCGTCCGTCAGTGCGGCGGGGTCCATGCGCCACAGCCAGTTGCCGCCCAGCGTGGAGGGCGTGTTGATGCGCGCCTCGGCGCCAAGGCCCAGCCAGTCCGGCATGGGAATAACGGCGGTGTCCGAAACGCTTGCCAGCGCTGCGCGGATAAAACGCCGCGTGAAATCGGCGCCGCCCTCCACATCCAGATAACGCCTGGCGAACGCCACGTCCCCGGCCGGAGCCGAAAGCTCCCAGTCCGCCGTGGTGGTGTTGTCGTGGGTGCCTGTGTACACAACAGAATTCTGTGTGTAGTTGTGGGGCAGATAGTCGCTTTCCTCCCGGGAATCGAAGGCGAACTGCAGCACCTTCATACCGGGAAAGCCGCTGGCGCGCAGCAGTGCCTTTACATCGTCCGTCAGATAGCCCAGATCCTCGGCAATGATGCGCACGTCCGGCAGCTTTCGGCGTATGACGTCGATGAACGCCGTGCCGGGCCCCTTGCGCCACACGCCGTTCACTGCGGTTTTGTCCCGGGCGGGAATGGCGTAATAGCTTTCAAAGCCGCGAAAGTGGTCGATACGGACCACATCGTATACGGCGCTTGCATGGCGCAGCCGTCGTATCCACCAGGCGCACCCGGTCTTTAAGTGTACATCCCAGTTGTACAGCGGGTTGCCCCAAAGCTGCCCGTCCGCCGCGAAAGCGTCCGGCGGGCAGCCCGCCACCTCCGTCAGCGCGCCGTCCGCGTCTACCTGGAACAGCGAAGGGTCGGCCCAGAGGTCGGAGGAATCCGGCGAAACGTAGATAGGAATGTCACCGATGAACTCCACGCCCTTTGCGTTGGCGTAGGCCTTCAGAGCGGCCCACTGCTCGTAAAACAGGTATTGCACCACCTGCCAGAAGCGGACCTGCCCTGCCAGACGCGCCCGTGCTGCGGCCAGCGCCGCGGGCCTGCGTGCGCGTACGTCTTTGGGCCACAGCGAAAAGGCGCGCATGCCGTTTTCCGCCTTCAAAGCCATGAACAGCGCGTAATCGTCCAGCCAGAACGCGTTGGCGGCGCAGAAATCGCGGAATGCGTCCTCCCCGGCATCAAAGCGGCGCACGGCCAGCTCCAGCACGGCAAAGCGCGTGCGGAACAGGGCGCCGTAGTCGATGCCTTCGGGCGCGTCAGGGCCGAAATCAAAGCGTGCGATCTCGTCGTGCGTCAGCAGGCCGCGCTGCTCCAGCGCGTCGAGGTCGATGAAATAGGGGTTGGCCGCAAAGGCCGAAAAGCTCTGGTACGGGCTGTCGCCGTAACCCGTGGGCCCGATGGGCAGGATCTGCCAGTACCGCTGCCCGGCCGCCGCCAGAAAATCCACAAAACGGTAGGCTTCCGCCCCCAGGCTGCCGATGCCGTAGGGCGAGGGCAGAGAGGAGACAGGCATCAGGATGCCGCTGGTGCGCATCAGCCTTTCACCGCCCCGGCCACGACGCCCTCAATGATATACTTCTGGCACGCCAGGTACAGAATGATGATGGGCAGCACCGTGAGCATGATGCAGGCCATCATGGGGCCCATCTCCACGCGGCCGTAGCTGCCGCGGAAGTACTGGATGAGCATGGGGATGGTGCGGTATTTTTTGATGTCCAGCACCAGCGTGGGCAGCAGATAGTCGTTCCACACCCACATGGCCTCCAGAATGGCGACGGAGATCATGGTGGGCTTGAAAATGGGAAATACGATGCGGAAATACGTCTGGATGGGGTTGCAGCCGTCGATCATGGCAGCCTCTTCGATCTCCAGCGGGATGCTTTTGACAAAACCGCAGAACATGAACACCGCCAGCCCCGCGCCGAAGCCCAGGTAGATGATGGCAATGTTGGAGGGCTTGTTCAGGCCCAGACTGTCCGCCGTCTGGGAAAGTGTAAACATCACCATCTGGAACGGCACCACCATGCTGAACACACACAGATAGTACATGGCCTTGCTCATCAGAGAATTGACGCGGGTGATGTACCACGCGCACATGGAACAGCACAGCAGGATGAGTGCCACGCTGGTGACGGTGATGAGCGTGCTGTACCAGAAACTCTGTAAAAAGCCCTTGGAAGAAATGGCGTTGACGTAGTTTGCCGCGCCGGCAAAGGTATCTGCCGTGGGCGGCAGGAACGCCGTAGAAGTACTGATGGAGGTCTCCTTTTTAAAGGAGTTCAGCAGTATCATGAGGATTGGGTACACATACAGGACAGATGCTACGGAGAGCAGCACCGTCCAGAACAGATTGAAGCCTTTTTTTGCCTTGACCATTACTGCTGCACCTCCCTGGAACGTGTTGCCCTGAGCTGAACAAGGGCTATGGCTACCACGAGCACGAAGAAAATGACGGCCTTTGCCTGGCCGATGCCCTTCCACTGCGGGCCGGAGCGGGTATAGAACGTGTTATAGATGTTCAGGGCCAGCATCTCGGAGGCGTGATTGGGTTCGCCGCCTGTCAGCGAAAGGTTCTGGTCGAACAGCTTGAATGAGTTCGTCAGCGACAGGAACAGGCATATGGTGACGGAGGACATGACCATCGGCAGCTTGATGCGCACCAGCGCCTGCCAGGGGTTCGCGCCGTCGATCTGCGCAGCCTCGATAAGGTCCCCGGGCACGTTCTGAAGCCCGGCGATATAAATGATCATCATATAACCCACCTGCTGCCAGCACATCAGGATGATGAGCCCCCAGTAGCCGGCCGCCGTGTTGAGCTGCAGCAGCGGCTGTTTGACCAGCGACAGCACGCAGTTGATGAGGATCTGCCAGATGTAGCCCAGCACGATGCCGCCGATGAGATTCGGCATAAAGAATACGGTGCGGAATACATTGGTGCCCTTGATGCCCCGCGTGAGCAGCAGCGCGATGGCAAAGGCCAGCACGTTGATGAGAATGGTGGACACGGCTGTGAAGCCCAGTGTGAACCAGAACGCGCTGCGGAACGTGGCGTCCGAAAACGCTTTGACATAATTGGAAACGCCCACCCAAGAGGCGTTGCCCACCGTGGTGAATTTGCAGAAGGAGAGATAGATGCCCTCTGCAAAGGGGACGATGAACCCGATGATGAACGCGGCCAGCGTCGGCAGCACAAACAGCGGGAAATACTTTTTGAGCGTCTTTTCCATAGCGGCTGCGGTCCCTTCCTTTCCTTTTTCTTTTGCTTACTTATAAAATGGGGGAGCCAAGCTCCCCCATTTTGCTGCGGTATTCGCTTACGCCGCGTTCAGCGCGGCCTCGCTGGCCCAGCCGTCCACGAAAGCGGAGACAACGCCGTTCCAGTCGCCCGTGCCGGCGGCATACGCTGTCAGCGCGGAACCAACGCCGTTTTTCCATTCCTCGGAAGGCATGGTGGTGAAGTTCCACGACACCGGGGTCTTGCCCGCGGCGGTCATCTCGGCGTCCTGCTTTACGAACAGGTTCGGGGACTCCTGCGCGGTTTTGAACGGGATGACAAAGCCCATGTCGTCGGCCATGGCCTTGGTGCCCTGCTCGGAGGTGACGCACCAGTTGATGAAGTCCAGCGTGGCCTGGATGTCGTCCTCGGAGGCTTCCTTGTTCACGCACCAGTAGTTCTCGGTGCCGGTGCACAGGCCCTGGTTGGCCTCGTCGCCCACGCCGATATAAATGGGGATCATGGCGAGGTCGTCATCCGTATATTTGCCCTCGCCCGTCAGGTTGCCGTACTCCCAGGAGCCGTTCTGGAAGAACACGGCCTCGCCGGCCAAAAACTCATTGCGGGAGTCGTCGCCGGTTTTGGCGGACAGCTCACTGGGCTCGCAGGTGCTGTTGTTGATATACAGATCCCAGATGGCCTTGTAATTGTCCAGATATGTGCCCTTGATGGCGTCGGTGGTGCTGATGCCATCTTCCTGATATTCAAAGTAAACGGGCAGGTTGGCCAGATGGGTCTTGAAGCGCCAGTCGGAGCTGCCGTCCATGCCCGCGCTGGTAAACGCGGCAAAGCCCAGCTCGTCCTTGCGGGAGGTAATATCCTCGGCAACTTTCTTCAGATCCTCAAAGCTCTGGATGTCCTCGAGGGTATAGCCGGCTTTCTCCAACAGGGTCTTGTTGGTGATGATGCCGTAGCTCTCGATGACGTACGCGATGCCGTAGACGGTGTCGCCTTCCTTCAGCGCATAGTCATCGCTGGTGAGCTGGGTGTAGATGTCGGAGCCGGAAAGGTCATAGCAGTAATCCTTCCAGTTGGCGAGGCCGACGGGGCCGTTCACCTGGAACAGCGTCGGGGCTTCGCTTTTGCCCATCTCGGCCATAAGCGTCGTTTCGTATTCGCCGGAGGCGGCCGTCACGACGGTTACGGGAACGCCCGTTTCCGCGGTGTAGGCTTTGGCGAGCGCCTGCCAGGCCTCGTCCTGCTCAGGCTTGAAGTTCAGGTAATAAACAGAACCTGCGGCCGTGGGGGTGGTGCTGGCGGCGGGTTCGCTGCCGGAGCCCGAAGCCGCGGGCATAGAGCTGCTCGAGCCGGAGCCGCCGCAGGCGGCAAGGGAAAGAGCCAGGCAAAGCGCAAGTACAAGTGCAAGTACCTTTTTCATATTGGTCCTCCTAAAAAAATTTATCATTCAACGGCAGAACTGATCGTCTCTAAACAATGCATTTGCTCTTACTTCGGCAGATGCGGCTTTAAAGACGGTATGAAGCTGCCGTCAAATATCAGATGTTACGGAGGCGACAGATTCGCCCTCCAGAAGCCCGGTGCTCACCACGCGCGTCTGCGGAGGAGCAGCCTTTTCGATCTGTCCCAGCAGAAGGGCCACGCTCTGGTCGGCAATCTCCTGCTGCGGCTGGGATACCGTGGCCAGCCGCGGTACCACGTACTGCCCCAGCTCGATGCCGTCGAAGCCCAGTACGGAGATATCCTGCGGAACGCGGAGCCCCGCATCTGTGAGGGCGCGCATGGCGCCCACAGCCATGATATCCGACATGCAGAACACGGCGGTGAAGCCCGCGTCCCGGGCCAGCAGCTTGTTCATGGCACGATATCCGCTGCCGAGATTGTAATTCGCCTTTTGATACAGCGCCTCATCGTGGGAAAGCCCCTCGTCTGCAAAGCCCTGCAGGAACCCCTGGTAGCGTTGGTCGCTGATGGAGGAGACCGCCCGGTTGCCGCCGATAACGGCAATGCGCCGGTGCCCGCGGGAAAGCAGAAAACGGGCCGCGCGCCGTCCGGCGGCGGTATCGTCGATGCCCACGCTGGACAGGTTTCCAAAGTTCAGGTGATCTGCAAGTGTGGTGGCCAGCACGCTGGGCACGGCAATGGCGGAAAAGCGTGCCTCAAAGCTGCAGGTGTTGCCGCCCAGGAAAATGAACCCCAGAGGTTTGCGCTCGCGCTGAAGCTGCTCGCCCACCAGCACCTCATCGGCGTCCTCGTCCAGGTAATGGACCTCGGCGCTGTACCCGGAGCAGGAAATAAGGCTCTGCATCCGTTCCAGAATGGCGGCGAAAAACATGTTGAACGCGCCCTTCACCACAATGATGATGCTGCGGTTCTGCTGTACCTTCAACTGGCGGGCATTGCTGTTGGGCACGAATTTATGCGCCGCGACGATGGCCTTGATCTTTTCCTTGGCCTCACGGGAAACGTCAGGATGGTCGTTCAGCGCGCGGGAAACGGTGGATACGGCGTACCCGGATTCCCTTGCGATGTCCTTGATCGTCAACAGCTGCATCCCCCTTTTCCGAAAGGCTGCAACCGTTATCGGGAACGCTCCCGGAAACGTTTCCAACTCCTTCTGTTGCTTATCATACACCTACGCGTGAGGAATTTGCAAGAGGGTTTTGGCAATTTCGGCAAATTGATTTAATTGAACTATTGTTTATTGTGCACCTTTACGGCATAAAACAATCGGCCTGTCATTTTGTTGTAATCATTTGCGGGCCGGCCGCTGTACAAACAAAAAATGAGAAAAGATTCACATTCTTGTAATCCTTGTGCGGGTTTGATATAGTATAATAGATGTGCTGTGAAAGCGGCGCCTGGATAGTGTACCGGGAATCCGGTGCAAAAAAGCGCGTTTTCTGCGGTGAAAATTTACCCGTATGCGGGGAAAGAGCGGTTGATATGGGATTTTTTTCAAACATGTATACCAAAGAGGGGCCGGGCGTGCGCAAGGATCAGCCGCCCAAAAAGGGGATTCCGCGCTTTTTTGAAATACTGATGCGCGACTACGGCCATCTGCTGAAAGTGAATTTTCTGTTTCTTTTGTGCTGCCTGCCCATGGTGACGGTGGTGCTGTTCGGCCTGCTGTTCCACCAGTATCTGGGCATGCTGCTCATTGCGGCCGTGCTGTATCTGCTGTGTGCGGTGCTGGTGGGCCCGGCCATGACGTGCCTGCACGGCATCACCGTAAAAACAGTGCGGGATGAGCCCTGCTATATGTGGCATGAATTCAAAAAATGCTGGAAGGGCAACTGGAAGCAGAGCGTGCCCGCGGGTGTCCTGTTCTGCACGCTGCTGGCAATGGAGTGCATCGCGGCCTGGTATTATATGTTCATGCAGTCGGAGATGAACGTGCTGCTGGTGGCATTCGTGGCGTTCAGCCTGCTGCTGCTCACGATCTGCTGGCTGTTCACGACCCTGCAGATGCTGTATCTCGACATGCCCCTGGGCGGTATGCTCAAGAACAGCCTGCTCATTATGTTCGGCTACGCCAAACGCACGCTGCCCGCAGGGCTGATTACGCTGGTCATCGTCATCGGGGTGGTGCTGTTCGTGCCCGTTCCCATCATGCTTCTGCTGTTGTTCCTGGGAATGCCTGCACTGGTGGCCGTCATCGGGGATATGTGGGCCTGGCCCGTGATGGAGCAGGCGTTCCACATCTCTGAGCAGCAGGCGGCGCGCCGTGCCGAGCAGGAGGGCCGGGAGTGAACCTGAGCGTGCATCATGTGGCGGTCATCGTTTCGGATTACGCTGCGGCAAACCATTTTTATGTGGATCTTCTGGGGCTGCCCGTCGTGCGTGAAAACTGCCGGGGCAACGGCCTGTGGAAGCTGGACCTGCGCCTGGGCGACGGCGAACTGGAGATATTCAACGCCCACGAGCCGCCCGCGCGGCTGTCGTACCCGGAGGCCGCGGGTCTGCGCCATCTGGCTTTCCGTGTGGACAGCGTGGCTGAGGCGGTTGCAGAGCTGGCTGCAAAGGGCATTGCGTGTGAGCCGGTTCGCATGGATGAATATTCCCGCAAGCCGTTTACCTTTTTTCGTGACCCGGACGGCCTGCCGCTGGAGCTGCACGAGTGACGCGCTGCGCTGGAAGTTTCTATTGATACTGTATGAAGCCGCACACGGCAGGACACCCTGTCTGTGTGCGGCCGTTTTTTGCTCCGCAAAACTTGAAAAATAATTTATATAAATCTGTTGACAAATTATTATATCTGATATACAATAAATTTACACTCAAAGCATGGAGGTGCAGGACCTTGAGCAAAAGCGTATACAGTGTTGTGCTGATGGACGATGTGGTGGACGCTGTGGACCGCCTGGCCTATGAAGCCGGCACGAACCGCTCGAATATGATTAACCGCATTTTGGCGGAATATGTGCAGCTGGCTACGCCGGAGCAGCGCATGCAGGACATTTTTTCTTCCATCATGGATGCTGTCAGCGGGCAGAATGCGCTTCAGCTTATGCTGAATGCGTCGGACGCGATGCTCTCGATGCGCAGCGCCATCCATTATAAATACAACCCCAGCATGCGCTACGTGGTGGAGCTGTACCCCCATTCCACCGAGGAGCTGGGCGAGGTGCGCGCGGGCCTGCGCACACAGAACCCTTCGCTGCTGCTGTACATCGGCCAGTTTTATAAGCTGTGGGCCGGGTTGGAGCGCGCGTATCTGGAAGGCCCGCCGCGCCGCAGCGAGGCGCAGGGAGGGCGGTATACCCGCCGCCTGCTTCTGCCCCGGAATGTCGCCGCCAGCGAGGAGGCTGGCCGCGCTATTGCGGGTTATGTGGCGCTGTTCGACGCCTGCCTGAAAACTTTTTTTGACCATTTGGAGGACCCCGCCGGCGCGCCCCGCGCCGTAGAGGGGTGTTACCGCTCCGGCCTGGACGCAGAGACTGCGGCCCTGTAGCCGCCTGCGGGCCGGAACGTTCATCGGGCAGTGCCGTGCGCCGCACGGCTCTGCCCCGTAGATTCATCCGACAAAATATGCGGATAAGGAGTGAAATGATATGAATGCACAGAAAATGACACAAAAATCCCTCGAGGCATTACAGGCTGCACAGTCGCTGGCCGTCGAGTATGAAAACCAGGCCCTGTGCCCGGAGCATCTGTTCTGCGCTTTGCTGAGCCAGCAGGACGGGCTCATCCCCCAGCTGTTTCAGAAGATGGGGGCCGAGCCGGGCAACCTTGCCGCCGCCTTTGCCAAAAAGGTGGGTGAGCTGCCCCATGTAACAGGCACCGGGCGGGACCCCGAAAAGGTGTATATCACGCCGGAGCTGGACCGTGCGCTGACGGCCGCCGAAAAATCCGCTGCCGCCATGAAGGACGAATACGTTTCCGTGGAGCATCTTGTGCTGGGCATGATGGATGCGCCCAACGCCGCCGTCAAGGAGGTGCTGCGCCAGTTCAGCCTTGATAAGACCCGCTTTCTGGAGGTGCTGGCGCAGGTGCGCGGCAACCAGCGCGTCACCAGCGACAACCCCGAAAGCACCTATGACGTGCTGGCCAAATACGGCCAGGACCTTGTGGAGCTGGCCCGTCAGCAGAAGCTGGACCCCGTCATCGGCCGCGACGCCGAGATCCGCAATGTCATTCGTATCCTTTCGCGCAAGACAAAAAACAACCCTGTGCTCATCGGCGAGCCGGGCGTGGGCAAAACAGCTATCGCCGAGGGCCTGGCCCTGCGTATCGTGCGCGGCGACGTACCCGAAAACCTGAAGGACCGCAAGGTGTTCAGCCTTGACATGGGCGCGCTGGTGGCCGGCGCAAAATACCGCGGCGAGTTTGAAGAACGCCTCAAGAGCGTTCTGCAGGAAGTGAAAAAGAGCGAGGGACAGATCATCCTGTTTATCGACGAGCTGCACACCATTGTGGGCGCGGGCAAAACGGACGGCGCCATGGACGCGGGCAATATCCTCAAGCCCATGCTGGCGCGGGGCGAGCTGCACTGCATCGGCGCCACGACGCTGAACGAGTACCGGCAGTACATTGAAAAGGACGCGGCGCTGGAGCGCCGGTTCCAGCCGGTGATGGTGGATGAACCCACGGTAGAGGACACCATCTCCATTCTGCGCGGGCTGAAAGAGCGGTACGAGGTGTTTCACGGCGTGAAGATCCAGGACAACGCGCTCATCGCAGCGGCAGTGCTCTCGGGCCGGTATATTACTGACCGCTTTCTGCCGGATAAAGCCATCGACCTGGTGGATGAAGCCTGCGCAATGGTCAAGACCGAGCTGGACTCCATGCCCGCAGAGCTGGATGACCTGAACCATAAGATCACCCAGCTGCAGATCGAGCAGGCTTCTTTGCAGAAAGAAACCGATGAAATGTCCAAGCAGCGCCTTGCCGCCATGCAGAACGCATTGTCTGAAGCACTGGCCCAAGCCGCCGTGCCCGGCCAGCCTGCTGTGCTGCACTGTGACGGTGCGGACGGCGATGGACTGCGGCGGATCTGTTTGGCGGTATCGGCCCGCACCAACGCGCTGACGGCGGTGCTGGCCTCCGGCGGGCAGGGCCTCGCCTATGCGCTCTGCCTGCCCGGCGGGGATGTGCGCCCGGTGTGCAAGGCGCTGAATGAAGCGTTCGGCGGGCGGGGCGGCGGCAAGCCCGGCTTTTGCCAGGGCAGCCTTGCCTGCACTGATTTTGCCGATGTCCAGAATTTTTTAGTGAATTATCATGAGTGAGGTATTGTTGTATGCGTATGCGTTTTAAGCCCTATGCCAGACCGGAACTGCTGGCCTGCGATTTCCATGTTCACGAGCCGCTGGCCAACGGCGGCCACTGGC
>OGZA01002323.1_pt1 | contig 11874 bp, 10 predicted proteins | sample 1576591 | NCBI WGS metagenome assembly OGZA01 (sample SAMEA3541565, study PRJEB24748) | human gut metagenome | biome: human gut; feature: human-associated habitat; material: faeces | place: China | collected 2012
TAAAAGGCGCACCGGCGCCGCTCAAGCGGAAGCTGTTCCTTACCGGGATCATCGGAGCCGGATGCCTGCTGATTGGTGTTTCAATGTGTTTCATACTGAAGGACCGGATCATGCTGTTTCTGAGCCTTGCGGTATTTGTGGCCAGCGCCGGCAGGGCGCTGAGCTATTACCGCATCATCACCGATAAAAGCTACGAGACCGTCGAGGGCGTCTGCGTTTCGGTCGTCCCTAAGCCGCTGCGCAAATACCGTAAGATCAAAATTATGGACGGCGACGGTAACGAGTCTACTATGCTGCTCGGTAAGCAATCAAAGGTGAAGATCGGCTATCGATATCGGTTCTATTTCAAGGAAACGCAGCATATTTCTCTCGGCAGCGAGTATCTCAATTCCGCTATGTCCTCAGATCATTTCCTCGGGTATGAGGAGTTGGGTGAGTTTACGGCCGAAGCAACTGAATAATACCACGGAGGCGCTTCTGTAATAGCATTGACACATTTAGAAGCGCCTCATTTGAATGTTATATTAAAACCGCAAATTCGACTCAAAATATCAAGTTTCGCACCGATTGTATTGTTCTTTTTATCTTGACATCTACTTTGATCTCTGCTATAATGTTGACATGATATAGTAGGAACGGAGGAATCTTTTGTGAGCTATATGGATGTTAAGACTGCAGCTGACCGTTGGGAATTGACCGAAAGAAGAATTACCACGCTCTGCAGAGACGGACGCATTGCGGGTGCGAAAAAGGAAGGAGGCTTATGGCTTATTCCTGACGACGCTGAAAAACCAGCGGACGGCCGCAGAAATAAGTCTTCACGAGCTATGAAAACAACCGCCAAATTACCTTTACCCATTGGTGTGTCCGATTTCAAGGAATTGGTTTCGGGATACTATTATGTGGATAAGACCCTGATGCTCAAGGAGTTTATCGATTCCAAGCCCAAGGTTTCTCTTTTTACCCGTCCAAGACGCTTCGGAAAAACATTGGCAATGGATATGCTGAAAACCTTCTTCGAGGTTAGCGACACGGATACCTCCAAGTATTTCAAGAATAAAAAGATTTGGAGCTGCGGCGAGGAGTACCGTCGTGAGCAAGGAAAATACCCGGTCATCTTCGTTACCTTTAAGGATATTAAGTTTGCAACATGGGAACAGACCTATACGGCGATTCGTGAGATCATTGCAAATGAGTATCTGCGCCACGATGTTTTGCTGACGAGTGACAAGTGCAATGATTTTGAAAAGGACTATTTCCGTAAGGTCGTTGACGGAACGATCACGGAAGTCAGTATGGCAAGAGCTTTCCTGGAGCTTTCGCACATGCTCAATAAGCATTATGGCCGTCCCGCTGTCATTATCATTGATGAATATGATACGCCTATCCAGCAGGGCTACACGGAAGGATACTACGAACAGATCACCGGCTTTATGCGTAATCTTCTGTCCGGCGCCTTCAAAGATAACTCGAACCTTTCCTATGGATTCCTAACTGGCATTCTTCGTGTGGCAAAGGAAAGCATTTTCAGCGGTCTCAACAACTTGAAGGTAAACTCCATTCTCGAAGACCGCTACAGTGAATATTTCGGCTTTACCAAAGACGAGATCCGAGACATCATGGAGTATTACGGCCGAACGGATAAGTATGAGGAGATCTGCGAGTGGTATGACGGCTATCGCTTTGGCGATACGGACATTTTCAATCCCTGGTCCGTTCTCAATTATATGGATGAGAATTGCTCGGCAAAAGCCTATTGGCAATCCACGGGAGATAACAGCATCATCCGACAGATCGTTGCGGAGGCAGACGATGAGACTGCAGACAATCTCCGCAAATTGATGCAGGGACAAATGGTTTCCTCTTATGTGGACACCTCTGTTATCTATCCCGAAATCAGGAATAATCCGACAACGATCTACAGCTTCCTGCTTTCTGCCGGCTATCTGAAGGTCGTAAAAAAGGATGAACTGCACGATGGAAATGCCATCTGCGACATTGCCATACCGAATAAAGAGATTTTCTATGTCTATGAAAAGGAGATCCTTTCTGCACTGACGAATGTGATCTCCCAGTCAACCGCTATTGCGATCCAGCAGGCCATTATAAAGCAGGATGTTCCGAAACTGCAGGATAATCTGCAGAAGCTGCTGCTGAATTCCATCAGTTCCTTTGACTATGCCCATGAGAATTTCTATCACGGACTTATCCTCGGGATCTGTGCAATCATGAATAACCTCTATCGTGTGGACTCCAACAGAGAATCTGGCCACGGCAGATACGACATTCAGCTAAGACCTTACGACAAGAAAATGCCGGGTATTATCATAGAACTCAAGGTGTTAAAGGACGGCGTTGCCGAATCTCGCATTGACAGTGAGCTTGAAGCTTCCGCCAAGGAGGCCCTGGCACAGATTGAAAGACAGCAATATGTTACGGCGATGAAGCAGCAAGGCATTACCCATTTCTTCAAGGTTGGTGTTTCCTTCTACAAGAAGCATGTCAAATTGCTGAGCGACACCGAATAAGCTACGCGATTGACTTCCATGCTTAATTTATCTTTCAGAATAAGCGTGGAAGTCAATTTTGCGTATAAAGAATACTTCGGTGTGCCCCGACGCATGGGAATAACCGGTAGTTTCAAGCATATCAAAACCCGAAATATCTATATATAGACTTTACAGACTTGACAATCACAATATATAGTGGTATAATACCCTTGTAATTGATTTTTGTGCGTTTCTCCGTAAGGAGTATCGTGGTACAGTGCCACATTGCACAGAGCGTTAAGTTTGTAATTCAGTGCCGACAGTACGGTTCTGCCCTTATGGGCGAAGGAATCGTTTGCCGGCACTTTTTTATATAGATATTTCAGCCGTAAGGCAGAAAGGAGAAGAATGGCACAGGTAAATGTTATCGGTCGGATAACTGCCGATCTGGAGCTGAAGACCAGTGAAAAGAGCAACCCGTATGTACGCTTTGACATTGCCGAGAATATCGGCAGCCGTCAGGCCCTGCATACACAATATTTTCAGGTTTGTGCATGGGGTGAGGACGCCAACAGGCTGATGAAAGCCCATGCAAAAAAAGGAAGCCTTATCTGGGTGACAGGCTCGCTGGAGCTTGAGCCGTACACCAAGCGTGACGGTATTTCCATAGATAAGCGTATGAAAATATTGCTCGATAACTGGGGCTTTGTTCCCGTCGGCAGAGCCGGATCCTCAAAGCAGGAGCCGACACCGCCCGAGCCGAAAATACCGCCAAAACAGGAATATGACGGTATTGACGGAGAAAGAGACGCATTGCCGGGATAATTTCCGGCGCCGAGAGGAATCGTTGTGTTTTTAGGAAGAAAATGCAGCGGTTCCTCTTTTTTTATTTTCAGAGAGAACAACAAAGAAAGGATGAACCGAATGAGAAAAAAGAAAAACCTATGGTCCGGCGTTTCGATACTTATTGTCGCAGTGCTGGTCATCACAGCCTTTATCCGTGGAAATGCGCAGGCGTGGCTTCTTGCCGCAGCCTTTGTCATTTGGGCGGTATGGGCAACCTGCTATTTCCTTGTTCCGTATATCAAGGAGGAGTTCCACAGGCGGGAGGCAAAGCGCATCCGCAGAAAATGCGAAAAGCAGGATGCGGCCTTCGACCGATTCATTATCCCCGAAGTGTCCGACCCTGTGGAGCAGGTACTGCTTCGCCATGCCAATTATCGCATTTCAGCCTATCTGCAATCGGTATACCCCAACGCAACCTGGGAGTGGCGTGAGGAATTCCCGGAACGGATCATAGCAAAGGGCGGCACCGGACGAGTCAAGCTGTTCGGGGTGGACGGTTATAATTTTGCTGATGTGACATTTGACCAGAATGGCGGTATCAACTGTGCGCTTGTGAATATCGTACCGTTGAAGCAGCCGAATGCCCCACACCCCTCTGTGTCCGATACTGAGGATACCGCTGAAGCTCCGGCAGCTATGCCGAAGCAGCCGGATCCGGTCGATCCGCAGGTGTGGTATGAGGTACAGGGCCGCAAGGTGCTGGAAGCCTTGATTACCGACCTTCATTCCCGGGGATATAACAGCCTGACCATTCGTGAAAACGGCGATATTGCGATTCAGCAGGCCGACAGCGAAAAGGTCAGGACTGCCTTTGAAAGCGTCCCGGAAAAGCCCTATTGGGCAAGGCTTTGCAAGGTCTTTGAGCGTGAAGGTATGGCGGCAAATATTACAGATGGCGGCATCCTGCTTTCTTGGTAATGCAGGATACAGCCACGGAAAGGAGTGAATGAGCATGAAAGCGGGATTGACGATCGAAGAATTGGCAACCGAGGTCATGCGTCAGAAAGATGCCAAAGCAGACTACATCGTAAACACTTCCATGCTTGCAATGGAGCATTGCGGTACGGAGCTTGTTCTGCGTGTGCTGGATGACAGTCATATTGACCGCATTGAGCCGCTGGATATTGCAGATACTGCCCATCGCCAGATCGGCACCCGTCTCGGTATCCCGGCGAAATACTACGGAAAAATGCTGACCGAGCATCCCGACCTGCTGGTAACCAATGTGAACGCATGGTTTGAACGGGAGCCGACCGAGCGTATGCTGAGAGTCCTTGACGGGAAGGTGCGTGCCTATCTGAGCAACAGCTATATGCGAATGGATCACTATGAAATATTCGCCTCTGTGCTTCCCGTTATCGGTGAGATACCCGATGTACAATTCGTCAGCTGCCACATTACGGACAACCGTATGTATATCAAAGCAGTTGATCCGCATTTGACGGCAGAGGTCGCACCAGGCGACACCGTGAAAGCGGGTGTTGTGATCAGCAACAGCGAAGTGGGACTCGGCTCTGTCAGTGTGCAGCCGCTGATTTATCGTGAGCTTGACGGCAACGGTATCGCAGTGGCCGGAGCAACGACAAAACGGATTCATCGAGGAAGAGTCAATTCTGCGGAAGAACATTTTATGTTGGCTTCACAAGAAGTCTTGACCGAAGCAGACCGCACTTTTCTGACCGAACTGCAGGAAACTGTCCGTTCGGCAACCGATGAAGAACAGTTCTCGCAGATCGTCACACTGATGCAAAGCGCAAAGCATCAAGCGATGAACACCGCCGATATTCCGGCTGTCGTACATACGGCAGGCCGCGACTTCGGTATCACCGATACCGAGCAAAACGGTGTTTTGCAGCGCCTCATTGAAAGTGACGATTTGAGTCTTTACGGGCTCGCAAATGCAGTGACACGGCACAGTCAGGATGTTGAAAGCTATGACCGTGCCACAGACTTGGAGGGCATCGGATTTAACATCTTATCCATGCCGCCGAGACAATGGACCAGGATCAACCAGATAGCCGCATAAGGCTGTCCGGCTCCGCATATCAAAAAAATTTAGGAGGAACGAATTTATGACTTACAACAATGAAAACGCCATGATGGAGACCAAAAAGGATTTCATTCTGCCCGCTATGGTCGAGGACGACTGTATCTCCGTGGATGTATCCGAGGATTACGAGGGGCTTCGTTTGAGCTTCCCACGTGTGAAGATTCCTGGAGGCGGCAGCCTGCAGTTTGAGATCCCCAGCGATGACCCGGAGAACCCCGACTATACCAAGTATATCGAGGGCGTGATCCTCTACAATCATGACACCTGCGCCTACTGGCCGGAGGGATCGGAGTATGACGACAATGTAACGCCGCTTTGTTCGTCCGTTGACGGCAAGACGGGTTACGGTGCCCCCGGCGGTGTTTGTGCGACCTGTGCGCTCAACCAGTACGGCTCCGTGGAGAAAGGAAAAGGCAAGGCCTGCAAGAATATGCGCAATCTGTATATTCTTCGCAGCGGTGAGCACATGCCTATGCTGCTCTCTCTTCCGCCTACGAGCCTTCGCCCCTATTCCGATTTCATCACGGCTGCCTTTGCGACCCGCCGCCGTCCGATTTACAGCGGTGTGGTGCAGATCGGCCTCAAGCGTGTGGACAACGGAAGCAACACCTACAGTGTGGCTACCTTCCGCCTGGTGCAGAGATTTGAGGGCAACGACCTTCTGCAGATCAAACAGTATGCGGACGGTTTCCGTGAGCAGATCAAAGCCATGAATCAACAGCGTGCAATGGAAGCAGAGCTCGGCAACAACGAGCCGATCTGCGATGCGGTGGACAGCAGCTATCACTCGACCGATGACGGCGAGCATTTCTGTATCACCGAAGCACCTATTGACGGCGATCACGAGGATCTGCCGATGTAAGAATGACGCCCACGGCCTGCCGTGAGCCAAGAGTTTAGGGATACTGTCGGCAAAACGCCGGCGGTATCCCTCTTTTTTGCGAAAGGAGGATCGTATGAAATGGATATACGACCATTAACGAAAGAACAACGCCGATTTGCAGAGGAAAACCATCACCTGGTCTTTACATTTTTGAATCAAAAGGATCTGCCGGAGTCGGCGTTTTATGATGTTGTGATCTTCGGCTACCTGAAGGCCGTGCAGGAATACTGCGAGGTGCAGGCTCTGCACCGCTTTAAGTTCTCCACGCTTGCTTTTCAGCGTATGCGCAGCTCACTGTCAAACTACTATAAGTGTCTTTCCAGACCCAAACGAAACGCCCCAGTTGTCAGCTTTAGCGAGCTGATCGGAGACGAGGGCGGTCTGTACTGGGAGGAGGTTATCAGCCGACAGGATGAGTTGTTTCAGCGTTTGGAGGCAGAGATGTGCCTGCACGCTTTGACGGCTCGACTGCCACGCCGTGAAATGCGGATCATTCGTATGAAGGTCCGAGGCGACCGTATTGAACCAATGCGGTTATTTGCAGAGAGAATGGAGATTCCAAATGTGGAATGGATCCTACTCGGCGGGTACGGTAAACTAAAACGCAGTTGGATTGAAAGTGTTATGGAACGAAAAGGAAACATCCCTGTATTTATGATCGGAAGCAAACTATTCAAGGATGTTTGGCGTGCTCCGCTCATACAGGAATATCCGCCGTTGCTTTACCGCCCTGCAGAAAAGACGCTGCCGCATTGCAGCGAATGCAAGTATTGCTATTCGGTGCGGCAAGGAAAACGAGGACTGTGGAGAGCTTGCCGACATTATAAAATTGTTCGTCAGGATAAGGATTCCGGCGGACGGCATATACCAGGACGCTATGCCGCAGTTTCGCCGCAGTGGTGTCCAAAGCGACCGGAAACGAATTGGAGGTTCACGAAGCGTGTATAAGTGCCTTTACACTAATCCGGAAACTCACGGCTATCTGACAGAGGCAAAAATCTGCCATTCAGACTCAAATCGTTAAAAGGGAAAGACAGCCGGAATGGATCAGATCCATTCCGGCTGTTGTTATGTTATTATGCTATTATGCTATTCTACTTTGCACTCCGTGTTTACCGATAATCGAACTATGAGCCATTATCGGCATGAGTAAAACCCACACCGGGTCATTCCTGTGCAAGCAGTAGAAAACTTCGCAGAAGTATGCTATAATATCCTAAAATCAGAACTTTAAACTGGAGATAATCGGAATATTATGAACAGCACAAAGCGAGCAATACAAACCACTTTTATTGATCTCTACCGTAAAAAAAGCTATGACCAAATGAATGTTAAGGAGCTGTGTGTGCAGACACCGGTAGCTCGGACAACATTTTATGAATACTATGACAATCTCGGTACGCTGAAAGCGGAAATCGAGGACGAGTTGATTGGTGGCATTCTAAAAATTGCAAAAGCAACCGCCGGAGGCAGTTTTGTGGAGATGAATCTGAATGTGTTCTTCGCTCAGACATTGGACTATATCAAGTCCCATTGGGAGGAAAACTATGCCTTTCTGGTGGCACAGCCGAATCTTGCCTATATCGCCAAATGGAAGGATGCCATCAAATATCACTTCAGGCTCCGGTTCCCAGAGAAAGATGCTGTGCCAAACCGCGGGCTTATCATGGAAGTCATCGCCTCGGCAGTTATTGGTGCGTATACCTATGTGTTGGTGGGCGACTACTATGTGCCGGACTTGAAGCTGCCGGAGGAACGCCGACCTATTGGGCATTGGGGACGCTTGCACCAGTCCTATCTGAAATTGCACCGTCCCATGCTTTACAACGAGCTAATTTTGTCCGGCAGGCTCCACACCGTCGTTGCCGATCTGAACGAGCAGGCGGCAGACAGGCTGGACTTGATTATCCGGCAGATGATGAAAGCCGAGGGCGTGACCGAAGCCATGAAAGCGGAAAATCAGATGTTATGGGTGCAGTCAATGAACTCCATCCGCTGCCGGGCAGAGGAAATCATCAAGACGGAACTAATCTACTGTTGAGAGAGGTAAAGCTATGATTTTGGAAGCCATGTATAATGGGGAGTTTTATCCCTGCGAGACAGTTGTACCTACATCACCGGAATACCGAAAGGCAGTCATAGCCTGTGAAAAGCTCATGGAGCAGTTGTCCCAGCGGCTCAGCAAAGAGGACTATGAGCTGGTGCAGGAACTCCGGGCGCAGACAGCAATCGCCCAATGTGAAGAAAGTGAAAGTCACTTCAAGTATGGCTTTTCCGCTGGGCTGATGTTCAGCAGGAAGCCCATGAACAAGTGCAGCAGAAGAAAGAAAAATAGATGAAGAAAGCCGCCTGAGCAGAAAGAAACTGTTCGGGCGGTTTCAGCATTCGCCAGTAGATTTATTCACACTCTTGTGATAAAATTTACTACAATAAAGAGCGTGATAGCACTAATTTTATGGGGGGATGCTTAATGAATAGAATTTTGAAAAAATTTTTACAGCGGGGTGTCGATTTAAGTCCTGTGGGAGTTGAACTCCGTGAGGATAATACAAATTATTTTTGTACCCCAAAAGGGGCATCGGTTTTTGGATGGGCAGGGATAGATGGTATCCACTTCTGTTTCATTCGTGGATTTGGAGAGATGGTTTTCTCTGTCAGCCCCATGAATACTTCTCCTGATTATGTTCATCCAGTAGCTGAAAATTTTACCGACTTTCTGCGGCTTATACTGGCTTGTGGTGATGTGGCGGCAGTGGAACAAGCGTGGATGTGGAACGAAGCACAGTTTGAAGCCTTTCTCAATGAAAACCCTACAACCCAGGAACAACAGCAAACTTTATCGGAAATTTCAGAGAAGATGAATTTGTTGCCTATGGAACAACCGTGGACATATATCAAAAACCTGCAATCTTCCTTTGATTACAGTCAGATTAAATACACAGAAGATTATTACGATAATGATATGACTTCAGAGGCAGAATTGGTTGCCCCTGAATGGAAGGTCTACTTTGATGGAGATTTCTGGGGACATCGAGGTAAAGACCGTGCCGGAAAAGAGATCAAGCTGGATAAACAATTCGATTGGGCTGGATATCATTGGGTAATTCCGGCAGCTTATTCATGTAGCAAAGGACTTGTCGTTGATTTTTGTATGCGAGTTGATTCAGAAAGCATCCGTGACTTCATGAAAAAATGGAATCTGGACTGGGAAAATGACTCATGTGAAAATTTTACCCGTGAGCAACAGATGCAGATGGAATGGGAAAACCCACTTTGTTTTAACTTCAAACCTTGCTTGAAGTTAAACGAGAAAATATTACAGACAACCCATGGCTGCGCTGTGAGCTTTAATCCTTGTCTGCCAGATGGCGTTATCAATGAGTTGGAAGCAAAATGGGCAATCGACCATTATGGGCTGGATAGTACTTATGGCTGGGTCATATGCAGAGACGTATTTCCTTGGGGAACCAAGCATCACCCTGAAATCAATAAACTTTTTCTTACAATGGAGCAGCAACCAGGACAAGTTCCAGGCTCACATTTCAAAGTTCACGCACCCGGAGATTCATTTATGTTTTCCCATCCTGTTAGCGGAATAACCCATACACTGACCGTGCAGGAAATAGAACAGCAGACAGTTCCTCAAAATAGTTTTGGTTCTGATCGCTGGATTTATCCGACACATTATATTGCCATGAGTTATACACTTACCCCTGAACCGATGGAGAACATTTCGGTTTTTGACTGTGATGAAGGCGATAGACCGATAGAAGTTACACCAGACGATCATTCGTTCCGTCCAGTTGGCAGTAGTTCCTGTTTTGTTGTTGGTGTTATTGGTGGTGCAGATGGTCCGACAGCAGTTATATATGGAACAAATTCACAAGAAAAACTTCATGCTGCTTGTTCTGCTCTGCACTTTGAACCGGTTGGTGATGATGTCGAGTGGCGTATCGTGTTCAATGTTACGCAGTTTGACAAAGAAACATTCCCAATTATCTAAAAATACCCTTAGAACTCTAAGGGCGCACTTCTATACTCTCCTATCGGGAGTATCGTGCGTCCTGCGGAGCTTCATTCTCCGTCAGCAGAAGAAAACTGCTTGACCGAGAATGTTGCGTCACTTCGTTCCGTCAAGGTGGCTACACCCCCTTGCGCCGCTAAAGCGGCTATCCCTTGTGGACTTGCCGTCCGCAAACAGCATAAAATGCTGTTCGCCGCCAGCAAGTTTGAAAAACTGAATACCGAAAAACTGACCGTTGACTGGTCGCACTATGCGAAAAGTTGACGGTCTTTTTTTATCCCCAAAATCAAAAAAGAAGGTCAGCACAATGGCAAAATTCCGTTTGTTCCATATAGTTCAATTATTCGCTTTCAAACTTTCTGTCTGAAAACAGCATAAAATGCTGTTTTTAGACGGAAAGTCCACAAGCTAATGTTCCTTTCTTTGTTGTGTTTTTATTTCCTCGATGGTGGTCGGTGGTTTTTCTTTGGCATAGTAGCCCTCCTTTTTGATTTTGTGTAAAGGAAAAAAGCAACCGTTTTCTGTACGAAAATAGCTGCTCCTGTCCAAATTGTTACCAACTGATGATAACAGGAATTTTTCTAATATGCTACCTCAACTCTTTGACACTTCTCTACACAAAAAGCCGTCAGTAAAATTAGTCCAATGTTTACGAATGAACAGATAAAGTAGGTAACCACATATTGCACCGGCAGTATTCAGAATGATGTCATCAACAGCGACATTTCTCATAATAAAATACTGTGCAAGCTCAATCAATGCAGACATACCAAATCCAATAATGGCAGATCTTTTCCAATTAGCATCGCGGAACAACAACGCAGGGAAAAAGCCAATAGGAACAAATATCGCCAAATTCCCAAAAAAGTTAATTAGGGTTGCAAAGAAAAAGACAGGAGTTTTAAACAAATCCTCGATATAATCTTTGAACACCGTAAAGGGAATTAAACTTAAATTAGATTTCCATGAAGGACGATCAATTAAAATACGAATATCTCCCCAAACACCAGGAGAATCCATCCAGATATATGTTGGCCACAATGTCAGAGCAAGAATACCGAATATCGAAGTGACAAACAAAATAAGTCCCGCTTCATGTTTGCGTGAAGTGCGCAAATTCATCGCAGACAGTGCTTTCATTCGGTACGGGGTAAAACACAAAAAAACGAGAACCGCTGGAATAGCTACTATAAGCACTCTTTGTAAATACTGTATCAGAGTTGTCATGCTGTTTCCTCCTTTCGGGCATATCATCATCTTTCACTTTGTGTGGATAAACTTATCCAATATAATTGTACCATGCAAAGCACGAACTTTTCAATTACTGTCTCCATACAAATGTGTAATTTTTCTATGAACGCCGCACTTTTTCGCCGCTTCGCTTGCCGCCCTGCGGCGTTCCTCGTTGTATGGGGAGGTCAGACGGAAAGAGAAACGCCCCTTGCGGATTTCAAACTCCATGCAGCCCGTTTCGAGGTCTGCGTCGGTCTGGCGGCACTCGCCGGGGTGCGCTGCGGCGTAGGCGGTCAGCCTCCCTTGCGTAGAGAAAACTACTTACCAATACTTGGGATACTTGCTGGTG